>Ga0075462_10000576_pt1 | contig 11402 bp, 9 predicted proteins | sample DEB08_DNA_4_FD_71487 | JGI IMG/M metagenome (GOLD analysis project Ga0075462, IMG submission 71487) | Aqueous microbial communities from the Delaware River and Bay under freshwater to marine salinity gradient to study organic matter... | ecosystem: Environmental > Aquatic > Marine > Coastal ...
TCATAGTTCAAAAATTTATTATATCCACATGTATGGGTTTTTACCTGGGTTTATGTATCTAGGGGGGTTAGATAGTAAATTATTTCTCAAGAGAAAAAATATTCCTAGTAGGCGTGTTATAAAAGGGTCTGTAGCTATTGGAGGAACTCAAACAGGTATTTATCCATCTAATTCGCCAGGTGGATGGTATGTGATTGGCAATACTCCTTTAAATTTATTTAATACTTCAAATTCTGACAAACCTGTTATTATCCCAGACGCTAATTACATAAAGTTTATTCCAGTATCAGCAGATGAGCATAGCTTTATTGAATATTCTGTTAAAAATCTTAAATATAAACTCCAAAAAAAAGAATATAATGATTGAGGTTTTAGATTCAGGATATCACATAACAGTTCAGGATTTAGGAAGATTTGGATTGTCTAGATATGGAGTTCCATCAGCAGGTAGCATGGATTACGTTTCTGCCAGTAATGCAAATTCACTTGTAGGTAATTCTAGAAACGAAACAATATTTGAAATAACTATGATGGGGGGTAAGTTTCTGTTTAGAGATGATATGTCGATTGCTATTTGTGGGGCTATTTTTGATATGAGCTTGAATAATAAATCAATAAAAAACGACTTTAGGATTGATATAAAAAAAGGAGATGTTTTAAATTTTGGCAAAGCTTTAAAAGGTTTTAGGGTTTATCTTGCAATCAGTGGAGGCTTCAAGGCAGAATCAGTATTAAATAGTACCAGTTTTTTTGAAAATATAACTTCTGAACCAACGGTAAAAAAGGGTGATAAGTTTATTTTATTGAGAAAGAAAAAACAGAAACAAGTCAATTTTACAAATCCAGAATTTATATTTAATAATAAAATTGAAGTTTTTCGTGGTCCTGAATTTAATCTGATTCATAAAAATGATGTTAAATTACTGAATGAAGATTGCTTTGTTGTTTCAAGTAATAACAGAATGGGTTATTTTTTTGAAAATGGACTTTCAGTAAACAATTTTTCAATCATTACTTCACCTGTAATTCCTGGTACAATTCAATTGACTCCATCAGGAAAAATGATTGCATTAATGAGAGACGGTCAGGTAACCGGTGGATATCCAAGAATTCTACAAATGAATAATAATTCATTAAGTGTTTTATCACAAAAGAAACAAGGGGATAAAATAAAATTTAAAGTTGTAGACCTAGCCTAAATATTTCATTAACCTTCTAACCAAGTTTAGTTTATTTTTATATGGTGCATATCTTAAGTTGTTGTCAAACCATGTAGATCTCTTGACTATCGGTTTTTTGTGGGAAAACAACTCAAAGCTTGATTTTCCATGATAAGAGCCCATTCCACTATTTCCTACGCCTCCAAATGGTAATCTTGAATTTGCTAAATGTACTATAGTGTCATTAATAACACCTCCTCCAAATGGGTATCTATTAACAATAGCTTCAGTGAATTTTTCATCATTTGAAAACACATAAAGTGCTAACGGGTTAGGGTTTTTACTAATTATATCATCAATGTCTCTTAATTTTTCAAAACTTAAAATAGGAAGTATTGGTCCAAAAATTTCTTCATTCATTATGTTGCTGTCCATTTTTGGACTATCAATGATAGTTGGAGATATATATCGGTTTTTCTGATCAAGTTTACCTCCATAAATTATTTTATTCTCATTGATTAATCTCGCAAGTCTATTAAAATTCTTCTCATTAACAATAGCAGTTATATCATTCGTATTATTAAGGTTTTTTTCAAAAGTAAGTTCAATTCTGTTTATCAACTCCTTGACTAAAGTCTCTTTTATAGACTTATGAACTATTAAATAGTCAGGTGCAACACAAGTTTGACCTGAATTTAAAAATTTACCCCAAACAATTCTTTTACTTACTAAATTTAGGTTGGTATTATGATCAATTATTGCAGGACTTTTTCCTCCTAGCTCAAGCGTGTATGGTGTTAAATTTTTTGCCGAAGAAGCTGCTACAATTTTTCCAATATTTACACTTCCAGTAAAGAATATATAATCCCATTTTTTTTCCAATAATTTCGAAGCTGTTTTTGCATCTCCCTCGACAACACTCATAAGTTCACTTGGAAAAACTCTTTCAACAATTTTTTTTATAAGAATTGAGGTGTTTGGAGTGTGTTCACTAGGTTTTAATACAACATTATTTCCCGCTGCAAATGCAGACATTGCAGGAAGTAAAGCTAATTGAAATGGATAATTCCACGGAGAGATAACTAAAACTTTGCCATAAGGCTCATAAATTATGTAATCCCTAGACGGAAAATTCATTAGAGCAGGGGTTACAGAATGAGGTTTTGCCCAGGATTTTAATTTTTTTATAAATAAATCTATTTCATTCAGTAAAAAACCAATTTCAGTTGCATATGTTTCAAATCTTGGTTTTTTTAAGTCTAAATCTAGCGCATTGTAGATGTTATCTTCATTTATAAGGATTTCTTTTTTTAAATTCTTTAAATACTTTAGTCTATCTTCAACACTTATACGACGTTTAGACTCAATAAAATTTAATTGACTTTCATATAATTGATCTATGTTCATATTATCTTATTTTGTTGCATTCCAAATTTTTGTATTTCTTACGGGCGCCTCTATTGTTATTAATTTTTTAGTTACCGGATGTTCGAAAATAATTTTTTTTGCATGTAAATCAATTCCTCCATCATCGTTGCTTCTGTCATACCCGTATTTAAGGTCACCTTTAATTGGACATCCAATCGCTTTCAATTGACATCGAATCTGATGGTGTCTTCCAGTTTCAAGTTTAATTTCTAGAACATAATACCTATCTAATTCCCTTATCATCTTGTAATGCATAATAGCTTTCTTTGCTTTTCCTGTTTCTTTAATAAAGTGAATTGATTTATTTGTTTTTTCATTCTTTTTTAACCAGTGTATTAGTGTGTCTTCAGCTTTTTTTGGTTTATTTTTAGTAATAGCGAGGTAATATTTTTCAATCTTACCTTCTTTAAATAATTTGTTTAATCTTGTAAGTGATTTAGATGTTTTAGCAAAAATCAAAGCTCCAGAGGTAGGTCTATCTAGTCTATGTGGAACCCCCAGAAAAACATTTCCTCGTTTATTATATTTTTCCTTGATAAATGATTTTATTATTTCTGAAAGCGGTGTATCGCCTGTTTTATCCCCCTGAACTATATCACCACATCTTTTATTAACTGCAATTATATGATTGTCCTCAAAAAGAATTTGTAAGTTTTTTTTATTGGAAATAATTTTATCCAATTTTAATATTGTTCGTTTTCGTTTGGAAAATCACCTGATTTGATATCATTGGAAAAATTTGAGATTGCATTAATAATCTCATCATGAAGATTCATATATCTTCTTAAAAATCTTGGATTAAACTCCTTTGTCATTCCAATCAGATCATGAAGAACAAGGACTTGTCCATCGACTGCTCCTCCTGCGCCAATTCCAATTATAGGAATATTGACTTCTTTAGCAACTCTTTCGGCTAATTTACTTGGTACTTTTTCTAAAACAATTGCAAAACAACCAATTTTTTCAAGTAAATGTGCGTCTTCTATAAGCTGTTTAGCCTCTTTATCCTCTTTAGCTCTTACAGTGTAGGTTCCAAATTTATAAATTGATTGAGGTGTTAAACCTAGATGCCCCATTACTGGAATACCTGCTTTAATTATTCTTTTTATGGAATCCTTGATTTGTTTACCGCCCTCAAGTTTTACGGCATGAGAACCACTTTCTTTCATGATTCTTATTGCTGATTCGAGAGCAGCTTGTGAATCACTTTGGTAAGTTCCAAAAGGTAAGTCAACTACAACTAAAGCTCTTTCAACTGCCCTTATAACTGATGATGCATGATAAATCATTTGATCAAGTGTGATTGGAAGAGTAGTTTCATGTCCTGCCATGATATTACTTGCTGAATCACCAACAAGAATCACATCAATACCAGATTTATCAACAATACCAGCTAAAGTAAAATCATAAGAAGTTAGCATAGATATCTTCTCTGAATTATCCTTCATTTCCTGAAGAGATTTCACAGTTACTCTTTTGTAAATTTTTTTATTCATTGGAACTTTTAAAAAAGTAGTTTGTAAATGTAATAAATTATATCATTAGCAAAATATTTTTTTATTTCTTATTCAACCTTCTCTGTAAGTTTTTATTAAACAAGACATAATGTCATAAAATTTTATATAATACTGACAAAAACGTTAAAAAAACCAAATGGCATAATCATTGTCACATTTAAAACGAATTTAAAATTAAAAATTATGAGTAAAATAATCGGAATAGATTTAGGAACAACAAATTCATGTGTTTCTGTTATGGAAGGTAATGAGCCTGTTGTAATTCCTAATGCAGAAGGTAAAAGAACAACACCTTCTGTAATAGCATTTGTTGATGGTGGAGAGATTAAAGTTGGTGATCCTGCAAAGAGACAGTCAGTAACTAACCCTACTAAAACTGTTTATTCTGTTAAGAGATTTATGGGTAACAAATTTTCAGAATCTAAAAAGGAAACTCAAAGAGTGCCTTATAAAGTTGTAAAAGGTGATAACGATACGCCAAGAGTTGATATAGACGGAAGACTTTATACTCCTCAGGAATTATCAGCTATGATTTTACAAAAAATGAAAAAGACTGCTGAAGACTATTTAGGAACTAGTGTTGAAGAAGCTGTTATCACTGTACCCGCATATTTTAATGATGCTCAAAGGCAAGCTACCAAAGAAGCTGGAGAAATTTCTGGTTTAAAGGTAAAAAGAATCATAAATGAACCAACATCTGCAGCATTAGCTTATGGGCTTGACAAGAAAGGTCAAGACCAAAAAATTGTTGTATTTGATTTTGGAGGTGGAACACATGATGTTTCTATTTTAGAATTAGGTGATGGTGTTTTTGAGGTATTATCAACTGATGGAGATACGCATTTGGGTGGTGATGATGTTGATGAAAAGATTATAGATTGGTTAGCAGATGAGTTTAAGAAAGATGAAAGTATCGATCTAAGAAAAGATCCAATGTCGCTTCAAAGACTTAAAGAAGCTGCTGAAAAAGCAAAAATTGAATTATCATCATCAGCACAAACTGAAATTAATTTACCATATATAACTGCTACTGATAGCGGGCCAAAACACTTAGTGAGATCGCTTACTAAGGCTAAATTTGATCAATTAATTGACGATCTGGTTAAAAGAACAATAGACCCTTGTAAAACTGCATTAAAAAGTGCTGGATTAAGTAAGTCTGATATCGATGAAATTATTCTTGTGGGTGGATCGACAAGAATACCTGCTGTTCAAGATGCTGTAGAGAAATTCTTTGGAAAAAAACCTAGTAAGGGAGTAAATCCTGACGAAGTTGTAGCAGTAGGTGCGGCAATTCAAGGTGGTGTCTTTACTGGCGATGTAAAAGATGTTTTATTATTGGATGTGACTCCATTATCATTAGGGATTGAAACTATGGGTAATGTAATGACAAAGTTAATCGAAGCGAATACAACCATTCCAACAAAAAAATCACAAGTTTTCTCTACTGCTGCCGATAATCAACCTGCTGTAGATATTAGAATTGCACAAGGAGAAAGACCTATGTATCCTGATAATAAGGAAATTGGTAGATTTCAATTAGCAGACATACCGCCTGCACCAAGAGGTGTTCCTCAAATTGAGGTAACTTTTGATATTGATGCTAATGGTATTTTAAATGTTACAGCAAAGGATAAAGCTACAGGAAAAGAGCAAAACATAAGAATTGAAGCTTCTTCTGGTTTAACTGAACAAGAAATTGAAAAAATGAAGAAAGATGCTGAAGCTAACGCAGAAGCAGATGCAAAAGCAAAAGAAACTGTTGATAAGCTAAATAGTGCAGATGCTATGATTTTTCAAACAGAAAAACAATTAAAAGAGTTCGGTGATAAGCTATCAGATGATAAGAAAAAGCCGATTGAGGAAGCACTTGAAGAGCTTAAGAAATCATTTGAGAGTAAGGATCTAGAAAAAATTGATCCAGCTCTTGAAAAAATAAATGAAGCTTGGAAAGCTGCGAGTGAAGAAATGTACAAAGCGCAACAGGGCCAACAAGGTCAAGCTCAGCAGCCTGCTGATGATCAGTCAGCTGATAATTCTGACAATGTTGAGGATGTAGATTTTGAAGAAGTAAAGGAATAATTTATCCTTATCAAAAATTAAAAGGGTGCTAATGGCACCCTTTTTTTATTTAAATTTGACAAAAATTAAATTATTTTGAATACATCTGAAATTCTTGAAAAAGTGAATAAAATGAGCTCCAATACATTAATGGAGACTTTAAAAATCGAATTTACTGAAATTGGAGAAGATTATGTAGTTTGTAGGATGCCTGTAACTTCTGATGTTCATCAACCAGCTGGTATACTTCATGGTGGAGCAACCGCTGCGCTAGTGGAAACTGCTGGAAGCTTTGCTTCAAGATATTTTATCAAAGATGAAGAAATGTCTATAAGAGGTATAGAGATTTCAACAAACCACGTAAAAAGCGTAAGTAGTGGTTTTGTGTATGCGAAAGCAACTAATATACATATGGGTAGAACAATGCAGATTTGGGAGGTAAAGGTTTCTGATGAACAAAATAATCTGATTTCTTTAGGAAAACTTACTACTTTAGCAATCAAAAAGAAATAAAATGTATATAAAACAAGTAGTTAATAATAGAGAAAGTTGGTGGGGATATATTGTGACTGTATTGTTAATTGTCCCTGTAACCATTTTTCTGTTTTCAATTCCACATGGATTAATATTAGCTTCTAAAGCATTTGGAGATGAGGAGTTAATGGCTAAAATAGCTTCAAATGATATCGTGGCCATAATGGGTATATTAGAGCCTAATCAAAATTTATTTTTAATGCTATTACCTTTTGTAGGGATGATTTTGGCAGTATTTTTTGCTACAAAATTCATACACAGGAATTCTATAAAAGATTTAACTACATCAAGAGAAAAGATTGATTGGAATAGAGTGTTTTTTGCTTTTACTCTTTGGGCATCCATAAGTGCTTTAATGATTGGTACAGATTATTTGTTTATATCACCCGAAAATTATGAGTGGAACTTTAAGTATGAACAATTCATTATTTTATTTTTAATAGCAATTACCTTACTGCCTATACAAACATCTGCTGAAGAATATTTATTTAGAGGTTATTTGATGCAAGGAATCGGAGTAATAAGCGGAAACAGGTGGTTGCCATTAATATTAACATCAATAGCCTTTGGATTAATGCATTATGCTAATCCTGAAATTGAAAAGTTTGGTAACGTTGTTTTTGTATTTTACATTGGCTCTGGATTATTTGCTGGTATAATGACTTTAATGGATGAGGGAATCGAACTTGCCTTGGGTTGGCATGCAGCAAATAATATGGTAGCAGCACTACTTGTTACTGCTGATTGGACAGCTCTGCAAACACATTCAGTTCTTAAAGATATTTCTAATCCTGAAAGTATGCCATTAGGTGAAGTTTTAGTACCTGTATTGGTTTTTTTCCCAGCTGTTTTACTTGTTTTTGCTAATAAATATGGTTGGACAGACTGGAAAGGGAAACTACTTGGAAAAATTTAAATCTTTTCTAATAGTATAGTAGAATCATAAAATTTTGCAGCTGCATTAATGATTTCCCTAAATTCTTGATATCTTTTTTTATTATATCTTAACTCTTTGTAGTATTCTTTTATGTTAATGCTTAATTTATCTCCATTTACGGTTACTTTAGACTGAAATTTAGCAGTAGAATTTCCGTCAACTGAAATATATTCTTTCGATTTATTTAATTCACTAAAATCCACGATTCTATAGCCTCTAGGTATATTTACCTTAATATTATAATCATATGAATTTGGAAAGTTAATTTCAATTGGATTGATTCTTTCTTTTTCTTCAAATAAATTGCTCTGTTGCCCTATTACTTTTCCGATTTTCAAGTAGATTAATCCCTCTTTTTTCTCAACGAGGTCTGATGTTGTTAAAGTCGAATTTATTAATAGTGGATTATTAAAGGAGTTATTTGAGATGTCAAAATTTCTAATTTCGTATTTATTTACTTCTTTATTATTAAGTCCGTTAATGGTGAAAAAATCTATTAAAAAATCTGTTTTCTCATTTTCAGATAAATAAACATAGTTTCTGTTTGTAATAGCCCAATATCCGCTAAAAGATCTGCTCTCATTTATTTTAATTTTCTTTAAATTTTTAGAAATATTAACTTTAATATTCTTTTTTATTTGACTAAAATCTTTGTCAAATTGTGTGACTTCACTAAAATAATAATCTAAATTTTTGTCTATAAATATTCCATAATTCCCTAATAAATCTTCTGGTGCTTCAGAAACTCGATATTCAATTCTATTGGGAGTTATATACTTTTCTTGATTGGGTAAATAAATTAAAAATTCTCTTAATTGATTAGGGTCAAAAAACTCAGGGTCAAATTTTAAAAAATATCTATTACATGTTATCGCAACTTCGTATTCGATGTTTGCTTCCTTAAATAAGCTGGTATAGACTTGTATAATACTAAAATCGTTAGATATTTTGTTATTTAATATGAATTCAATATCGTTTAGCTTTGGATCATCTTCATCTGAAATTGTAAAATTGATTTTTATATATTCATCAATTGCATTTGCAATTTTAGTTTCGTTCCATGGGATTTTAACATAACCATATTTTATTTCCTTTAAAATTTCTTTAGCTTTTTGATTAATAGTTTTAGGAAAAAATAGTTCACTCACATTTTGAACTAAATTTTCCCAGTATTCTATTTGAGACACATCATCTTTATTTTCATAGCACTGATATGAAATTTTGATTTTATTAGCTATAGGTGTTGCGTATTGCTCATTAGCTGTAGAATTTAGGTTTTTAAAACTAACTAGTTTACTTTTTTTTCCGTCAAAAACAGTGTCTTTAACAGATGAGATATTAGAATTATAAATTTTAATATTTGATTTAAAATCGTTTTCAATCAAAAGGAATTTAGAGGATAAAATAGGATATGATTCTTCAATAATTTTATTTCCGTTAAAGTTAAATTCTTTTTTAACTGTATACATAACTTCAACTATATCCCCATCTTTAATATTTGGAATTCTATAAAAATCATAATTTTCGTTAGATTCTGAATCATTAATCATTTTTTTCATCTCACTAAAACCGTAACTAACAATAGTATCCTGACTTATGATTTTGGATCTTACATCAACAATTTCAGAGTTGTTTATTTTAGAGATTATAATTTCATTTTCCGAGGGGTTATTTATTTTATTAATTTTTGTCTTAAAATGACGTGTGTCATAAACGGATACCTCTTCGCTGAACTCAGATTTTACATATTCTACATAATGATTGTTGAAGATTCCATATAAATTGTTGTCTGAAGGGTATGAAATCGACTTTTCTTTATCCCATTCAATATTTGAATAGCTTTGAGAAAATAAACTACCAACAAATACAATTAATATAATTTTCGTCAATAAAAACTTTTTTTTCATTGGTATAACAATTTTACTTGATTGATAATGTTTAAATTTACTAAGGTTATAAATATAATTTAATATTAGATTATGAAGAAAATTATCATTTTATTTTTTCTAACAACTTTCTCCCTTAATTCACAAATATTAAGTGAAAAAGACCGTGCGCTTAAAGTCAATGAAATTCTCAAATACAGACTCGAAAATTTACTTCCAGAATTAATGGATAAAACTGGTATTGATATGTGGGTTTTAATTTCAAGAGAATATAATGAAGATCCGGTTTTAAAAACCATGTTACCAGCTGAGTGGCTAAATGCAAGAAGAAGGACAATATTAGTTTTTTATAGAGATAAAGTAAATAATTCCTTTGACAAACTTGCTGTTGCTAGATATAATTTTGGAGAAAATATAATTTCTGCATGGGATAAAGAAAAACAACCGAACCAATGGAAAAGATTAAATGAAATTATAGAAGAGAGAAATCCAAAACAAATAGGGTTAAACTATTCGAAGTATTTTAATATTGCTGATGGCCTAGATAAAACTGACTATGATGAATTCATGCAACATATATCTGAAAAGAATAAGCAAAAAATTGTTTCTGCACAAAAGTTAGCTACGGCATGGATTGAAACTAGGACTGAACCAGAAATGGAGATTTACAGACAAATTGTTACAATTACTAAACAAATCATAAATGAGGCATTTTCGCTTGATGTGATCCAAATAGGTAAAACAACTACAACTGATTTAGAATGGTGGATGCGTCAAAAGGTTACAGATATGGGTTTAAATACTTGGTTTCATCCATCAGTTGATATTCAAAGAAACAGTGAAGATCATGAAGATCATTTAAGGTCGTTTTCAAACAGACCATCTGAAAATGTTATTATGAAAGGAGACTTGTTACATTGTGACTTTGGTATTACATACCTCAGACTTAACTCTGATTGCCAACAAATGGCTTACATGCTGCGTGATGACGAAAAAGATATTCCAGTATTTCTTAAAAATGCATTTAGAGATGCCAATCTTCTTCAAGATATTTTGACATCTAATTTTATTCAAGGAAATTCAGGAAATGAAATTTTACTTAGTTCTTTATCAGAGGCAAAAAAAAGAGGACTTAGACCTTCAATTTATACACATCCATTAGGTTCGTATGGACATTCTTCGGGGCCAACTATAGGTATGTGGGATTCACAAGGTGGTGTAGTAGGAACTGGTGATTACCCCTTAAATTATAATACGGTTTATGCTATAGAATTAAATAATACATCTTTTATTAAGGAATGGAATCGTGATATTAGAATTATGTTAGAAGAAGCAGGGTTCTTTAATGAACAAGGACATAATTATGTCAACGGTAGGCAAACAGAAATTAAAATTATAAACCCGAAGTAGTTAACAACTAAATAATTGTTAAATTGCAACACTTTTATTAAGATGAAAAACATATTTCTATTTATTCTTTTAATGTGCAGCTCAAATATAATTGCCCAGCAAGTTTATGGTATTCAAAGAGGACAAAGAGGATATATTCCCCCTCCCAAATATGAACCATCTGTTTATGTAACTACTATAAATGCTTATGAGGAACTTGAAAAAGTTCTTCCAAAATCTGTAGAAGTTTTTAAACTTGACGACTTTGAAAGGGAAATATTTAAAGGTTTATTGCTTGAAAAATATGACAACTATAATAGAATTGTTGAAAATACAGATTCTTCTAAAGAAGCAAGGCAAGATGCCTTGAAACAGTTAGAAATAGATTTTGTAAAATCATTAGCTGTGATTCTAACACCAGATGAAATTTCAATTTTTGTTGATATGGATTTTTCGGCAAAAGAAGACAAGAAAAAGAGAAGAAAAAAAA
>Ga0075462_10000584_pt1 | contig 11300 bp, 13 predicted proteins | sample DEB08_DNA_4_FD_71487 | JGI IMG/M metagenome (GOLD analysis project Ga0075462, IMG submission 71487) | Aqueous microbial communities from the Delaware River and Bay under freshwater to marine salinity gradient to study organic matter... | ecosystem: Environmental > Aquatic > Marine > Coastal ...
GGACCTCGAAAACGATGTACTGACCGCCATCTGCAGCGGTGCAGATGAGAATCAGGTCATCGACATGGTCCGACCTATCTCCAAGCGCATTCTGCGCGGCGACTTCAATCTCAAGGATGTCGCTTCCACCACCCGCTTGCAGAAGCACCCGTCCAAGTACGAAAAGGTCGGGGGCGGAATCAAGGCGGCCATCTACTACAACGAGCACGTCAAGAACGCTTACGGCGAAGGCTCCAGCGTTGACTGGGTCTACGTCCGCGACAACCGGACGCCGGTCATGGCGTTCGAGGATGAGTCTGATTTGGACGGCTACGAATTGGACGTCGACCTGATGGTGGACAAACTGGTGAAAGCCAAACTGAAGCCGATTTTCAAGGCCCTTGACTGGGACTTGGATGCAGCAGCGGGCGCCGCCCGACCCAAGAACTACTTCGAGGTGTGAACATGAAAGAGATTTACGAATCTGCATGGGCTGGAAATGAAGACGTTGCGTTCATCATCTTCCCTGCAGCGTATGACGATGAAGGCGATGCCCACCCACTTTTCCCACCGCTTGCGTGCTTCACTACGCGTGAATTGTTTGAAGAATGGCAGAGTGAGACTGAAATGGTTGAGACGGAATACATGGTGATTCGGACTCATAAAAATGAAGGGCCGCTTTCTACTACCTCGGCCTTTTTCTCGTTACCACCTGACGCACAGTTGGTTGATTCGCAACTACTTGATGAGGCGACATCCGCCTTTTCAGCAGTGGACAAGTTTCGGGAGGAAAACGCATGAGCAGAGTTGAGGAGGAAGTCATCGCCAAGATTCGACAACGCGCGGAGGTCGGCAAGGCCAAGTATGGCGTTACGATGGAGCGCGGTGACCTTGGACTGCTTGACTGGCTCCAGCACCTGCAAGAAGAACTCATGGACGCCGCCGTCTACGTGCAGCGGCTGATGGAGGAGGTGGCAGAGTGAGCAAGTGGATGTTCTGGAAGAAGGTCGTGCAGTCGACTCCTCGCGTGAGCACCCGTCCGTTCTGGAAGCGCGGCAAGCGCTGCTCGACCTGCGGCCACTACGAAGAAATACCCACGCGTCAGACGCAACTCGCTGAGTTCTTCGACGCAGGCCAAGGAAAGCAAACGAAACTGGAGGAATACGCATGAGCAAGCGAGACTGGGAAGCATACAGCAAATCCACTTACGATTGGAAGCCGGGTCACGAAAAGCGACTCAGGTTGACCAAGTCGAGCCTGACCAGTGACTTCGATTTCTGCCCCAAGCAATACGAGTACAAGCGCATTCACAAGTTGCCTGAGCCCGGCACCGAGGCCATGACGCGCGGGACCAACGTCCACGATGCCGTCGAGCACTACTACGACCACATCGCACCGCACTTGGATGAACTCTACACGCTGATGCAGCGCGGCAAGCGCGATGAGGCGCTGGCACTGGCGATGTCCGTCTTGCCTGATGAGGACTACCAACTCGGCGAGGAGCCCATCATCGAGACGCGTCTTCGTTGGGATTTGGAGCGCTTGCTTTCAGGGGGCAAGGAGGATTACCTACCCATCATCAACGAGGCCGAGATTCACGCCTACAGCGACGAGGAGTTCACGCTCAACGACGAGACCGTCACCATCCCCATTCACTGGGCGGGCAGCATTGACCGTGGCTTCGCTGAGGCTGACGGTGGTGTCGCCCTCATGGAACTGAAGACCGGCAAGTGGGTACAGACCCGCAAGGATGAAGACCAGCCGTGGAAGGACCCGAAGTTCAAGGTCGATGGCATGCGCACAGAAATGGCCTTCTACAAGCATCTGCTCAAGGTGGCCGACCACCCTCTGCAGAACGTGACGCACTGGGGATGGGTCTTCCCCGGCGGAGAAGTCGAGGGATTGGACTCACTCGACAAGTATGGTTACGAGCAACGCAGCATCGACCGCATCTTCTACGAACCCATTACTGCAACCAAAGAGGGGCAGAAGCAGACTGTATCGCGCTATGGCGATGGCAGAATCAAACGCCTCAAGGAAGCGCTCTTCACGGCCTACCTGACCGAACAGTGGGAGACCAAGCCCAGTCAAGGTAAATGCGCTTGGTGCAACTTCAAGTCGATTTGCCCCTCATGGGAAGGCAGCGACGACCCGCAAGAATACCGCGACAACTACGAGGAGGCCTGATGATGCACACACCCACCAAACAAGACATGAGAACGCTGACCATGGTCATGGAGCGACTGCTCCCTCCCGTCATCGGTCGACCCGCCCACGTGTCGTTCGCCTTGCTCGGAGATGTCCCCTTCACGACTGCGGTGCAGACTTCGCTGTATGAGTTCGACGAGAGTCAGACCGGTCCCAAGGGACCAATGTACATCACCCTGAACGCCTCACTCGTTCACGATGTTGAGGAACTGCTGGATGTGCTGGACAGAATCATCGACGCAGGACAGTGAGCACATGCAACTGGTCTTCGATTATCCGAGAGAGGTCATGGAACTCGGGGCAGAGAAGGGTAGAGGCTTTCGCTACATGGTCCGCAACAGCAGCGAGTTGGAGCGCTACTGGTCAGGGAAGAACGGCGTGTCCAACGCCTACATGACGGTCTACGGCTATCGTGCGACCAAGCAACCGTACAACAAGCGCGTTGACCTCATGACGCCGATTGTCCGCCACTTCGTCATGGACTTCGACCCGAAGGACTTCCGTCAAAGGGGCACACCTGACGTCAGCCCCGAGAAGGCCCTGCATCAGACGCAGCGCCTGCATCACCATTTGCTGTCGCAAGACATCTCACATTGCGTCTGGTACAGCGGTGGGGGTTTCCACGTCTGGGTGGCGCTCGACAAGCCATACATGCCGTCGAGCGGCGGCCACCTGTCGGACGTCAAGGAAGCAGGGATGCGTGTGGTCAACGAGTGGATTAACGACATGAACCTGTTCTGCTCTGACCCCGCCGTGCCGTTCGATACCAGTGGCATGATTCGCATTCCCAACTCGTACAACTCAAAGCGCGGACTGTGGTCTATTCCCCTGAGTTCCAAAGACTTGGAAGAGGGCCTCGACCACATCATGCTCAAGGCGCTTGATGCGCACTCCGGCATGATTCCCTACGGCTCGAAAGGCCTCGCGCTCGACGTTACGCGTACCAAGACCAAGCGCGCCGTCTTCGACCCCAACGCCGCTCCTATCGACTTGCCCACAGCCTCGATGGACGGCGTCATCATTCTCCCTTGCCTCAACTCGGCCGCGTGCCGCGTCGGCAGCAACCCCAGCCACGACGCCCGCGTCCAGTTGGTGAAATATCTCTCCAAGCGACTACGCAACTTCATTCCTGTCGAGCGCATCGACCGCGAGAAGTTGGAGGAGCACACCGAAACCATCGTCGATTACATTCGCCGCCTTGACTGGGCCGACTTCGATGAGCGGACGACCCGCTATCAGGTTGGCACCATCGTGGGTACGGAATACCCTCAAACGTGCTCAATGCTTCACAAGAAGGGTATGTGCCTCGGGAAGTGCAGGTATTGGGACAAGACTGGTGCGATTGACGAAGAGGTGGCCGCCGATGAGTGAGAGCAGCGCGATGGTCGAATGGACCGGTCGACGTAAAGGCACCAAACCCCATCATCTCGTTCCTAAGCGTAGGGATGGCTCTGTGCGAAAGGGGGACATGTCGTTTTGCGGCATGGTCGGCGTTGGCGACACTGACTGGGATGTTGTCGAGAATCCTGAAAACAGGGCATGTCGACGATGCGTCCGATTTTCCCAGCGCTATGAGGGCATGAAGGTGAGGAGGGGTATGCGGTGAAGCGAGGTCCCTTGGTCATCGACTCCAACGAGCGCGGCCCTCTCCACGACGCAGTGGTGCGCGCCGCAGCACGTGAGGGCTTCGATGTCGTCAAAGAGCACCTTCAGGGCATGGGCGACTATAAGGCGGGTAACGCCAACATCGAGTGCAAGAGCCTGCCCGACTTGCTCTCTTCATCCTACAGCGGTCACCTGATGCGTCAAATCGAGAACCTCGACGCCAACTGTGAGCGCGTGTTCCTCGTCGTCCACGGTGACGTAGCCAAATACGTGGCCATGTCCAAGCGACAGGGTCGCAAGACTTCATTTTCCAAGGTGATGAACCAGATGCTGGGCCTATTCGCCCGCCTCTCGGCAGACTTTGACTGCCACATCTACCGGGCCAAAGACCACACTGAGGCAGCCATGTTCATCGCCAAATTGCACAGCAAGATGCACAAGCCCGCCAGTCGACACGGCGCACGGGCCGTCACAAGGACCAGCACGAACGACGTGCGGGCCGACATGCTCATTACCATCCCCGGTTTCGGACCGGAGTTGGTCAACAAGACTCTGGAGGCATGCGGGTCAATTGAAGAAATGCTGTACCCGGAGTCACTGAAACAAGTGAGAGGAATGGGAACCACGCTGCGCAAGCGCTTGCTCGACGTCCTGACGTCGGAAGAGCCTGTACGCGTCCAGAAAACTTACGGAAGAGGGGGAAACACACATGATGGAGCACAGGGCTGAGAACTACGAATGCGTGAAGCAGTACCCGGTGCTGCGGGGCTACTTGGAACACTTCAATCAGTTTAGCCGAAACAACGAGATTCCGGGGCTACTGTCGTTCTTCTTCATCCTCGGACAAGCGGCTGTGTCCTACGTCCGCATTCCTGTGGGTGGGAGCAACCTCGACCCCCGCGTCAGCATGTTCTGGATTCAGGACACGCGAACGGGGAAATCAGCAGCGTATCAGGTCATCGAGCAAGTGCTCAAGGAAGCCAACATGCGCAGCGAGGACTACAACTCCGGCAACGACGCCGCACTGGTCGGTACGCTGGTTCCTGACCCTGACTCAGAGGACCGGCGCAACCCGGACATGATTGTCCGCCCCGGCCTCCTCGCAGGTCGCAAGGGGTTGAACTTCGACGAAGGGAGCGTCGTGCTCAAGACCGGGCAGCACAATGAAAACACTACGCTGTTCCTCCAGTCCGCTCTCAACGCAGCAGGCACCGGTCGAAACATTCTGACCAAGCACATGGCCCGCGACACCTTCAGCGTCAAATCTGAGGTGTCTCTGTGGATTACGACCTACCCACCAAAGGGCATCAAGGAACACGTCCTCGACAAGGGTATTTTCCAACGCGTGCTGACCTATTGGCGTCACTGGACGCTGGACATGAAGCGCGCCATCAACCACGAATTGGCTGAGGCCGTGCACCAGCAACCTGAGTTCGAGGTGCCGTTCGATGACGTGGTCGACTTCTTCAAGGAAGTCCAGAAGCGACTCAAGCGGCGCGTGCAAGAACTGGCAGACATCCCTCCGATGGAGTGGGACGACATGCGTGAGGACGACCAAGAGGCCGTCGTGATGAGTCTGATGCGCCGCATGTTCACGGTCGACGAGTCCTACATCCCGGCCCTGATGTCGGCAATTGACGAATACTATTCCATCGTCGAGCCACTGGGGCCAGACAAGCAGGGCATCTGTTCGTCCTTCATCATGGGGCTTCAGAACTACACCAACGTGCTGGCTCACCACATGGCCATGGTCGAGGGCGTCTGGGAGGTGACCGGTGACCACATCGACATGGCGCGAGAAATCCTGTTTGACCTGTATGGCAACTTGATTCAGTGGCTTGAGTCCGAAATCAACATTGGGGCAGGTAACGCTGAGAAGAAGAAGATGCAAGGTCTATGGCGCAAAGCGTTCAATCAGTGCGAAGTGTTTGACTTCGACGATACGCGTGGGCAAGGATGGGCGAAGAAAAAGGACATGCTGTCTACTTTCGGCCGATTGGCGAACTACGCCAGCCGTGGCACCATCAACTCCAAGTTCAACGAGTACGCAGGTCCGATGTTCCAAGATACGCGCGAAGGTGTCGGCATTTACGTCCGTCTGCGTCCAGAATACCGGAAGGGGAAGGAGGCATGACGTTTTGGTGTACCGAATGCGTTATGTGCGACACGCCCGTGGGTGCGGACATAGGTGGCTGGATTCTCGGCAAACACCACGGAAAGGAGGTTGCGTTGTGCGATTGGTGCCATCACTGCATGGAGGTGTGCTTGAATGAGAAAGATGCTGGCTCTGGACATTGAAACTGCGAACTACTCGCACGAGATTGGCGGCTGGGGACAGACGCACCTCTTCGAGCCCACCGTCGTTGCGACGTGGGACGGCGACAATGGTGTGGTCTACACCAACGAATCGGTGTCGAAGCACCTCCCTGAGGGCACGGTCGTCAAGAAATTGCACCCCAAGGTCATTGGCGAAGACCTCGCCAAGCACGTCTCCGAGGGCGGCCTTGTCTTGGGTCACAACCTCAAGAAGTTCGACCTCCCTATCATCCGTGACGCACTCGACTGCTGGACGGCGGGTGAGATTCTCACCAAGTCAGATGAGCAGGTGTTCGACACGTCTGCGCTTTTGCGCTCCATCACAGGGCATGCTGTACCGCTGTCCGATGCCTGCCTGCACACGCTGCAGAAGGGGAAACTGATGACCAGTCACGACGCGCCCATCGAATGGCGCAAGGGTAACTACGGCAAAGTCGCCGAGTATTGCCTCAAAGACGCTGAACTCACCTACGAACTGTGGAAGCACGGGATGGAAGAGGGCTTTGTGAAAGCCCGCTGCCGTCATACCGGCGAAGTAAAGGAGTTCGAGGTTGACTGGTGAGAGAGGGAGTACCATGAATGAAAACGAAGCAAACACAAGCGCAGTTGTCCACAACATCCGAGCCGCGAAGCGAGCGGTCTCGACCGTCAAGACGACGTTGGGACCGATGGGAATGGACAAGATGATGGTCGACGGCGGCGGAAACGTCATCGTCACCAACGACGGAGCCACCATCCTGCAGCAACTGGACATCACGCACCCTGCGGCCAAGATGGTCGTCGAGGCGGCCAACACGCAGGAAGACATGTGCTACGATGGAACGACCAGTACGGTCGTGCTTGCAGGTGAATTGCTGGGCAACAGCGAACTGTTGTTCAGCAAGGGTCTGCACGCCAACATCATTTGCCGCGGCTACCGCAAGGCGGCCAAGTGGGCCACAGAACACTTTGAGACACTGGTCGTTGACGCGCCGCTGGCCAAGGTGGCGCGCACATCCATCACCGGCAAGGCGCTTGAGTCCAGCATGGACCACGTCAGTGAATTGTGCGTGACGGCCGCTGAGAACGCCAACGGCGACTACTCGCGCGTCCGTGTTCTGTCCCAGCCGGGCGGCTCACTCGACGACTCGTACTGCTTCCCCGGTGTTGTGTTGCACAAGGAGTTCATGCTCCCAGCGATGCCTGACGAGCCTGCGCCCAAGGTGCTGCTCATCAACACTGGCCTCGGCGAGGGCAAGAAGGACGACAACGTCCAACTCAGCCTGTCTTCGGCGCAAGAATACACCCAGTATCGCAAGCAATCCAGCCGCGACGAGTGGGTCGAGAAGGCTCAGACCATTGTGAACGTGTTGCCCGACGGCGGCACAGTGTTCTGCAGGGACACCGTGAATGAGGTCGTGGCGGCCAGTCTGGCCCGTCACGACATCGCCGTGGTCCACCGTGTCCCAGAGAGCGACATGACTGCCCTGTCCCGCCTTCTCGACGCCAGCGTCGGTCACAGCGTCGAAGACGTCACCGTAGCGTCAGATGGCGACGTGACGTGCCAGACCATCGGCGACATGCGCTACGTGGTCGTCAAGGGTGAGGGTGAAGTGACCACGCTCGTCCTCCGCGGTGCGACGCGCCAGACTCTCGATGAAACCGAGCGCGGGTTCGAGGATGCGCTCGGTGTCGTTTGCCTTGCTCACAACAGCGGCAAGTCTGTGGCCGGGGGTGGCTCTGCCTACCTCAACGCAGCGCTTCACCTCCGCTCTCGTGCAGCCGAAGCAGGTGGACGTGAACAGATGGCCATTGAAGCCTTCGCGGAGGCACTGGAGAGCATCCCTGCCACCATCGCGGAGAACGCAGGCCACAACCCCCTCGACACGGTGCTGGCATTGCGCAATGAGCACATGCAGGGTAACAGTGACGCAGGTCCCGACATCGAAGGCGGAGGCGCACGCTCCATGGTCGAGCAAGGTGTGTTCGAGCCGCTCGACTTGGTTCGCCAAGCCGTTCAGTCGGCCAGCGAGGTCACCATCAGCATCTTGCGCATCGACGACATCATCGGCAAGCGTGGTGAGTGAAGTGTGCCACATTTGCAGGGCCGCTGAAGTCCTTGCTGAAGAAGAATGACGCATAATCATCGCATTTTCTCAGCCCTACGCTTGAGAAAGGTGGAAAAGCGGCCACCGGCTCGCCTCGAAACAGGCTCAGCCCTACGCTTGCGGACGCCCTTGAAGCCCAACTGACCGTGGAATCGGACGTAGGAGCAGAAGGGGCACTCGTGCAACACGACAGGCTCGCCGCTGATGTAGCGTCCTGAGATGCTGCGCGGCAGCATAATGCGGTTGCAGTTCTCGCACTGCTCCTTCAGCAGGTCGATGAAGCGACCCATTCTTTCACCTCAAGGAATCGTCGGTGGTGCGCCCGGAATGGTCACAACATACGCAGCAATCCTCTCAATGGCCTCTTGAATAGTTGTAGGTGCCGCTCCCGCCCAACTCCCAACAGAGGTTCCAGTAGCCGTGAAGGTGTCGCCTTCTGCACCACCGGGGGCGAGGTAGGTTTGGTCAGCGAGATTGCTTGCAGCCGCTAAGTCGCCGTTAGCGTCAGCGACAAGAACGGCACTCGTCACGCCTTGCCTGATGGTTCCTGCGACGTGAAGAAGCGTAGCGGGTGTAGCCGTGCCAATGCCCACTTTGTTGTCGTAACTCGCCACGTTCACGTTCAACGTCGTTCCGTCAACCTGCAACCGATTGACGCTCTTACCCAACGTAGCCACCGGGGTCACATCAGTTACCGCTGCCAAGTTAAAGGAGGAGTAACCCACCGAGTAACCGACACCAAGAGAAACGGTCGAAGGGTCAGTTGCGTCATCAACTGCTTGAATGAGTTCCCATCCTGATTCTTGGAAGTTGTTGATGAGAAAAACTTCGATGTCGTTTGTGGCATCCGAAATCTCGATTTGGAGCACCGCACCGTCGTAGGTGTTCTTCTCTTTCATGCGGACGCCTGAGATGCCCAAATTGGCGAAGAGCGATGAGTGCTCAATGCTGATTCCGTTAGCGTTTGATGTCCCGAAAAGGTGGCTCGCTACGAACGTCAAAGACTGGTGGTCGGAGGACGATGTGTTGCGAATAAGGAAAGTGCCAATACCTCGTTGCTCGCTCGCACCCGTGCCGCCACTTGCCACTCCGCCGCTCCGCCCTGCGATGAGCGCGATGGAGTGCCAACCGGTAGCGAGATTTGTGGTCAAATCTTTGAATTGCTGATACACCATCCCGTCAACGCGCAAGTCTTGTGCCGCCGTTACCTGTCCAGTCAAGTCAAGCGTAGCCTCACCTTCGACGGCAGCAATAGCGTCTGAATCCGCGTATGCAGTCGCGCCCGTAGCAATACCGTTCAACTTGGTGTGGTCCGCGTCTGTGAACACGTTGGAGTCCGTAGCCGCTTCGACCGCTGCTCGAATCTCAGCATCGGTTTGGTCAGCCGTCGCAGCCGTTTCGATGCCAGTCAACTTCGTGCGCTCAGCGTCGGAGATGATGATACCTGACCCAGCATTGCTGACGTCGCTCAGTTCAGTTACACTGTCTGTTGCACGAATAACGTTTGATGCACCCTGCTTGAGGCGATTGCTCGCGCCGCTATCGAGCCACAGTGTGTTTGCGTCCACAACCCCTGCATCAGCAGCAGCCGGGTTGGTTGCCTGTGGGGTTAGTTCAAGACCAGTTGGGTCAATCAAGCCAGTGACCGTCAACTTGCCATCAACAGTGAGTTCGTTCGCAGCAGTGTCGTATGAGAGCGTTGTGTCGCTCGTGAAGCCACCTGCACCATTCGACAACTGCACGAGACCAGAAGCACCGCTGGATGATGGGAAAGACGAAGCCGCTGCGATGACTTGGTGCCAGTTGTCTCCATCATACACAAAACGAGCAGACTCGCCTACGCCGATGTTGACGTTGATGGGCGTTGTGCCATGACCCCCAACGGTTGAGTCGAAGTGCAGGTTATGAGCGCCTGACTTGTGATAGATGTCGACGACGTGGCCAGCCGAAAAAGTGCCTGTCGGGTTGATGGTTCGTGCAGCATCCGTCGTAACGACCCAGATGTTGGCCTCGTCGAACGTGAACGTGATGTTACCAGAAGTCGTGATGGTTTCCAGTCGGTCTGGACCCAACACGTAAGTCCCAGTCACAGGGGTGGTGTCGAGATTCTTGGGCAAGGCTGCCAGAATGATGCCGTGTTTGGCACCAGCAACATCTTCGCGGTGCGTCTGCCAAATGGCTCCGAATGTGCTCCCTGTGAGGTCGCCCTCTTCCGGCGAAGCGAAGAACGAATCAGGGTTGGTTAGGGCGTTTGCGGCATCGACGTTCCCGATGGCACCCTTGGTCATTGGCGTCAGGTAGAGTGGAGACTTGCGCAAGAACGCACGTCGGTCATGAATGACCGGACTGCCGAGGCTGGCAGTCACGTTGGCAGCGCCGCCCGTCATCGAATATCGGATGACCCCGAGCACAGTGGTTTGGTGGTTCAAGTCCGTGTTGCCTGAAATGCTTGGGCTGGAAAGAAAGCGGTTGGGCAAGAGAGGCGTACCGCTGGTAGGTGCGGCCGGCGTGCCCATTTCGTACATCAAGTGTGCTTCAGGCGTGCTCCGTCCCACAAGGTAGACCACGATGAACACGTCTGCGTTGCTGCTGGGCACACTGGGTAGGTCTCCACTGTGATTTGCACCAGCACCCGTCGTGCCAACGATGAACGTTTCATGCGAGCCGGGACCGTTGGCGAACTTGTAGAGAACGCCGTCGAGTACGCAATAGCCACCATAGACCTTCACTTCGCCCTGAGACGAGCCAATCTGAATGAAGCCGGGCGTGTTGGCGACCACGCTGTTGCGCAACGAGTCACCTTTGGCACCGTCGCCAAGGCGCATGATACCGTTACCATGCAGACCTTCGTACAGATTCGTCAGGCTCGGACTGGTCAGGCCGTCACCATCTCGTAGACCCTGTGCATCAGAGCCCATTCCGGTTGCGCTGGTGTGTCCTGCTGTTGGATTGGTCAAATGCCCACCTCGATGAGTGCTGAAAACTGAATCTCGTTGTTGCTGGTCTTCTCAATCGCGTTGTACGTGTAGCGCATGAAGTCCGTTGTGTCCGTTGAATCGCTCGGATTTTTATAACGAATAACGACCTCTCGGAGGGGCCGCGTGA
>Ga0075462_10000613_pt1 | contig 11093 bp, 11 predicted proteins | sample DEB08_DNA_4_FD_71487 | JGI IMG/M metagenome (GOLD analysis project Ga0075462, IMG submission 71487) | Aqueous microbial communities from the Delaware River and Bay under freshwater to marine salinity gradient to study organic matter... | ecosystem: Environmental > Aquatic > Marine > Coastal ...
TCCCATCCTGCTTCTATTAGTCCAGAGTTTATAGATAAGTTTAAAGGAGATCCGTCTGAACTAACATATTCAAACTGTGTAGTATCTCCATTATCGTAACAGTACGAGCTTGATACTGGCCCAACAGCACAGTCTACTAATGTAGTAGCACAATATTCTTGGGTGAGCGGACCACTACTTGACGAGCAGTTTACATCATCATCGTTTGATGTTGTGATTTGAACATCTGTGTTATTAGCGTATGGTCCAAGCTGAATAGTTCCCGTACTAGAGGTACTTGAGCTATTACCTTGATTATCTGTTATAGTCAAACTTCCTGCAGAACCTAAATCCGATACATTCACATCAACAAAAAATTGAGGTGCATTTAAGCAGTCAGATACAATTTCGTAATCGACAGTTGGATTAGTACATGTTGCACAAGCAACAGTCCAATCAATAACACTAGCTAAAGTTGAGCCGGATGTACAACTTACTGATCCATCTGTTTGAAAGCCTAAAGAAATTGTATCTCCGGAAGATTGAAATGAAAGTCCGGTCAAGTCACCTCCATTATCGCCTTCAAATAAAACAGTTCCGTTTGAGTCTATTATTCTTATTAAGTCCCATCCTGGTTCTATTAGTCCAGAATCAATTGTCAAGTTTAAAGGAGATCCGTCTGAACTAACGTATTCAAACTGTGTAGTATCTCCGTTGTCATAACAGTAGGATTCACTTACCGGTCCTGCTGTACAATCAACAGCTGTACTTTGTTGTGAATAGGTGTTTAAGTGAAACAAGCCTAGCACAAATAGTAATAAATATCTCAAGATAATTTTGTTTGATTAGTTACTTAAATATACAAATGGAATATGAAAATTTAAGATTTTTGACTCTCAATTTTATTATTAGTTTAAATTTGTAACCCTTATTAAATTTTAAGATTGGAAAAAACTGTACTTGTTGGTGTAATTACAAATGACCAAGGCATTGAAAAATCTATGGACTATTTGGATGAGCTTGCTTTTCTAACAAAAACAGCTGGTGGTTCAGTTAATAAGGTTTTTACTCAAAAATTAAATAATCCAAATCCTAAAACATTTATTGGAGAAGGGAAGATTAATGAAATCAGAGATTACATAAAGGATAACGAAGTTAAAACCGTCATTTTTGATGATGAACTAAGTGCTACACAAGAAAGAAATATCAGTAAAATATTTAATTGTAAGATTTTAGATAGAACAAATTTGATACTGGATATTTTTGCACAAAGGGCAAAAACAAGCTATGCCAAGACACAAGTTGAGCTGGCACAATGTCAATATTTATTACCAAGACTGAAGGGAATGTGGACACACCTTGAAAGACAAAAAGGAGGTATTGGGATGAGAGGCCCAGGTGAAACTGAAATTGAAACAGACAGAAGAATTGTAAGAAATAAAATCTCTTTACTTAAAGAAAAAATAAAGTCAATTGATAAACAAATGCATGTCCAAAGGGGAAATCGAGGCAAGCTTGTTAGAGTGGCAATTGTTGGTTATACTAATGTGGGTAAATCTACACTCATGAACCTTTTGTGTAAATCAAAAGTTTTTGCTGAAGACAAATTATTTGCAACTTTGGATACTACAGTAAGAAAGTTGGTGATTGGAAATTTACCTTTTCTGATAAGTGACACTGTAGGTTTTATCAGAAAACTTCCAACCCAATTGGTAGAATCATTCAAGAGTACACTTGATGAAGTTAGAGAGGCTGATTTACTTTTACATGTTGTTGATATAACACATAGCAACTTTGAAGAACACAAAGAATCAGTAGAAAAAATATTATCTGAAATTAACTCTCTTAACAAACCAACTCTTTTGGTTTTTAATAAAATTGATAATTATAAAGCACTAGAAATTGACGAGGATGATTTGACTACAGAAAAAACAAAATTACATAATACCTTGGATGAATGGAAACAAACATGGATGGGTCAGCTAGGTGATAATGTTATATTTATTTCGGCAATTGAAAAAAGCAATATTGACGAGTTAAAAAAACTTTTATATTCTAAAGTGAGAGAAATTCATGTTACTAGATTTCCTTATAATAATTTCCTTTATCCAGAAATCACTTAGTTCTTTTAAATATAGGTACTGCTGAACAAGCCTCACCAAACATAATACTTTTTGCTAACGGCTTTAGCTTTGTTGTTAATATATGGTAAGCAGAGATTGGAATTTTTTTGTCTGAACATCCTTTAATTATCACAGATTTACCTAAATAAACAGAGAAATCTATTGAATTTATAGTATCCTCAAAATATTTTTCAAAAAACTTTCTCTCATTTCCTATAATGACCCTATTTGTAAAGTTTTCTAATTGCGAGGAAATTAACATGTAAGCCCATGTTGGAATAATAGCATCAGAGCTGCAATGAACGTAAACATACGCATCAGTGTAAGTAGACCAATCGTGATTATGTAAACTATTTCTGAATTCTTTTTCCTTTAAAAACAATTCTTCAAAAAGCCATTTTTTTATATCAATTTCAAAGATATTATTTGGAAGTTTTATTTCATCAAGATCGATAGTCACCAATCCGCTTTTTTCAACTCTATTTACAATCTCTCCACTCATTAAATTTTATATCTTCTGTAACCTTTGGAATTAACAGTTTCATCAGTGTGTGAAAATCTCACACTATTATTCGATAGAGGAGGGATGCTTTTTGATTTATGTAAGTCTTGATAATTTTCAAACGAAATTTCTTTTCTGTTTTTTAGTGAGTCAAATAATTTAGATGTTTGAATTTTATCTTTCCAGTTTTCTTGAATTTCTCCCTGAAATATTTTTGATTTTGAACCACTTCCGTAGCTAATAAATCCTACTTTCTGATCTTTGATTTCTGTCCCATTATCATAATGATAATTTAACATACTTAACAAAGACATAAAAACAGAGGCTGAATACATATTGCCAATAGATGATGATGCTTTTTCACCAGGTGCAATTTTGTTTGTAATAAACTTTTTATACATATTTGATTTGTATGCTTTTTTTGTAAAAAACTCATCATCCTCAGATCCAATTTCGTTTAAAAGATCATTATATTTTTCATCTTTTTTCATCCAATTTAACCAATTGTTAAATATCATTCTGCGACCGTGAAATGCATAGGGTAAATGAAAAATTATATGATCCCAGTCATTTAAAAAATCAGTATTTTGGTTTTCTTCAAAATGGGTAAATGCTTCTTGCATCCTATCTATATAGCATGTGTTAGAAAATTGCCCGTCAAAAACAGGCTCATCTTTGAACACCTCAATTATTTCGCTGTTGTTATTCCAAAATGTAGATTCTAAAAACTTTTCTTCAAAATCATTACTTGAAATATTTAAATCCAACCTGCTAATTATTTCATTAATTAACTCATTTTTATTGTAGGTTCTTCGAGGTTTAAAAAAATCATTTTCACTTTTAGTCGCAATCCCCCAAGCATTATCAATTGTTAAGATTGATGGGTTTTCAGTAATAAGCAATGCAATTGCACCAGCACCCTGTGTATATTCTCCTGTGGAGTTCAGTTCATATTTTGACAAATCAGAACTAACCACAATTGCTTTTTTTCCAGAGTTTCTAGAAACCCAATCAATTGTATTTTGAAGAGCATCAACTCCACCAATGCATGCAAAGGTCATGTCTGTGACGTCGCAATTTTTTAAACATCTTTCCCCAAATTTTTTAGCAAAATATTTTTCAACTAAATCGGTGGCATAAGTAGCAGAGGGTTTAGACGCATCAAGTGCACTTTCAGTACCCATATAAATTCTTCCAATTTCTTCAGGCTTGATATTACTTTTTTCAAATAAGTCAATGAGTGCATTAGCTGCAAAAGATGAGGGATCTTCGTTAGAATCTGCAATCGCCATCTTTTCTAATCCAAGACCTTTATTTAATTTCTGAAAGTCTAAGTTTCTTTTTTCGGAGAGTTGTTCAATCGACAAATAAATTGATGGAACATAATATGATATTGCATCAATACCTATTTTCTTCATAATCTTATAAAATTCCTAATTCTAATTTTGCTTCATCACTCATCAAATCTTGTGACCATGGTGGCTCAAAAGTAATCTCGACTTCAACATCTTTTACTCCTTCTACTGTTTTAACTTTTTCTTCAACATCAACAGGTAAGGTTTCTGCAACAGGGCAATTCGGTGTTGTTAAAGTCATTAATATTTTAACATCAAAATTTTCATTTACCATTATATCATAAATTAGGCCAAGCTCATAGATATCAACTGGAATTTCTGGATCAAATATTGTTTTGATTGTTTTAATTATTTTCTCACCTATAACATTAGGATGAAATTTTTGATTCGTCATTTAATTAGTTTTTGAAAATGCAATTGCATAAAATTTTATTTTTTTTATCATGTTGTTTAGGCCATTAGCCCTGTTTGGAGACAAATGCTGTCTCAAACCAATCTTATCGATAAAATCTAGACTAGCATTTATTATGTCTTCAGGTTTTTGATTTGAAAAAGTTCTAATTAAAAGACTTATTATCCCTTTAGTAATTATAGCATCACTATCTGCATAAAATTCAATTAACCCATTATTCTTTTCTGCATGAAGCCATACTTTACTTTGACAACCTTTAATTATATTTTCTTCAATTTTATTGCTATCATCAATTACTGGCACTGATTTCCCTAACTCAATTAGATATTCATACTTGTCCATCCATGAGTCGAAGATATCAAATTCTTCAACTATTTGATCTTGTATGTCTTTTATTTTCAACTTTAGTTTTTTTATAAAAATAGCAATAGTAATTAATTTAGTACAAACAAATTAATTAAACATTATGATAACATTGTTGATGCTTTTTTTAACGCATTAACAAGTGTGTCAATTTCATCGGTTGTATTGTAAAAACAAAAAGAAACTCTAATCGTACCAGGAATTTTGAAAAAATCCATTATCGGTTGAGCACAATGATGTCCTGTTCTTACAGCAATTCCTAAATTGTCAATTAAACTTCCGATGTCATATGGATGAATGTCTTTAATGTTAAATGAAATAACCGATGTTTTATTTATTGACTCTCCGAAAATTTTTAAGCCGTCAATCTCAAGTAATTTTTCAGTAGCATATTGAAGTAAATAATCCTCATACTCCTTAATATTTTCTAAGCCTATTTCATTTATATAATCAAGCGCAACCCCAGATGCAATAACTCCAGCAATATTGGGAGTGCCAGCCTCGAATTTGTTTGGTAAATCAGAGTAGGTAGTTTTTTCAAAAGTAACCTCATCAATCATTTCTCCACCTCCTTGATATGCAGGAAGCTTGTCAAGCCATTCTTTCTTTCCATAAAGAATACCTACACCGGTCGGACCACAAAATTTATGAGCTGAGCACACATAGAAATCCACATCTAATTCAGTTACGTCAACCCTAAAATGCGGAACTGCTTGAGCTCCATCAATTAGTACTGCAGCTCCAACACTGTGAGATTTATCTATAATTTCTTTTATATTATTCACTGTTCCAAGAGCGTTAGAAACGTGATTGACAAAAACTATTTTAGTTTTGCTTGATAATAGATTTGAAAATGCAATTAGATCCAATTCTCCGTTACTATTCATTGGAATCACTTTCATTTTAGCTCCTGTTTTTTCACAAAGCATTTGCCAAGGCACAATATTGCTATGATGTTCAAGTTGTGAAACAATAATTTCATCTTCTTTGCTTAAAAACTCGTTAAATCCACTAGAAACTAGGTTTATACTGTGGGTTGTTCCAGCAGTAAAAATTATTTCACTTGAACTTTTGGCATTAAAGTGAGTTTTAAATTTTTTTCTTGTGTCTTCATATTTTTCAGTAGCCAATTGACTTAAGGTGTGTACACCCCTATGAATATTTGAATTTAAATTTTTATAATAGTTTGAAATAGAATCAATAACACAATTAGGAGTTTGTGAAGTTGCAGCATTATCCAAATATATGAGCTTATTTCCGTTGACTGTTGTATTTAAAATCGGAAATTCTTTTCTAATTGATTCTATGTTATTTAAAACATTCATTTTAAATATCGAAGCCAATTTTTACCCCTAGTTTTTTAGCGATAATATCATTAATTCTGTTTTTGACCTGAGGAATTCCCACACTTCCCAATACTTTATTAGCAAAACCATACATCAATAGTGCAGTAGCTTCCTTTTCAGGAATACCTCTAGATCTTAAATAAAATAAAGCATTTTGATCTAGTTGACCAACTGTACAACCATGCGAGCATTTAACATCATCTGCAAATATCTCAAGTTGTGGTTTTGTGTTAATCGTGGCTTTGTCAGATATTAGAACATTATTATTCGATTGAAATGCATTTGTCTTTTGAGCTTCTTTTTCAACCATAACTTGTCCGTTAAAAACTCCAACGGAGTTACCCCCAAATATTCCTTTGTAATCTTGATAACTATTGCAGTTTGGTTTTTTATGATGGATTAATGTGTTGTGATCAACATGTTGGTTTTCACCGATTATGGTTATTCCGTTTATTGTCGATTCTATTCTCTCTCCATTTTGTGCAATACTTAAGTTGTTTCTTGTTAATTCTCCACCTAAAGAAAATGTATGAAGAGAATAATCACTATTTCTTTCTTGACTTACAAATGTATTATCAATCAAAGATGCATTGATTTTATCATTTTGAACTTTGTAGTGTTTAACAACAGATCTCACATTACAGTAAATTTCAGAAACACTGTTAACAAGAACACTATTTTCACTTAAGCTTTGGTGTCTTTCAATAATTTCTACTTGAGAATTTTCACCAACAATAATTAAGTTTCTTGGTTGGTAGAAAACAGATTCATTTTTACCGGTTGAAAAATAAATTACTTGTATAGGTTTGTCAACCTGAACATTTTTTGGGATGTGTATAAAAGATCCTTCACTTGAAAAAGCAGTATTCAAAGAAGTGATTCCATCTTTTTTTGAAATTTTATCAAAATAATTCTCAATTAATAGGTCGTATTTTGATTGATTTAACGCTGATGATAAAATACAAATATCCATCCCATCGTGCGTTGTTTCTGAAAGGTGTGAACTGTATTTTCCATCGACAAAAATAATTTTATACGATTCAACATCGTCTATTAAATATTTTTTTATGTCTTTAAATTCTAAAGCTTTAGTTTCAGATGGAAATAATTTATAGTCGTAATTAAGGGTTTTTTTTAATGAAGTATACTTCCAGTTTTCCAATTTTTTTGTTGGAAAACCTTCTTTTTCAAAAGTTTTTATTGCCTTTGTTCTTATTCTGTGAACATAGCTATCAATATCTTTTTGATCCTCAAAAGCTATAAAAGATGATAATAATTTTTCTTTTAATTGAGTCATGATTAACTTTTAATTTCCTCTTTAATCCAGTCATAACCCTTTTCCTCTAATTCAAACGCTAATTCTTTACCCCCTGATTTCACAATTTTACCGTCAAATAAAACATGAACAAAATCAGGAACAATGTGGTCTAAAAGTCTTTGATAATGTGTGATAACCAATACTGCATTGTCTTTGCTTTTAAGCTTATTAACTCCGTTTGCAACAATTTTTAAAGCATCGATATCCAATCCAGAATCAGTTTCATCAAGAATTGCAAGCTTAGGTTCTAGCATTGCCATTTGAAAAATTTCATTTCTTTTTTTCTCACCTCCAGAAAATCCATCATTAATTGACCTAGAAAGAAATTTTTGATTTATATCCAATAAATCACATTTTTCTCTTAGCTTTTGTAGCATATCTTTTGCAGACATTTCTTTTTCACCCTGAGCTTTTCGAGTTTCGTTAATCGCAGTTTTAATAAAGTTTGTAGTTGTCACACCAGGGATTTCTATGGGATATTGAAATGACATAAAGATACCCTTGTGCGCTCTTTCTTCAGGCGAAACATCTTCTAAGTTTTCATTTTCAAATAAAATTTGACCGTCAGTCATTTCATATTCTTCTTTGCCTGTTATGACAGATGCAAGTGTGCTTTTACCAGAGCCATTAGGCCCCATAATTGCATGAACTTCACCTGGTTTAATTTCAAGATTGATTCCTTTAAGAATATCTTTTTCTTCTACTTTGGCGTGTAAATTTTTAATTTCTAACATAATATTTTTTTATCCTACTGACCCTTCAAGGCTTATTTCTAATAATTTTTGTGCTTCAACTGCAAATTCCATAGGTAATTTATTTAGCACCTCTTTGCTAAACCCATTAACAATAAGAGCAATTGCTTTTTCGGTATCTATTCCTCTTTGATTACAGTAAAAGATTTGATCTTCTCCAATTTTACTTGTTGTTGCCTCATGCTCGATTTGAGCAGATTTATTTTTTGTTTCAATGTATGGAAACGTGTGTGCTCCACATTCGTTTCCAATTAGAAGACTATCACACTGAGAAAAGTTTCTAGCGTTTTTAGCTCTTGGACTAATTTGTACTAGCCCACGGTAACTATTTTGAGATTTACCTGCAGATATTCCTTTAGAAATTATAGTTGATTTAGTATTCTCACCTAAATGAATCATTTTTGTTCCAGTATCTGCTTGCTGAAAATTATTCGTAACCGCAATTGAATAAAATTCACCAACTGAATTTTTTCCTTTTAGAACACAAGACGGATATTTCCAGGTTACAGCACTTCCAGTTTCAACCTGTGTCCAGGATATTTTTGCATTATTTTCACATAACCCTCTTTTTGTAACAAAATTGAAAACTCCACCATTTCCTTGACTATCGCCCGGAAACCAGTTTTGAACTGTGCTATATTTTATTTCTGCATCGTCTAATGCAATTAACTCCACAACTGCAGCATGAAGTTGATTTTCATCTCTGCTTGGAGCTGAACAACCCTCCAAATAACTTACATAGCTTCCTTTATCTGCAATTACTAATGTTCTTTCAAATTGTCCTGTTCCAGCTTCATTGATTCTGAAATATGTTGAAAGTTCCATTGGACATTTAACTCCTTTTGGGATGTAGCAAAAAGATCCATCACTAAATACTGCAGAATTTAAAGCAGCGTAATAATTATCTGTTTTTGGTATTACTGTTCCTATATATTTTTTTATAAGTTCAGGGTGTTCTTTGATTGCTTCGTTCATTGAACAAAAAATGATTCCCTTTTCTTTTAAAGTGTCTTTAAAAGAAGTTGCAACAGAAACTGAATCAATAACAACATCTACAGCAACTCCAGCTAACTTTTTTTGTTCATCAACAGAAATCCCTAATTTTTTGAATGTTTCAAGAAGTTCAGGGTCAACTTCATCAAGACTGTTATATTTTGGCTTATTTGATGGAGCAGAATAATATGAGATTTTTTGTAAATCCGGTTTTTCATATTTTACGTTTGCCCACTCAGGTTCGCTCATTTCTTTCCATTTCTTAAAAGCATCCAATCTCCATTCTGTCATCCATTCTGGCTCTTCTTTTTTCTTTGAAATAGCAATAATTATTTCTTCATTTAATCCCACGGGAAGAGTGTCAGACTCGATGTCCGTGTAAAAACCATATTCATATTCTTTGGTTTCTAACTCTTTCTTTAAATCATCTTCTGTATACTTGCTCATAATTTTTATAATGAAAAACTTTCTCCACAACCACAGGTTCTGTTAGCATTCGGATTAACAAATACAAATCCCTTGCCATTAAGACCTCCTGAGTATTCTAATGTGGTCCCTACTAAATAGAGTAAACTTTTTTTGTCAACTACGATTTTGATCTCATTATCTTCAAAAAGTTTGTCATCCTCTTTAAGATTATTGTCAAATTTTAAATCATATGATAAACCAGAACAACCACCACTTTTTACACCAACTCTAACAAAGTCAGAAGTATGATTGAAACCGTCATCTTCCATTAATTTGATTACCCTATTTCTTGCAAGGTTTGTTATACTGATCACACCACTAAATTTAAATGGACAACAAATATACAACATAACCACATTTTTTTATTAAAAAATTATAATATTCCTGGTTTGATTAACAGACATTTAACGAAAACAATGTAAATTTGCCTTCATGTTAGAAAATAAGAACAAAAACCTAACAAAATTAGAGGATTTAGGAGAATTCAATTTGATTGATCTTCTTACTAAAAACTTAAAAATAAAACATAAGTCAACTATCAAGTCAATAGGTGACGATGCCGCTGTTTTAGATTATAAATCAAAAAAAGTATTGGTTTCAACCGATTTTTTAGTCGAAGGAGTTCATTTTGACCTTTCATACATGCCATTAAAACACCTTGGATATAAGGCTGTTATGGTGAACCTTTCGGATATATACGCAATGAATGGTATCGCAAAACATATTACGGTTTCAATCGCTATTTCAAATAGATTTACTCAAGAGTCAATGGAGGAATTGTACGCTGGAATTACATTGGCTTGTGATAAATATGATGTTGATTTTGTAGGTGGTGATACCACATCTTCAGTTACAGGATTAACCATTTCAGTGACTGCAATTGGAGAAGCTAATTTAAAGGATATTGTTTACAGAAATGGTGCAAAACCCAATGATTTAATTGTTGTTTCTGGAGATTTAGGTTCAGCATTTATGGGGTTAAAAGTTCTAGAAAGAGAAAAAGAAGTATTCAAGGTAAATCCTAAGAATCAACCAGATTTAGATCAGTACACTTATTTAATTGAGAGACAATTAAAACCAGAAGCGAGAAAAGATATAGTTAGGCTTTTTGAAGAGTTAAAAGTTAAGCCAACCTCTATGATTGATGTAAGTGATGGACTTTCATCAGAGCTATTACATATATGTAAACAGAGTGACGTAGGATGTGATTTATATGAAAATAAAATACCTCTTGATCCACAGTTAATTTCAACATGTGAAGAGTTTAAATTAAATGTTACAACATTGGCTTTAAACGGAGGAGAGGATTACGAACTATTAATGACCATTTCTCAAAAAGATTATGATAAAATAAAAGGTAATCCAAATCTAACAGTTATAGGATATATTAAAGAAAAAAATGCTGGTGCAAACCTTGTTTTAAGAGATAATTCTATAGTTGAATTAAAATCAAGAGGTTGGGGCTCAAATGAAAATTAGTTA
>Ga0075462_10000616_pt1 | contig 11086 bp, 15 predicted proteins | sample DEB08_DNA_4_FD_71487 | JGI IMG/M metagenome (GOLD analysis project Ga0075462, IMG submission 71487) | Aqueous microbial communities from the Delaware River and Bay under freshwater to marine salinity gradient to study organic matter... | ecosystem: Environmental > Aquatic > Marine > Coastal ...
ATAATGTATGTGCCAGAAAACACACATGGGTTTGTAAACTTTCCCAAGCCCAAGTTGTTTAATAACTTAAAGGATGCAGAAGAGGAGTGTGCTAAGTGGAACACTGGTATAATTGTAGACTTCGACAACAACAATAAAACTGTACCCATAATAAGATCATTTGATGATGATGAACGTCAACGATCAAAAGAACGAGAGGAAATAAACAATGGTGAGTAAGACACTTATAGAAGAAGTAGAGTTGCTTGGAGCAATGCAACGGCACAAGTTAACTTTGAAAGAAGCAACACAAGCTATGGCTGAGTTTGCCAACAAAAAAGAATTTGAGAAATCACTTGACGATTACTACTCAAATGAGTTAGTAGTAGATGCAACACATGAAACCATAACAGCCGACTATTAGGAGACACAATGAAACTGACCCTTGACGTAGAGAACACAGTGACAAAGCGAAACGGCAAGCTACACCTTGACCCTTTCGAACCGATGAATACATTAGTTATGGTGGGTATGCTAGATGATCTTGGTAGCGAAGACCTTGTAACATTCGATCACGCAGAGCAACAACCCACCACAGAGGGGAGAGCCATCGTTCAATATAAACTGGACGAGGCTTCCCTTCTTATTATGCACAATGCCGCACACGATCTAGTGTGGCTATGGGAGTCAGGTTTTACCTATGAAGGTGAAATCTTTGACACCATGTTAGGCGAGTACATACTACAGCGTGGACAGAAAGAACCTCTGTCACTTGAGGCATGTGCAGAACGGTATGAGCTAGACACAAAGAAGCAAGACACTCTGAAAGCTTGGCTGAATGCAGGTAATACTGTACGTGACATGAACCACAAAGAATTGTCTGACTACCTGTCAGCAGACTTACATGCTACACAGGAGTTGTACAACCACATTGATACAAAGCTACGTATATATGAGGAACACATGCCATTGCAAGATACAGTGAAGCTGACCAATCAATTAGCTGTACATCTTGCCCACATATACCAACGTGGATTTGCAGTTGATCTTGATGCACTTGAGAGTGTGCGTCAAGAATATGAAACAGAGCGTGATCAACTAGCAATCAAACTAGAGGAACAAGTACGTAACTTGATGGGTGATCGCCCTATCAATCTTGGTAGCACAGAGCAGTTGTCATGGGTTATCTACAGCCGTAAGCCCAAGGACAAGAAGTTCTGGGCAGAGTTGTTTGAGGAACGTATGGATGATCAGGACTATCGGTATCAGGTACGTAACAGCAGTGACGTGTTATACAAACAGAAAGCAAAGAAGTGCGATGAATGCTATGGCACTGGACAGATAAGAAAGGTAAGAAAAGATGGAACACCATATGCCAGAACTAATAGATGCCCTACGTGCAACAGTTGCGGTTATACTTTTGTGGATGATAGGCAAGTAGCAGGGCTGAAGTTCTTTCCACCTACAGCTAAGTGGGTGAGCCACAGCGGTTTCTCCACAAGTAAAGACAGCCTAGTATTTCTTGAGGGCATTGCACGTAGTAAGGGTATGGCAGAAGCTGAGACATTCTTACAGAGTGTACGTAGACTGAGTGCTGTAGAGACTTACCTGAGTAGCTTTATTGATGGTATAGCCACACACACCAAGCTAGATGGTAAGCTACATGTACGATTACTACAGCACCGCACAGGTACAGGCAGACTATCAGGGGCAGACCCAAACATGCAGAACATGCCACGTGGTGGTACGTTTCCAGTGAAGCGTGTGTTCAAGTCACGATGGAAGGGTGGGCAGATCATGGAAGCTGACTTTGCACAGTTGGAGTTTCGTGTTGCTGCATTCCTATCACAAGACCAGACTGCACTTGATGAAGTGGCTACTGGCTTTGACGTACATAGTTATACAGCTAAAGTTATCTCTGATGCAGGGCAACCTATCTCACGTCAGGATGCTAAGTCGCATACCTTTGCACCTTTGTATGGTGCTAGTGGGTTTGGACGTACACAAGCAGAGGCTGCATACTACAAGCAGTTCACTAAGAAATACAGTGGCATAGGCAAGTGGCATGAGGCACTCGCCAAGGAAGCATTGAACACTGGCAAGATACGTACACCATCTGGTCGTGAGTTTGCATTCCCTGATGTACAACGCAGACGCTTTGGTGGTGTGACATATTTCACACAGATAAAAAATTATCCTGTCCAATCGTTTGCCACTGCTGACATTGTACCTATATCTCTGATATACATAGATAAGCTAATGGGTGTAAATCAGATGTGGTCATGTATTGTAAACACAGTACATGACAGTATCGTGATTGATGTTCACCCAGATGAAACAGAAAAGGTACTCAAGGTAATAAACAGAACTAATGAAATGCTAACATCGTTGGTCAATAAGAAGTGGAACATAGATTTCAATGTACCATTATTATTAGAAGCAAAAATTGGTGACAATTGGCTTGACACAAAAGACGTTGCATGATAAAACTATAAATTCGTAAAGTAGAAAAGGAGACTATATATGAATCAAGTCGCAATGAATACAAACTTCTCAGACATGGCAAAGCTCATGGGTATGTCGGTAGACAATCAGCAATCAGAGAAAGCATCCACGCTTGCTCGACTGCGTATATCACACTCACCTATCATGGGTGAGGCAGATGTAAACGGTAAGACCAAGAAGGTTGAAGTCGTTGAGGGTGGTACATACAGGTTGGAAATACCTGATGGCCCAACTTACTATGCATCTAAGGCAATCATTCGCCCATTCGTACAAAGGTTTATGTACAAGCGTTTCGTAAAAGGTAATGACAATACACCTAACCGATACATCAAGACTGTCATGGCTGACAACTTGAACATTGACCTCAAGGACAATGACGGTGGGTTCAACTGTGGTAAACCTGCAGGATACATACAGGACTTCAAGGCATTGCCTGAGTCCATGCAGGATCTGATTAAACAGATCAAGCGTGTACGTGTTGTGTTCGGTACAGTGGAGTTGGTTGATCCAGTAGATGCATCTGGTAAAGCTGCTGATGTAGAAGCGCAAACACCATTCATCTGGGAAGTAGAGAACCGTGATGCATTCAAGTCTGTTGGTGCTATCTTCACCAAGCTAGGCAAGATGCGTAGGCTACCACCACAGCATACGTTTACTGCTACTACAGCAGAGCAGTCGTTACCAAACGGTAATAGCTTCTATCTACCAGAGACTGCACTCGACTTGCAGACTACACTGGAGTTGGACGATGCTACTCAGGAAACACTAGGTAATTTCCTAGCATGGGTAACAAACTACAATCAGTACATATCAAATGCTTGGGATGAGAATGCCCATAAGCATGACGATGTAGACAAGGAAGGTGTTGAAGAGTTCATCGACATTACAGAAGAGGACTTTGCATAATGCACCATCCTGCTGAACTAAAACTGCACCAGTTTATGTCTGATGCTGTAGGGGGAAAGACTACTTTCTCTGAAGAAACAGCTAAGAAAATTGGTGCAGAGGTGGCTGATGCAGTCATACGCCAGTTTGGTAGTGGTAAATCACGTGGTGATTTCAGGTTACGGATGTCCAACATTGGACGTCCTACCTGTCAACTGTGGTTTGAAAAGAACAAACCTGAGACTGCGTTACCCAAGCCAACTACATTTGTTATGAACATGATGTTAGGGGATATAGTTGAAGCTGTTTTTAAAGGGCTGCTTACGGAGTCTGGTGTGGATTTTGATGACACTGATAAGGTTACTCTTAAAGTGGGAGATTCTAATGATACTATGGTTTCTGGTAGTTATGATCTTATACTAGGAGATGCCGTAGATGATATAAAGTCTGCATCTGATTGGTCATACAGGAATAAGTTTGACTCATATGACACACTGAAAAAGAGCGATCCATTTGGGTACGTAGGTCAGCTTGCAGGTTATGCAAAGGCATCTGACAAACGTGCAGGTGGATGGTGGGTAGTAAACAAAGCTAATGGCAGCTTTAAGTATGTACCTGCCGCTATTAACATGAAGGAAGAGCTTACTAAATTAAAAGAGACAGTTGAAAAAGTTAACGAGAATAAGTTTGAGCGTTGCTTCGAAGCTGTTCCTGAGACTTACAGAGGTAAGCCCAGTGGCAACATGATACTAAATGATAACTGCAAGTTCTGTGACTATCGTTTTGAGTGTTGGCCTAATATGCAAGAGCTACCGTCCAAGGTATCACAAGCACGTGAGCCTAAAACTGTAGCCTATATTGAATTACAGGAGTAGTAACATGCTAGGTGATGATGAAATAAAAGAAATGCAGGAAGAAATTCGTGCAATGGAAGCTGAAATTGCAGACAAAAAGAAAACACTGCGAGAGGCAAGGTATGCAGGTCTACGTACAGCAATGCAAGCAAGACAGGAAGCAGATGCTGTTGTTAGACAAGAGCTAAAAGACTTGGGTCTTCAGTCAACATCTTTTGGTATTCCCCTGTACTCTAACTGGAAATTCTAGTGTACGGAAAGCAGTTTCAGGCAGCATTAAAGTATGGCTATAGAAGTGGGCTAGAGATAAAGGTAAAAGATTATCTTGTAGAACACAATGTGCCTATCAAGTACGAAGCACTAAAGATAGAGTGGGAAGACTTGATGTACCGCACATACACACCAGACTTCGTGTTGCCTAACGGCATCATAATAGAAACTAAAGGACGGTTCACATCAGATGATCGTAGGAAACATAAGCTCATTAAGAAGCAACACCCCAAGTTAGACATACGTTTTGTGTTCGAGAGTTCCAGACGTAAGCTAAGTAAAGGGGCAAAGACAACCTACAGTCTCTGGTGTGATCGTAATAAGTTTATGTACGCAGACAGAGTTGTACCATTAGAATGGTTGAAAGAAAAAGGAAAAGATAATCATCCAGACCTAATTGCTTTCCCACTAAACAAGATAGAAAGGAAGTAATATGAAAGGTGATGAAAGAATATTTGTAGACTTCGAACCAAATGATTTCGTTATACGAGTAACACCAGTGCTAGATGCAGAAGATACATGGTCAGGAGATTTAAAGGTTGGTTATATGACGCTTGATGAGAACTATCTTAACGATAGTGACTATCAACACATAGATTTATTAACTAATCTTATGTTAGCTTCTGTACCCCTTATGGAAGATGATCATAACTTTAGAGATACCCTTTACAAGTACCATGAAACTATGTTAAAAAGTACAGGCAAGCCTATAATAACACACAATGAAGACAACGTAGTACATTTAGATTTTGGTAACAAACAATAGGAGATATTATGAAAGTAAAAAGTAAAGGAATATTTACATGCCCTAAGTGTGATACAGAAATGATACAAGGTGGCGATCACGATGCAGATATAGAGGAAGGTGATGGTTTTATATGTAGTAACTTTAGCTGTAATACCTGTGATACTCGCCTATTATTATATTGGAGATAAAAATGACAGACAATGTAAACAAACCACCACACTATAATCACGCAGGTATTGAATGCATAGAAGCCATTCATGCTGCACTAACACCAGAAGAATTTAGAGGATATATTAAAGGCAACAATATGAAGTACACTTGGCGTGAGAACTACAAGAATAAAGATGAGGACTTGTTAAAAGCACGTTGGTACTTGAACTATTACTTGGAGAAACTAGATGCAACTCAAAGTGTTCTTGACCTTAAACATAGATGAAGATGAGTACCCAGTGCCTGTAGATGGATCAATGAGGGAAGAGATAAACGAAACCCTGCAAGAATTTATCTACGACATAGATGGGATAACAGTTAAAACAATTAACATATTAACGGAGTAAGCAATGAGCAATTATTTACCGACTGACTATCAGTCATTTATACACAAGTCACGTTACGCAAAATACTTTGATGGCAAGGGGCGTGAGAGTTGGGGTGAGACAGTAGAACGATACATGGATAATGTAGTTCGTAAGGTTGCAGGTAATGACACGTACATTAATCAGATACGTGATGCAATCGTAGGCTTAGAAATCATGCCAAGCATGAGAGCCATGATGACGAGTGGACCTGCGTTGGATAGAGATAACACAGCAGGATACAACTGTAGCTACCTACCAGTGGATGACCCTAAGTCATTCGATGAGGCCATGTTTATACTACTATGTGGTACTGGTGTAGGCTTCAGTGTGGAACGACAGTTCGTACAGAAGCTGCCAGAGATACCTGAGTTGTATGAAAGCGACACAATGATAGTTGTAAAAGACAGCAAAGAGGGATGGGCTAAAGGATTTAGACAACTACTAGCGTTGCTATGGGCAGGAGAGATACCCAAGTGGGATGTATCAGAGGTACGTCCTGCAGGAGCAAGGCTCAAGACATTTGGTGGTAGGGCTAGTGGACCTGCCCCATTGATAGAGTTGTTTAACTTTAGTGTACAGACATTTAAGAATGCACAAGGACGTAGACTAACGTCTATGGAATGCCATGACCTGATGTGTTTCATTGGTCAGATAGTTGTAGTGGGTGGTGTACGTAGGTCAGCCATGATCTCTTTGTCTAACCTAAGTGATGATCGTATGCGTCATGCTAAGTCAGGACAGTGGTGGGAGACAGCAGCACATCGTGCATTGGCTAACAACTCAGTATCTTACACAGAGAAGCCAGATATTGAAACATTCATGCGTGAGTGGTTATCATTAGTAGAAAGTAAGTCAGGTGAGAGGGGAGTATTTAATCGTGAAGCATCTAAAAAACAGGCTGCAAAGTATGGTAGACGTGATCCAGAGCATGAGTTTGGAACTAATCCTTGTAGCGAGATTATTCTTAGACCATATCAGTTCTGTAATCTCACTGAAGTCGTGGTTAGAGCTACAGATACATACGATACTCTCGAACATAAGGTCAAGTTGGCGACAATTCTTGGCACTGTTCAGTCTTCCTTCACTAAGTTTCCATATCTGCGAAAAGTGTGGCAGCGAAATACCGAAGAGGAACGACTGTTGGGTGTGTCGCTCACAGGAATAATGGACAATCCCTTGATGACTATGAAGAACAAAGGCTTGGACAGTACGTTATCTAAGTTACGTGAAGTTGCAGTAGCTACCAATGCTGAGTGGGCAGAGAGACTAGGGATCAATGCATCTACTAGTATCACCTGTGTCAAACCATCAGGCACTGTGTCTCAGCTTGTTGACTCAGCCAGTGGCATTCACGCAAGACATTCCCCCTACTACATACGTACTGTACGTGGTGATAATAAAGATCCACTCACACAGTTTATGATGGATCAGGGAATACCTAACGAGCCATGTGTATTTAAGGGAGACACGACTACCGTGTTTAGTTTTCCTGTAATGTCACCACACAGGGCTGTAACACGAAACGATATGTCAGCCATTGAACAACTAGAGATGTGGCTCATATACCAAAGATACTGGTGTGAACACAAACCATCAGTAACTATCTCTGTACGTGACGATGAATGGTTAGCTGTTGGTGCATTCGTGTACGAACACTTTGATGAGATGTCAGGTGTGTCTTTCTTGCCACACTCAGATCATACTTATCAGCAAGCACCATATCAGGATTGCACTAAAGAGGAATATAGGGCATTACTTAAATCAATGCCAAAACAAATCGACTGGGATTCTCTATCAGAGTATGAACAGGAAGATAACACCGTAGCCATGCAGACAATGGCTTGCTCTGGCGATGTCTGTGAAATTGTAGACTTAACATAAGGAGAAATATAATGTTACAACAAATTAAAGGATCATACTACAGGAAGTTTCAACCTCAGTCATACGAAGAGAATGACAGTAAAGCTAAGACAGCAATCACAAGTTACCTAGAAAGCAATGGACATACCATTCTTGATATGAAGGAAGACTATTCATTTGACATAAAGAGTGAGAAGAATGGTGGTATGTATTTCTCTGAGGTAGAGATGAAGAACCAATGGACAGGTGATTGGAATCCCAAGTGGACAGAGATACGTATACCATACAGAAAGTTCAAGCTTGTAAATAAATATAAAGAAATGCAAGGTGACAATACGTACTGTAACTTTTTTGTTATACGTCAGGATGCTACACAGGCATGGAGAATCAAAGACTTCCAACTTACCGAAGAATGTGTAAAGGAGATATGGTTAGCTAACGCTAGGCGTAAAGAATACTTCTTTCACATACCATACACAGAAGCTGAATTAATTAACTTATCATAAGGAGAATACTACATGTCATACACACATAAAAAAACTCGTAAGGAACGTGGGCTTGGCAAGTACGATGCACCCCTAAAGTTTCAATCGGAACAGGGGTATGCAGACTTTAAACGTGGGAGGGTTGGCAACCCTTTCCACAAAGACACGATGCAGTATCGTGAATGGAATAGGGGGTTTAACAAAGCCTATTTCGAGCAGTTAAAAAAGGTAAAACAACATGAAGCTAGAGCTAGAGGCTAGGAAATTTATGGAACATAAATATGAGAACGTAGACTTTAAGTCATATCAGGACATGGCATCAGAGACTGCTGTGTACAAGACAGAACACTCTGTAATATATCCTGCACTAGGCTTGGCAGCAGAGGCAGGTGAGGTAGCCAACAAAGTAAAGAAGATACTACGTGATGGTAACTTCAATCGTGAGGCTATAGCTGATGAGGTGGGGGATTGTTTATGGTACATTGCGGCACTGTGTCGTGACCTGAATGTAGACATGAAGGAACTAGCCAAGAATAACTTACGCAAGTTGCATGATAGAAAAGCAAGAGGAGTTATACAAGGTAGTGGAGATAAACGTTGAAGGGTTTGTTATGGCCCTTCCTGTTTTGTTTCTTTGTTATTTGTATATTGCCAGTGTTACTGGTAGACAATGCGAAGTACTGCAAACAGAGCATCGTTCCATGTTATCCTTGGACAATACCAGAATAAAAAATGGGGGCTTAATTGCCCCCTTACTAATTTCTACTACCTAATCCTTTAGGTCTTAGATCGACACCACTATATTGTAGTAGTCTTTCCAAGTCTCTATAGCTAGAAAAATTTATATCACTCTTTCTCATCTTATGAAACATAGCTATTGCCATCTTTCTTTTTTCTTCTCCTAGTTTCATAAACTGATCTGTTCTCTTTTCAAGTCGAGTATCCATCATGGCTCTACCCTCACCAACAGCAGACCTATAATTTTTTATACTGCTCATCAGAGAGTTTCTTTCGTATATACGTGAGTATTGAGATACTGTATATTTCTCCTGTAGAAACTCATTGTTTTGCCACTCTGCTCTTTTTTTCCTACCTATTTGTTTAGCACTGTTAATAAAGTCATCCATTCTGTCACTGACTTTTTGGTTTTGATAATCTTGTACACTGTACATTTTATGCTTACTACCTAATGTAAAGTTAGGTTCATCAATACCTATGGAAGAAAGGTAATCTAGTGTTTCATTTTTCTTCCGTACATTTGTACCAAGAAATATTTTAAACAGTATGTTGTCTCTTGTCTCTCCAGTGTCAGTTACCGTTACTTTGTTAGACATTTGATACTCTATCTTTGGATCAAACAATCTACCTGCACGTGACTTAACTGGCTTCTGAGCACCAAGTCTTAGTTGTTCCTCTGTAATTAAGAAATCATCACCTGCTTGTTTTCTATCTGTGGTACGTATCCCCATACTACGTTCTAATTCAACTGTTTGAAAGAGTGGATTTAAAAATCGTGTAGTATAAGCACCTATAATTTTACCTATCAAAAAATCTCGTCTAGCTTCAGTGGGAGCATCTTGTACACTCCCAAGTAAATCAGTAAAATAATCAACTGCAACGTTAGTTACACCAGTACGTGCTTGTCCACCACCTAGAAATAACTCTAAGTAATCATTCTTTTGATCCCATTCGTTAAATGTACCTGCTTTGTTTTCTCTTGATGCACGTATTATCCAAGACATTTGGGGTACAGGATAATCTCCAAGAACATTCATTTCATAATCAGTAAAAGGCACACCAACTATTTGATAATTTTTACCACGTTCATCTTTTAGTTTAGGGTCTTCCTCATCATTGATAATTTCATCGGGGTCTTGGTCTAGCAAATGGTTTATTCCTAAAAACAAACCAATGCCAATCATATTATTTGCTATCTTTTCAGACTCTCTAGCAGTTAGTGGACCTGCAGACGGACTAGATTTATTAATTGTAGTATATAGTTTTCTACTCAATGGACCTGCAGCACCACCTGCAAGTTCTCCAAAATATTCTAGGCCATTAAATAAAAATCTAGGAAAAGGAATTAGTATAGTAGCAGGAGACTTTGAAATAAAATTAGCAATCTTTCTATTAAAATAAAACTCTGGTTGGGCTGAGTAAGTTTTTCGTAAGGCTCTATTAACTGCATCATCCATTAAGTTTGCAAATGGTCTTGCGTTGTTAGGGCGTACATACTGTGCGTCACGAAAGAAATCCATCATCTTACCTTCGTTTAATGCACCCTCAAAATCTACACCATATTCTTTTTTAACTAAACGTTTTATTTCAGCATAGAATGTAGCATTACGTATAGCAAGTTCTTGTATCCTGTTAGGTGTGTTTAGTACTGCTACAAAATCCTCAAGGTCAGAGAACATTTGATCAGCTACTCTATCAACTGCACCAAGAATAGGTTTCTGACTTGACTGTCCTCTACCCACATTTATTTGTATCTCATTTAACGTATTGTATATCATCCGTTCATGGTCAGGACTCTGCTCTAGTATATATCTTGCCCAGTTGTTTGCGTCACGTTGATTGGACATCATGTATTTCATGCTATCCATAGAGCCTTTCCATGCAGAGTTAGGTGAGTATGGAATAAGAGACTTCGCCCCATCCTTCATACCCTTTCTTGAAAATTCTAGTATTGCATTTGATATAACATTGTTTATTGCTTCCAGAGGTTCTCTAATAAAAGCACTCTTTAAGTTACGTGCAGCCACAGCAATAGGTGCAACCAATGCCCCTTTAGCAATAGCTTCTGATCTTAAAAAGTAACTAGTATATATGTGAGAGGCTAAGTTTTCTTTCTTTGCTTTGATCTGATTGTCTAAATCATTAACCTTATTGACAGGCATGTTCTTACTAATTCTTGACCAA
>Ga0075462_10000623_pt1 | contig 11026 bp, 13 predicted proteins | sample DEB08_DNA_4_FD_71487 | JGI IMG/M metagenome (GOLD analysis project Ga0075462, IMG submission 71487) | Aqueous microbial communities from the Delaware River and Bay under freshwater to marine salinity gradient to study organic matter... | ecosystem: Environmental > Aquatic > Marine > Coastal ...
ATAAACCTGGAGTTCTGCATTGTCCAATCCACGAACGACTGCCTCCTCAATAGACTTCTGACTTATGGTGTCATTGAGTGGTTGCAAGCTATTGCCTGTCCAAACAAAACTAACCTTATTTCCTGATACACCCTCGATATCAACTCTCTGCCCAGGTTTGTAGCTATCAGTTTTTTCTTCAGCTTTAGATTTAGCTTCGTAGTATTCAGCTTGCGCTCTTGTTAATCGCTCATCCGCAATCTTTTTAGAGTATTCAGCACTAGCTATACTATCAGCATAAGATGCTTTTGCGTCTGCTGTAACAGCGTTTGATTCGGCAGTACTTGCTTCTGCAACTGCGGTACGAACCTTTGGATCTTTGAGTAACCTACCTACCTCAAGGTTTAGCTTACCAAGCTGATTCTTAATCATTGCATTCTCTTCCTGTAACCTTCTAGCCTTACCAGCGACAATAGGCGCAGATGATGCGTTAATAAGTTGGAAGTCTTTCGGAGATGCTTTATCCGATAACGCATTTTCAATAGCTTTACCTAATTGTGGGTTACTTCCACTAATCTGCGTGAGTTCCTCCGGGCTAAACCCCGCAAGGTTCCCCATCGCGGTACGCTCTTCCGCTTCCCGCTTCTCCTTATTAAGCTGATACTTCTCAATCGCGCCTCCGATTTGTTGCCCCAGGTTGGCATACATTTGCCCCTGTACCTCGCCCGCACGCGCGATGAGGTTGGCGGCATTGGCGGTTGAGCCAAGTGCTGATCCGTAGTTTCCGCTAAAGTATGGTCGTCTAGCCATGATTATTTCCCTCCGATTTTGCTGTCCATCCACTTACGGATGATCGATTTAATGCGTGGTTTATCGCTTATCCAATTTGCAAATCGTTCGCCGTATTCTGCGTACAGTTTGAAGAACCAATTCGGTGACTCGGTAAACATCCACTCACGGAATTGTAACCATGCTGGATTGGTGGGTCCGTAGACTTCGCGAGCTACCCAGCAGAACTTGGTTGCCGCTCCAACTCCAGCGCCAGCGATATTACCAATCATATTCATCATGCCCGCATCGCGGGTTGCGTCTGCAGAGAGTTGTGCGGCATACATATTTGCATTGTTTGCCGCCATTTGTGAGATGTACCCTAGCCCTGTTTCGGGGTTGAGGTATTGTGGGCCACTTTGTAACCCGTAGCCTGCTTGTCCGAATACTTGGCCTCCAGCTTGTAGGCTCCCACCACTTGGTCGTTGAAGCAATGCCTGGAATGGATCGAGTGTATATTTGTCTTCGATTTGCGCGAGGTTACCAACAGCGTTTATGTAGTTACCTAAACCCTGTTGGCGCAGTTGCTCGTTTAACCGCTCCGCATCCATCTGTGCGCCTACTCCGAACTGAGCGGCCTGTTGAGCTTGTGCCTGGTTTACGGTGGCGGCGCGTTGAGCGGCATCTGCATCGAAGGCGGCGGCCTGTTGGTCCATCTGAGCCTGTGCCATCGTTGTCTGCTGTCCTAGCTGGGCGCGTAGTGCGTCTTGTTCCAGCCCTGCGGCTAGTCCCTGCGAGGCGGCTTGTTGGGCGAATTGTGCATCGGCCATCGCTTTTGCCTGTGCCTGTTGTGCGCCTAAAGCTTCTTGCTGTAAGCCTGCTCCCACGCCATACTGAGCGGCTTGGTTCGATGCGGCTTGGTTTGCGAGTGCGGCTTGCAGAGCCGATTGATTCGCTTGGGCTTGTTGGTCCATTCCGGCGGTTACTCCAAACTGTGCGGCTTGGTTGGTGGCCTGCTGGTTAGCCAGGGCGGCTTGCAGGGCGGCTTGGTTGGATTGGGCTTGTTGTTGCATCCCGGAGGATACATTAAACTCGCTTGCGCGGTTCGCGGCAGAGGCATCTGCGAGTGCTTTCGCTTGTGCTTGTTGTGCGGCTAGTGCTTCTTGCGAGAGTCCGGCGGACAAGCCTTGGCTTAGTGCTTGGTTGGTGGCGGCTTGGTTTAACCGTTGTGCGTCCATCGAGGTGGAAGCACCAAACTCTAATGCACGATTGGCGGCGGCTTGATCGGCAAATGCTTTTGCTTGTGCCTGCTGGGCGGCTAATGCTTCCTGCGACAGACCAGCGGTCATACCCGCCTGTAGTGCCTGGTTGGTTGCCGCCTGGTTGGCGAGTTGTGCCTGCATGTCCTGCGATGCACCAAACTCTGCGGCTCGGTTCAAGGCATCTTGATTGCGGACGTTCGCCTGTAATCCACGCTCAAGATCGGACCGCTGTATGTCTGCTTCCTGTCCAAGGAACTGTTGTGAGAATCCTCGGTTTTCCATACGGCGGCGGTTATCCTGGGAGACTATCGCCTTTGCCTCATCGATGGCGCTTTGCTGATCGAAGGTTCTGCCCATCATGGTTGACCTTGCGCGAGCGGCATTCTCGATTTGTGCGATCTCGCGATCACTCAAGCCATTATCTGCGGCGGCTATCGCCTGGGTCATCAGCGCATCCCGCAATACATCTGCCCCGATGTTTCCACCTTGGAGTCCAGCGGTAGCGGTGTACCCGCTCCCTGTCACGCCTGCGGACGGTTTATAGCTGGTGGCGGCGGTTAGTGCCATAGGGTCGGCGGCCGTGGCGGCTGTGTAGCTTTCCCCTGTTACTCCTGCGGACGGTGTATAGCTGGTGGCGGCAGATAGCGATAGTGGGTCCGCCACGGCGGAAGAGGTGTAGGATGTACCAGCATCAAATGTTCCGCCTGATACTCCGGCAGATGGTTTGTAGGATGTGCCTGCATCAAATGTTCCACCACTTACATTTGCGGTGGGGGTGTACGAGGTGCTGGCACTAAGAGCGGTTGGATCGGCTACGGTGGAGCCTGTGAATGAAGTATTTGCGCTGAGTGTGGGGGCCGCACCCACGGTGGCGGCGGTCATGGTTGCGGGTGTGGTGTCCCCGCCATAAGTTGAGGCTGTGGGTATGGTTACAGGGCCACCGCTACCTGTTTGTATCATCTCGCCAACGGCGGTGGCTAGACCAGCATTTACATCTGCCTGGGTCGCTTCGCGTAAGCCTGTTAGGTTTTCACGCTGTTGTTCGAGGAGGGATCGGGCATCATCTATGCCGGAGGTGGTGCCAGGCTTATAGTCCTCCATGACTGTTTGGTAGCGATTCGATAGTCGCTCCACATCTGCGAGGTCCGCTTCGCGCTGGCGGGATAGGTTGCCCCGCTGTATGTCTTCTGCGAGGGCGGCGAGGCCGAGGAAGTTATCTTCGGCATCGAAGCCAGCTTTGCGGTTTGTGGGCAGTCCTGTAGCCGGGTCAATGGCATTGCGACTATCGCCCAACATATCGACCAAGCCTGTTCCCGCACGGGTATAGCCTGTTAATTCCCCCGCTGGTGCGGCTACTCCGCCACTTGGTATTTCATCTCCAGGCTTTGCTTCTAATATAAACTCACCAGTTTCCTCATCTTTAGGGACGACAAAGTCTTGGTTCCCCCATTCAGATCGGCTTAAATTACCACCGTTTTGTTTGTACTGTTCATAAGCACCATCTGCATCATCTATATCGTTATTTTTTTTGAATATCTGTTCGGGTCTACCGTAGTTATCAATAAATGTGTATACTTGCGGCGGTCTACGACCCTTGAGCGTGTAGTCACGCATCATTGATTTAAACAGTCCTACAGCAATCGGGTCAGGTTTGCTACCATCAGGGTTTGTGCCAGTATTCTGATTTATTTCACTTAAAGATAAACCTGCCCCTCCGTTTATATCTCCTTGTCTTATTAATTTTAGAGCCTCTTCAGTATCAATACCGCTTAGATCGGCAGTAGCCGCCCAATCTTCCATATCCTTAGCCCATTGCCCAGTAGTGTTATACCGTGCCATTATTTCCTGAAGTTTCCTGATCGAAGGATTAACTTCTCCGTCTGCAACAATGACTTTTCCTGCATCCGGCCCTGTTTTTTTAATGCCGCCTCCGTAATCAATTTGGGTGGTCTGTCCGCCTTCTCCAGGTTGTGAGACTCTACGCTCCACTAAATCATCACTGGCTACAGATTCATAAACAGGAACCATTCCGCCTAGCAAAGTCTGACGGAGTACATCGTTGTCGATCTGAGCCGCAGACATACGGAGGGGACGCTCGTACTGCTCAACAGTTTGCTGTAAGGGTGTACCTGTAAGCACACCTGACAGGGCATCGCTTTGTGCTTGGAGTGCCTCTGCTAGTCCCTGCCCATAATCGGGCATATTTAAAATTGAGTTATTACTTGAACCGCTACTCATAATTTATTTCCTCCGAAGAATCTTCTTTAAATCGTACCAGCGCATGGGCTGTTTTTTAGTCTCCCGCATCCATCCAACAAGTGGTAACGGATATGGTATTTTACTGATAAAGTCTTTCACATCACCCACCGCCATATTGACATACCAGGCATCGGGGTTTTCGACATTCCATTGGTCTTGCGGGTGAATATCGCTTTTCGAGTTTACCGCTTTGCCTAGTAGGAATGAGTTGGGGGTGATGAAGACATACCCGTGGGCCGCGTAGGTGGCAATGTCGCGGTTCATGTCGATCCCGCACTTGTCGTACAAGTCTTTTGCCTGGGCTAGGATATTCAACTGTAATTCCTCCTGGCATTGGCTCCACCTTCGGATGCTTCGATGGCAACATGGCGGAAGCTGGGGCGGCCACTTTGCACCTCCAATTCAACATTAGCGGCATAGCCACGAACCCGACCAGTGCCGAAGCGGATGAGCTTGTCCTCCTGCCCACCGCTATAATTTTCTGTGTGTACGGTGTTGGAGCGGTCGGGATCGGTGGTGTTTACTTTTACGGTGAACTGATCGCCGTTTTCCACATGACACCCTAGCTGGCCACGCTTCCACTTCTTTATATCGGTGTTACCGAGGGCATAGGACCGTGTCCTTAGCTTGGCGTTGATTGGTGTGGATGTAGTGGCTTCGACTCCTGCGGTTCCTGTAATATCTGTTTCCGATTCCTCGATTAAGTGCCACCCTTTATTATTTACCGCTAGGAGGCGGCGGGTGTTGGGCTGTTCGCCATAACTGAAGCTAAAAAATTCGTTGTTTTCGGTGACGAGAAGTTCTTCCTGCTCGGTGTTCAGACTGCCGGAGTACGGAACATCCACCTTGTGGAGTACGGTAACAAAGTCTTCGATAAAAAACCCGTCCGGGAAACTGTCCACGCTGGTCCATGTGTTTTGCAGTATATCGAAGACGAATACCCGGTTATTACCGTCTGATGCAGTCCACTCGCCCCCTGCTAATTCGCAGTCTTTGCGAGTATTGTTACCCGCGATGGAGCAGACTCCCGTGGGGCAAGCGAGATAGTACTTGTTGTCGAACACAATGCCTACTGATTGATCCACCACCCCGTAGTTCACATCTGCGAACTGATCCTGGATCGAGCGGGTAAGCGGTATGGCCTCGGCACTTACCTGGCTGATTGCCACTCCCCCACCCTTTGCCGCGTCCAGTCCTTGCTGGAGGGTGAACACTCCTGCATCGCTTAAAAAATAAATCTGTGGTCCGCTGGCGGCTACACTTTTACGAGCCACACATCCAAACTGCCGGGTCACTTCGTTGACTACTGATGCCGTGGTGTCCGTGAGGTTCGTTATCATGTGGATCGAGTTTCGGAAAAACACGATTAACTGAGATTCGAGGTATGGTTGCAGCGCGACAACTCCACGATCTGCGGTTCCACGATTGATACGGAACTGCGAGTCGGCGGGATAGAAGTTGTCCGTATCCAAAAGATCCGATGCGATGACGGTGTAATTGGAGTCGCTTACCTGGGGGACGATTAAGCGGTTGGACAGATATACGCCAAACTCCGCCTGTGGGCATTCGATTCTGCCAGCGGTGGGGCTAAGGTTTTCCTTAACCACAAAGGCGGTGGGTGTGCTGTAGTCGCCATCCCACTCCAGCGGCTTTTTATTTACTCCACGAAAAATAATCAACTTCTCCAATGCCTGGACGATGGTCGCGTTATCACCGCTGGTCACCACCTCGCCAACGGGATATGCAATGTCGATTCCGGCGTGGTTGCTGTCATTCCACAGGATGAGTTTATCCTTGGTCGCAACCGCTAGAAACTCCAGCCCGGTAGCGGGATCACTAAATTGACCTGCGGCAAATACCCGATCAGTTGCCGAGTAAGTGAAGTTCACAAATCCGCCCATGAACTGTAGCCCTTTGCGCACTTCGGCAAGGTCGCCATTGAGTCTCATGTTCTCCGATACCTCGACCATGCCGCCCTCCAGGCTGGTTGGCTCAAGGTAGGAATTGATGCCGCGAAAGCCTCTGTCCCCATCGGTGAGGATGGGATCATCCAGGCGGCCAAGTGGAGTGGTGCTAGGCATTACTTACGCTTAATTTCTTGGTACAGCTTGATGGACATATAAACGAGGGTGACCGCACCCACCGCTATACCCAGGAAAGAGTCGATTGTGGATAAGCCAAAGGTGGCGGCTGTACCACTCATTCCAGCTACTGATACGCGGTCAATCATGTTCATTTATCGTCTGCTGGGCGAAGGCCCAAAATAAAATCCGAGGATGCCCATAAGGGCGGTGTGGCCCATATAGGCGAGGTGGCCACTCGATAGCGTGATTGGGTCTTGGCTGGCTGGGTAGCTGATGAGGCCGAAGAGCCATTCTGTTCTGCCCTCTCCATGTGCGTTGGTGATGGAGAGGAACTCTGCCGATGGGAAAAGGGTGCAGAACAGGACACACAAACACAAAGTGCCAATCCCCATAAAAGCAATAATTCTACGAGAAAAATCCCGGAACTCATTATTACCTCCTTCAGCCAATTTAGTTTGGAGTTTAAGAAAATTTTCGTTTGCGCGACTTTCTCGTGCAAGTTCAAGCTCGTGCTTTTGGCGGCGATTCTCAAATAGCATTCCGAACCCACCCTTGAGCATTGCTCCCATAGCCGTACTACCGCCCCCCGTAAGTAACATAAGAAGTATTTCGCCCATTTCACCGTGCTACTCCGTAGCGGATTTCGTCCATCAGTTCCTCATGCTTGGCGGTTTGCTTCTCCAGAAATAACAGACGCATATTTTGCTCCGCATCATCGGGTAATGCACCAAGCTCTCCACGGGGCCACTTTACACGAAACTCGCTGTTCATCTGTACCTCGTGTTGGAGGCGTAGGATCTCCATCTCTAGGGTATTTAATCGTGCATAGATCAACATCGCTGAGTAGACCACGAAGATGGTCCCGCCAAATACCTTCAGTAAAAACGCCAGCGGGGTCTTTACATTCGTATCCTCGCTGATGTTAGGAGCCATCAGATAGGTTCGTTAGGATCAGTCCACTCAGGACCACTCAAGATGCTTAGTATCTCGGAGTGGGTGTACTGTGGTTCACCTATTAAAAAGCTAGGCGTATCGCCTTCAAACTTAACAAGGGCTTTACTACCGTCTAATGAATAGGACACATAGTCAGGGCTGCGATTTAAAACTTTGCTGAAGTCTACACTAGAAACCTCAGAAGCATCGATTATCACATATGTTCTCATAATTTATTAAGGTTTGGTTGTACTGTACAAAGCACCACCTGAACCAGTGCCGTCATGTGTACCTGGGTTAGCTAAATTCTTAACAGTACCTACAGTATCTCCATTACCAGGTGTAACGCCTCCTGAATTAGTATCACCGCTACCGTCTCCCATTCTCCAATAACCTACTAAATCAGATGATGATGCGTAGTCTCCGGTATCTGATGTTAGATCAATAGGAGTGCCTGTATTATATATAGTTGAAATTTCTTCAGCACTCAAAACGGAAGACCATACACCCACTTCATCAATATAACCGTTGTGGCTGAAAGCATTCCCAGCATAGTTCTTTCCTATGTAAAAATTCTGCGTTGTTACGCTCGTGTAAGTATCCGTGAAGGTATTAACTAAAGAACCGTTTACATAACCCTTCAGCGTTCCGTTAGTTCCACCTGTGTGAGTTACGGTCAGCATATACCAATCTGTGGTAGAAGTATAACCCCCACCGAAATTCCTGCCTGTTCCACCATTGTATTCAAAGCCACCATTTACGAATGCGAGCTGGTAACCGTTATTACCAGTCCGTCTTTGTATGATGGTGTTGATGCCCGTGTCGTCCTGTCTTACAAAACAGTTTATAGTAAAACCACTAGTTAAATCTAAAGCAGAGTTATTACCGCAGTCTAAGTGATCGTCTGTGCCGTCTAGCTGTAAAGAATAGTTATTATTAACACCAGGACTTACTATGAAATCCTTATTCCATTCATTCCACGCAGTACCGTCCCAAACTAATATCTTGTTAGAATCTGTTTCAAAATAAGATTTACCTACATCCGTAGTGTTATTTAGTGTTGTTGGTCTTGTAGCAACTGTAGTCGTATTAAGTGTACTCATTTTTACTTATTAATTCTGATTATATACTATCCAACCACTACCATCCCAAACATACAACTTATCGGTGTCTTTTGCGTGTACGATGGTGTAGTTGGGTGCGTCTGTTCGATTGATAAACTCCGACTCGTTGTCGAATACTTGAATAGTTGGGAATGTTAGTGTGCTATCAAAGTCAACTCTAGTAGGACTCGCTACTACGCCAAAGCCAAATGTAGGAAGAACGAACATTTTAAGAAGCGGTGTCGCCAGCTAAGACGAATACATTATTCGCTGTGCTTACCACACTTGCGGCGGCCCATTGTGCGTTTGTTTTCGTGTGCGATTGACGGTTATTGATTACACTTGTGCCATCATTGGCAAAAGTAATTTGCCCAGCACCTACCTGGATGAAAGAGCAGTTAAATCCGGTTGAGTCTGTACTTAATAAACCCGATGGAATGGTTACCGTACACCCTGTCGCATGGTTTACTCTCAAGACCTGTCCATTATCAGAGTCTGCGACTGTGTAAGTTGCGGCAGTAATTTCAGTTGGAAGCGATGCCTTGAATCCAAGAATTGCTTCACCATCAAAATTCCCGTCTGTCAAATCTCCCGCAGATACACTTTGCAGGGCTGTGTCTGCTTTGGTTCCCTGTGCCGCAGTAGCGTAGTCGGTAGATGCGGTGGTGGCGGCTGTGCCTAGACCCAAGTTTGCGCGAGCCGTGGCTAAATCGCCCGACCCTGTGCCGCCCAACGATACAGGCACGATCCCGGCGGTAATCTCCTGTCCACTTAAAGATAAGTAGTTATTAGCGACTGTGGCTAAGGTAACATCGGTGGAGTTGTCCGTACCAGCTTGGTCTACATCTAGGGTTGTCCGTGCGGTTGCCGCGTCTGCATCGTCCACAAGAGAAGCCCCAAATGCTGAGATGCCGTGGGCCTGCGTTAGCGACTCGTGATTACCCAGGCTTACCTGGGTGGCCCGTAGGTTAATCAACGCGGTGAGTGAAGACTCTGCATTACCTAGACTCACTTGGGTGGCGAGTGGTGTAATGTCGCTTTGCTGGACCGGGGCCAAGGCCATGAGCGCAGTAATCGTTGCCGAGTTGGAGACGGGTGTGCCGCTGGGATCTTTGGTGACTGCTAAAATATCAGTCCCCAACAAGCTCCCGACTGAAGCGGTAGGTAAATCTGTGAATTTCTTATTTGCCATAATCTATTTCCTTTTTAATTAAATGCTAAATAATCGCCTCCCTCGGTCAGAAAAAATTCAACATCATTTTCTAATTTGAATGCACCTGTTACTGCTGGAGGTGTTAGTGGTGGTAGCGACTCAGGGACACCGCTTGCTGTATGCGGTCGTCCGACACTTACATTTAAATCGTTAGTAAGCATCTATCGGTTGTATGCGATTACGCTCCCGGTAGCTAAGGTGATTTCGTCAAACGCGCCGTACAATGCGGTGTTCGCACTTAGAGTTAATGGTGATGAACCACCTGTGGTAAGATCAGAAATGTTTTCAATATTACCACTAATGCTAGTGATTGTTGTATTCTCTAAGGCTACGATTGAAAACCATCTGCCTGTATGTGATGCAGTATTGGAGATAAATTCCCCACCGTTTAGTCCTACTCCTCTATATTCGTTTGCCATAATTAAAATGCTGTTGAGATTGTTGTTCCGTAAGTTGTGAATTGGATAAAATTGTTTTGCCCTTGCTGGCGTTCGAGTTTGTCTAACTCCGCAAGCAAGATAACTTCGGCTTGTTGCTGTACCGCGAGCGCTTTATCGAGTTGCCCGTCTGCGGTTAAATAATCCGAATAGGCTCCCGTAACGACATATTCGGAAAATATGTACGGAAAATCTGTATCGCTCGACACATAGTCTACAAAGGGTGTGCGGTATAGCACATACACAGGTGCAGTACCTGAGCGGTTTACCAAGACTACGCGACCATACCCACTCGCGGAATACTCCAGGCGGTATGGTACTTCTGTTGGACTGCCGTGGGCATAGGGATCTTTCTCGGTAATGCGCATGATCTCACCAATGTCGGACCCGAAATCAAGGATTCCCATCATGGTGGCTTTCGCTTCTGCCCCGGTTCCGCCTCCACCGCTAAAGGTGATGGTGGGTTCTGCGAGGTAGCCTGTGCCGTTGTCTGTTACTGCCACGCCATTTACTTGCCCATCGGCATTGATGGTGGCGGTGGCGGTGGCACTTCCGCTAATGGTGACGGTAGGAGCAGAGGTGTATCCACTCCCGCCAGCGGTTACCTCGATGGATCGTACCTGGACATCGGGTAGCTTTGGTTCCAAGCGTATGGTGTCGGGCCATCTTGCACGCTCCCATGCTAATCTGCCAAATCGGTTAAAACTGCGTACCGCCGCATCCTGCTCTTGCGTAAGCAAGGTATCTAACCCCGCCATGTGCTTGAGGTTATCGAGCAGTTTGCTAACGGTTACTTGCCTCATGCCAGGGCTTTATTACCAAACGATGGTCCGCTAAAGGATTGCCTGGATAGCGTCTTTGCTTTGAAGGATGGATTGTCGCGAAGGAACTCTTTTACGAAGGACTTATCTCCCCAGCATCCACGCTCGGCTTGATGCCAGCGAAAGTACTCGCGTGCGGGGATACTTGCTTTGAGTTGTCCGAGTCC
>Ga0075462_10000625_pt1 | contig 11019 bp, 21 predicted proteins | sample DEB08_DNA_4_FD_71487 | JGI IMG/M metagenome (GOLD analysis project Ga0075462, IMG submission 71487) | Aqueous microbial communities from the Delaware River and Bay under freshwater to marine salinity gradient to study organic matter... | ecosystem: Environmental > Aquatic > Marine > Coastal ...
CTAGTACCTACACTACCCGTAAACACTAGAAAAGGCAAAACCCAATGAACAGACTCCACAAAATAACCAAAACCAACCAAACCAATATACACACCCAACAACCCCAAAAACCCAACCAAACACCCCCCGAAAACCCTGCTGAACCCCAAAAATATCACTGGTCACAGGATGCTTTATGTAAGGGTCAGGGCCATAAGATGTTCCCGAAGGAGCATAAGGATTTGAGCTATATTAGTGAGGCTCGTCGTTTGTGTAGGGCTTGTCCTGTTCGGAAGGATTGTTTGGAGTATGCGTTGGAGTTTCCGGCTTCGGATCAGCATGGTGTGTGGGCTGGGTTGACTCCGAGGCAGTTGGCTGCGGAGGCTTCGAGGCGTGGTGTGAGGCCGGGTAAGTTTACGTTGGCTCAGGTGTGGGGTTTTTTGAATCGGAGTTGATTGTGGGTGTATAGCGTTGTGCTATCATATGGGTGGAGGTTGTGATGGATTCGAATAAGTTGTCTAAGGAGTTTTTGGCGGAGCGTGATGCTCGGATTTTTGGGTTGAAGAAGTCTGGGTTGTCGAATGTGGAGATTGGTAAGCGGTTTAATATGACGGCTGCTGCTGTTGCTGCTGCTACTCGTCGGCAGTTGGGGCGGTTGAATAGCGAAGCGTTTTTGTCGTATCCTGAGGTGCTCAGGTTGGAGCTAGAAAGATTAGATGAACTTCAGAAGTCGTTGTGGCCTTTGACTCAGTTTCGGCGTGAGGTGTTGGATGATGGTTCTGAGGTGATGGTGGAGCCGGATCAGCGTGCTGTGTCTACTGTGTTGGGTATTATGGATCGGCGTGCGAAGTTGTTGGGTATGAATGTTGAGCGGACTGAGGTTGCGATTTCTGGGTTGGGTGGTTCTGAGGTTGTTGATGTGCAGTCGTCGTTGGTTGGTGCTAAAGGTTCTGGTGGGGATGCCGTGGGGGATGCTAGGGGTGAGTCGTTGGCGTTGTTGGAGTTGATGGCTTCTTCGGGTGTGTTGGATTCGAGTGTTGTTAATAATATTTTAGATAGTGTTTCCGAGGTCGTGGAGGCTGAGGTTGTGGATGAAAGTGAGGACAGAGATGTCAACTAATTATTTGAAGGATACGTTTTTTCAGAATGAAGCTCATCGCCTGAAGGTGGAGCAGGTTTTGGATTCTGTGATGGAAGCTGATGCTGTGCCGGTTGAGGATGAGGTTCGAGATAAGCAGGTGTTGATTCGGGTGTCTGAGTCGCAGCGTGAGCAGTGGCAGACTGCTGCGGAAGCTGATGGTTTGTCGGTTTCGGAGTGGCTGCGTCAGATGGCGGATCATAGGTGGCGTGAGATTTATACGTGCACGCATCCTGTCGAACATCGTAAGTCGTATCCGTGGGCCGAGTTTTGTTTGGACTGTGGCACTCGGCTACGGTAGGGACACCATAGGGACGCCATAGAGGTCTAGGGTGGGATCGCCCCGCTGGTGGTTGTGGGGTTGGTGAGTCCCGGGGGGTTTAGCGGTGTGGGCTTTCCGGGGCGGGGCTGGCTGGCCTTGTCTGTGCTTTTGGTGCGGGCGGGGCGTTCTTATGGTAAATTGAAAGGGGACCCCGGCTTGGTGCTAGGGTCCCCTTTCTTTGTTTATGTTTTGTTTTTACATCCAGCGGCTGTGAGCTTTTGAGAGTTCTCGTTCGAGTTCGTCGCTCCAGAGTCTGCGGTCTTTCGGCACGTAGAGTCCGTTGATTCGGTTGTAGTGTTTGCTTCTGTGTTTGCGGGATGTTATGTATTTCTTAATGTTTTGTAGCATTGGTGTGTTTCACCTCCTTTGACATATTTAGTATATGTGGTTTGGTTGTGGGTGTAAAGCCGATTGCTCGTGAAAGCAGTCACATGTTTGGTACGGGAGCTGGGAATTGAACCCAGGCACATTGCTTTATAAGAACAACTGCAGCAACCAGCGCCGCACCCTCCCGCTAGGAACACCATTGGTGTCGTATTGAAAGATTTGCTAGTATATATAAAAGAGTTTGGAGTTTGTATGAGTGATTTTGGTTTTAATCGTGCGGGCCGTCCGTCTAAGAGGGCCGATGTTGAGAGTAAGAACGTGGGTATGTCGTTTAGGGTTGACCCTCGTTTGAAGAACTTGTTGTTGGATATTTCGGAAGGGTCGGATATTTCGATGACTGAGTTGTTGTTGGTGTTGGCTTTGAAGGAAGCTGGCCTTGAGTCGTTGGATGAGTATGAGCAATTCGGATGAGACCGTTAGGGTTTCTTTGATCTTACCGTTGTGGGTTAAAGAGTTGTTGAACGCTGCAGCTGAGAGTGAGGGTGTGGCTGTGTCTACTTTGGCTTCGCACATACTGGTAGAGGGCGCTAGGAACACCATAGACATTCCTAAGCCGCCTCCTCCTGCTGCTCCGATCCCGACGGTCACTGATGTGCTCCGTTCGTATGTTGACGGGTCTTCTCGTTTGATCGGGCCGTGCGGCGAGGCTTGGCCTTGCGAGTATGATGAAAACTTGAGTCAGTATATTGGTGACTGTGAGTTTTGTCATCACTGTAACGTTCGGGTTCGGTGAGGTGTTCAATCTGTTCATCGATGCCTCGGATGTGTTGCACTTCTTGATAGGTTCCTACGCCGTACATCGTTCCGCCTAGTTTGTGGATGAGGCGGAGGCAGCTGCGGTAGCTGCCGATGTAGACGAGAGCTTCGTCGGACAGGTCGATCAGGTGGTACCGTACTCCGAACGTGCTCTTGACGAGGTTGATGAGGTGGCGGATGCGTTGGTGCTTCATGACTCTAGCCACTCTTCCATCTCGTTGGTGGCTGTAGTCTCTTGCTCGTAGATGTCTACGAACATCTCTACCTTCTCGGCGTTGCGGAAGATGAGCGTCAGGTCTGTGTATTTCTTGTTGCCAGGGTTTCGTCCTGTGTGCCAGTCAGACATGGAGCATCCGAGGATGGCTTGCTTACATGTTTCGATGCCGTATGCTTTGATAGCGGTTGCTAGTTTTGCTTTGCGGGTGTCGTCTAAAACTGTTGTTGATCGTTTGTTGAATGTGTCTTTCCAGAAGTCAAACATGTTATGAATGTCTCCCGTAGGGACACCATTGAATGTTTCTAGACCGAATAGATTTTGTTCTTGCATGTGTAGCCTCCTTTCTATGCTATGCTAAGTGTTGATCGACTTTTTGGGGTTAGTCGGTTGATCGTGAAGAAGGGCCAGGGGTGAGAGGATTCCCCTGGCCCTTCGATCTTTATCAGGCCACCTTCTTCAGATGGTCCTTCCAGCGAGAGAGAATCTGAGGCTTGTAGGCCGCTCCTCGCTTGAGTTCATTGAGGTACTTGATGGCACCCTCAGGGCTGTACTCCATGTGGACACGGTGCTTGCGTGCGTACTCTGCGCATTCACGCTCGTCGTACTCGCCGCCGCCACCGGGCCGGTAGACCATGCCGTCTGTGATCCAGATGACAGGGGTCTTTGAGTTGGTCCGCTTGCTCACTGCGAACTGGATGGCGGGCAGGTCGTTGCCGTTGCCGCCCCAGAACTTAGGAAGCTCGTTGCAGATTTTGCCCTTCTCTCCAAGAATGAAGGTGTTGGGCACTCCTGTCTGCCACGTGCATGAGTAGCCGATGACGGTGCAGCCAGGAGCCGCTAGCATCATCTCCTTCACGTCTTCTTTCGAGAGAGACATGGAGCCGGAGCAGTCGATCAGGACGACGCCGCCGACAGCCTTGACGTACTTGTCGAAGATACGCTTGTCAGGGTCGGTGAGCAGGCGGTGCATCCGGCGAGGGTTGCGCCCCATGTTGGAGGCTACCCGCTTGCGTCCGATAGCACCGGGGACCGTGAGGGTCATAGGCATACGCTTGACGTTAATGTCTAGCCACTGCCCGATGCCGTGGGTGCCGATGCGAGAGTTAAGGGTGTCCTTGGCCTTCTTCTGAATAGCCTTACGGTCGAAAGTCTTATCTTTCTTTTCCTGAAGGTCGTCAGGGTTCTCTTCCTGGCCAAGCTTGTTGGCAGGCTTGCTACCGCCTTCGCCCTGCTGGCTCTCGTTGTCGCCGTCGGCGTCTTCGGTGCCGTTGTCGTCGCCCTGGTCGTCGCTGTCCTCGTCGGAGGCAGCCTCGTCTTCGGGGGCAGGTTCGGGGGCAGGCATCGCTGCGATGGACTCCAGAAGCATGGCGAGTTCGATGGTGTAGTTCATACCGGCGATCATGCCGGTGTGATCCATCAGCATGGTGCTGCCGTATCGACGCAGAGCGTCGCTGTCGCTGGTGCGGTTAGCGCCATACATGCTCCGCTTGATAATCTTAATCTGGTTTTTCTGGAACTTGACGATCTCTTTAGCGATGTCTCGCAGAGCGTCTGCCCACTCGGGGGAAACTCGTCGGATGCCGACGATGAGGGGGTTCAGGCTTCCGGTGTGGACCGATGCGGCCACAGCGTATACGGCTTCGTCCCACTGGTCGTGTTCGGCCAGGAGTTCGCCGTCGAACTTCTCTGAGCCTGTCACAAGCGCTTTCATGGGGAATCCCAGCATGCTAGCGATGAGGTTAACACGGGCTTCCTCAGCTGCCCTGATAGCGCCCTCTCCGGTCACGTCGGTGATGAAGGGGGTCAGGTCCTGAGGGGAAACCTTAACGTGGATTTGCTCGTGGCCACGGATGGCACGAGCGAGTTCGGAGTCGTCCATGGGGACCCGCATGATGCGGCCAGCTACAGTGATGTAGGGTTCGCCTCGCACTGCACGTGCGTTGCCAACGTCCCAGCCTCCGGTGTTTCGAATGTCTTGTCGGGTAAAGAGTTCAGGCATGGGCCTGTTTCGGTTCTGTACCTCGTTGATGATATCAGTCATGTTGCTCCTCTCGTTTGCTGATGCTCTGATTGTATCATAGGTTGGTGGTTGGTGTCAAATAGAAAGGTGGGGAGGGGGAGGCCAACCAATCCTCCCCCTCCCCTATGGTCAGGTAGGGAGCCAAGTCCGTAGGCTTCAACCTACCTGCGGTCAGTCTCAGACCTGCTGGAACTGGTCGATCTTGATTGCTTCCAAGAACGCTCCAGCCCGGGGGCCGAGAATAAGTTGTGCAGCCTTTTCCTCACCCATCTTGTGGGTCAGCTTGGCCATCGACTGGAACAGTCGGAGCGACATGCGCTCGCTGCCTGCGTCGGCCATGCGGTCTGCGTAGGACCTCCAGTGTGCGGGGAGGGTAAGCAGAGCATCGGGGTGGGGACGGTCGATGCGGACACGGACAGGGAAGCGGTCGGTGAGTGCCTCGGGCAGCTCTTCGATCTGTTCCACGTTCGTGGTCATGATGACCGTGTAGCCCTTCTCAGGGTAGGTCTTCTCACCGGTAACGGGATGCTCCCACTCGGCTGACTCAGCGGAGTCGGTCATGTTGAGCAGGGTAGCGAACACGTCGCCACCGGCCTTGTCAATCTCGTCTACGACGAGTCGGCCACCGCTACGGCGTGCCTTGATGGCTGCGCCTTCGATGTATTCGAAGCCGTTCTCGCTGGGCAAGAAGCCGCCGGTCACGTCCATGTTGGTCATGTCGTCGGTGCAGGTGAGTCGGTGGGACTCCTGGCCGGGCGTCTTGTTGACGTGCAGGGCGCTGAACGTCTTGCCGGTCCCAGGGGGGCCGAACAGGATGATTCGGTCAACGCCAGCTGCGAGCACGTCGTTGAAGGTGTCCCAGCAGGTGTAGGTGTCGGTCGTGGTCATGGTTGGTTTCCTTTCGGTGGGGGTTGGTTACGAGTGTAAGTATAGCAGGTGGGTCAGATGGTTGTCAAGGCTTTGTGTAGATTAACCCAATCCTGCCAAGGCATGTGATAGGTGATGTTGTCGTTCTGGTCCATGAAGCCAACGATAGGCTCCTTGTTCCATCCGGTCCAGGCGATGCTGGGGCTGTCGTGCTCAACATCGAAAGGTCGGCAGTCGTCACCGATGATGATGCCGTAGCCGGTGCTACCGCCTTCGAGTCCGGTGAGGGTGTCGAAGATGATTCGGGCGCAATAGTGGTCGTCACGAATGCGGCCTTGTTCGTCAGCCTTAACTAGGGCGTCAGCGACGATCTGGTTCACGTAGCTGCCTCGCCAGTGGGTGTAGAAATGGATAGCTGTGTCGCTTCCAGCTTGCTTGATTCGGATGGTTGCTCTGTCTCCCATGATGGGTGCTCCTTTGGTTGGGGTGGTTAGTGTTGTCAAGACTATCACACTTCTGGTGCCCCTGTCAAGTCATAGGGTAGGGATACCGTAGGGACACCATAGAAGTGTTATAGAAGTTAAGCTCAGCTCATGCTTCATGGATAGGGCAAGTGTCGCCCTGATGGTTGGTAGGGTCGTCGCTAGTGCAGGTCGCCTCTGCAGGTGTGGTGATGCGGCTGACCGACCAGTGGTCACCGAAGGTGCTTGCCCATTCCGCTGCGTCATTAATGTTGAGGAAGGGACCGACAAAGTCAATCCCGTCAGCAACGTTGCCGACGAGTACGATGAACAGGTCAGAGAGGCTACCGCCTTCGGCCTCTGCCGTTTCAATCAGTACGTGCTCTTCGGGCCAGATGGCCGTGTTGTCTGTGTTGATTAGGGCCACCTCGTCGGCATCGATGATCGTGCCGGTGCCGGGGTGGACGATGAGGGTGGTTTGTTCCTCGGGGTAAACTTTCATATCAGTTATTCCTTTCTTCGTGAGCTGCGATCTTCTCATCGCACTCTTCGATAATGTCGGTGCACATCTCGGTGATGATGCCAGCCCACTGGCGCAAAGCAGCAGCCTGACCGGTTCGAACGTCAGCCTTGAACGTGTCACGACGAATCTCGTCCACGTCATCCATGACGGCGCTAGCGTTCCAGAAGACCAACATGTCATCCATCTCCTGTCGGTTCATCCATTTCATGTGTCGTGTCCTTTCGGTTGGGGGGTCGGTAGTAGGCAGTTTAGCATCTTGCCCAGGATGTGTCAAATCAGTCAGCCATCCACTCGGTCCACTCAGCGAACGTCATACCGACGGTGCTGACGGGGTCAGAGAACCAGTCGTCGCCTTCGCCGCTGAAGTGATCCAAGATGATCCCTTCGTGGGTTACGACAATCGACAGCGTTTCTCCGTTGCCGAGGTCAATGTTGCCTCGCCACATATTGTCTTTCTCAGTAAGGATGTATTGCATGGTTGGTGCCTTTCGGTTGAGGGTTGATGAGCAGTTTATCATCTTGCTCAGGATGTTGTCAAATCAGACAGCAGCGAGAAGCATCTCACGGGCCGTCAGAGCGAGAGGCTGAGCCTGCTCGGGGTCCGTCACGACCTTCGTCTGCTTCATGTCCTTGCTCTTGCCCTTCGTGCCCGTGTGGAACTCGTAGGACTGGACCGCCTGGTAGAGGCTGAAAGCGTTCTCACCGAACTGCTCGGCCTCCTCGCCGTAGAAGTACATGATGCCTTCACGACGCTTCTCAGCGAAGTTGACGGCCTTCTGGTTGGCGTCAGGGTCGGTGATGAGGGGAGCGACCTGATCCAGAATCCGGTTGCGGAGACTGTTGGTCATCTGCAGCCCCTTCAGCATCGTGGCATCCTTGATGAAGGCATCGAAACGGTTGGCCGCTTCAGCCATGATCTGCGCCTTGCTGAAAAGCATCTCATCGTGGTTCTTCGAACGCTTCTGAGACATCTGAAGCTGGCCCTGACCTTCCTGATTGGTGCAGAAGGGACGGAACGAGAAGCCGATCGCACGGGTGCTGAACGTGGAGTTCATGCTGGCCGTGTACATGATCGAACGGGTGATGCTGTCGCCGTCACCGAACGTGTAAGGCTCATCGATGTCCTGAGTGAACACAAGAATGGAGCCGTGGTGCCACGTCTTCATGCCGGTGACCGAGCCAGGGAACATAGCCTCGGCGGTGTTCAGGAGCGACTCGTAGGAGCCGGTGTAGTAGTTCGCACCAGCGCCTGCCTTGAGAACCGCCTGGGTGCCGTCTGCGTACTCACGGTAGACGGTGTAGGAGTTCTCGTCCACGCTCCCGTTGGGGAGGATGGTGCCGGTGGTCTTGGGGGTGAACAGTGCGTCGGCGTCTAGGGCAGCGTCAATGGCGCTGATTCCGTCGTACTGCTTGTTGGTGGAGAGCATGTAGCCCATGGTGTGTGACCTCCTTGTGGTCGGTTTGTGTTACTGAGGTAACTCTATCACAGGTTTCCTAGACCTGTCAAGTTTTGTTTGAAAGTTTCTTGAGTGGACTGTACGGGGAGGGTGTGACAAGACACCCTCCCCAGGGGATCAGTTGCCGAAAATCTCGGCGTAGCATGCCGCCTGGAGCCGCACATCCCATTGACGCTCTACCCCACAGATGGGGCAGTCATGCGCTTCATCGGGGAAGTCGAAGTGGCTAGAGCGGTTGCTGAAGCCTGTGCTCCAATGCCCGCAGGTAAGCAGACATTCGACGGTGTGTTCATCAATATCTCGGATCAGTTCCATGTGGTTGGTCCTTTCGTGGGTTGGTGCCCCACTCTACTACATGCCCTCGGCAGCGGTCAAGCCCAAACACACATCGCAACAAAACCGTAACAAAGCAACACAACCGTAACATCGCAACGCAACTGTAACATAGGGACACCATAGGGACACCATAGGGCATTGGTTGAACTGCACCCCGCACCCTCGGGGAGTCCAGCCTGGGAGAAGGGGCGGGCAAGCCCCGAGGCAGACTTGAGGGCTGGGCTGTCTCACCTTGCTTGTGGGCTGTCAGTGCTGGACTGTATGGGGGTGAGCAGTTTTGCCTCATGCTCAGGAGGGTTCCGTGCTGTTCGATTACCAGGGCCGCACGCCCGCCCTGTCTCGTCGGCTTTATCTATGCCGATTAGTGAGAGCTAAACATCAGAAGGCATCGAACCAGTCAGGGCTGATCCAAGACAAGTCCTCGCACTCCTTCTTCACGTTATCCTTACCGTAGATGGTAGCCATGATATGCCGCAAACCGACGAACAACGTAAAGTTGTCGGTGTCCGCAGGCATCGCCGTGCAGTAGCTAGCGTCGTTCATGGGTTCCCATTCGCCGTCTACGAAGGTAGAGCAGGCAAAGCGAAGCAGAGCTACGTCTTCGGGGTTGCTCTTGTCGTACTCGCCGTGGATGCTTTCACCCATGTCGATCCATTCGACACGGTAGTGGCCTTCGGTGAGGGTCATAACTTCTTTCATCGGTTGGTTCCTTTCCGTCGTGGTTGGGTTTGTATGGTAACACAGAAGGGAGAGGGCTGTCAAGCCCCCTCCCCCTGCCGATCAGACCTTTGCCTGGTCTTCAGCCCAGGTTTGCAGGTAGTCGAACATCATAAGATCACGCATGGCGTCGGTGGGGTCATCGCCCCAGCTAAGACCGCCAGTAATAGCGTACAGAGTGTCGCCCTCCTGCCAGTAGCCTACATCTCGCCTGAAGTCATCGTAGGCCACCTCAATGGCCTCGCTGACACACTCCGCAACGTCCTGAGCGGAGTGAGGGTCAAGGGTGTCTGTCCATTGGAACATCTCATCGCTGTAGTCGATGAATGCCTGCATCTGGCCGTCGTCCATCTCTCCGAGATAGTTCTGCCAGTATTCTTTGGGTTGTGTGATGTTCGCTGTAGCGAACACAAATGTTGCTCCCATGTGGGTGCTCCTTTCGTTTGGTTGATGCCTCATGATAGCAAAAAGGTGAGGCAGGTGTCAAATCCTACCTCACCTTTTACGCTCAGTCTTCCGAGCGGTCGTATTCTACAAGTTCGCCTTCTTCGATACGCAAGCCTGTGTAAATAACGACTTCACCGTCTGACACCACCCCCACCAAAGCGGTGGGAATAATGTCAAGTGCCTTGTTCCAAAGTTCTGATACGTCCATCAGTTATCCTCCTCTCTGTCGGTTGGTACTTCATTATCCCACAGAAAGGAAGGACTGTCAAGTCCTCCCCCTCCGTAGGGACGCCATAGAGGTCTGCTAGAAATCAGAGACTAGCTAGCCCTGCTTCGATAGCGGCCTGCCGTTCGTGGTGGTCAATGAGCTGGTCCCGAAGGTCTTGCTCAATGTCCCACGCCTCGTCGCTGTCCCAGTCAAAGCTCTCGGGCAGGTGATCGCTGAACGAGCCGCAGCTATCGTACTCGCAGCCGCCTTTGTAGACCGCCGCTCCGATGAAGTCCATGCCGTGCTCAACATAGGTGAGCGAGATGGTGACGGGCCAGCGTTCGCTGATCGTCCGCAGCAGCTCGGCAGGAGGCGCCCACGCTGTCTGACCATCGATGTAGATGGTCCCCTGGTCGGCGTTGTAGACGTAGTTGCTGACGCCCATCGTCCATTTCGTGCCCCAGTTGGCCGTCGCCCATGAGTACCAGTCGGCGTAGCCTGTCTCGGCTTTCGCTCGTTCGGCTCGTTCGATGAGAGCGTAGTGTTCGACTGACTCCTGCATGTAGCGTTCGTGAGTCATGTAGTCGTTATCGGGGTCGTTGACTAGCTTCATCATCCTACCCTCGGGGTCGTAGTCGCCCTCGGGGGCAGGGGAACGAGTCCCTTTGAGCACCTCGGGCATGGGAACGAGCCGCATGGGCTGACCCATGTCGGTGCCGTCGTCGGCGTGCTCGTAGCCCTCTGACCTCATGATGAGATCAAGTTGCGAGAGCGTATCGGGATCGCCCTCAATCATGATTGTGTTATCGCACCAGTTAGGCATGATGTATCTCCTTTCAGTCGGCGTAGCCGAATCCGTAGTTGTCGAAGTCGTAGTTGCAGTCGTCCATACGCTGCATTTCGGGACGCTCGTAACCGTAGTCCGCAGCCATCTCTTCGAGATCGCTGTAGTCGTCGTCGCTGTCCTCAAACAGCCAAGCGTCACGGTCCTCGGTGAAACGCTCATGGGCGTCGTCCGCCTCGGTGAGCACCTCTCCGTGATAGAAGTCCGCCCAGTCGGCGGGGGTGTTGGTTTCCATGTTGACCTCCTAGGTCGTTGGGGTTGGTATGGGTACAATAGGCGATAGGGAGGCTCCTGTCAAATCGGAGCCTCCCTACCAGTCTCATCGCTTGGGCTTGGTGAC
>Ga0075462_10000629_pt1 | contig 11005 bp, 11 predicted proteins | sample DEB08_DNA_4_FD_71487 | JGI IMG/M metagenome (GOLD analysis project Ga0075462, IMG submission 71487) | Aqueous microbial communities from the Delaware River and Bay under freshwater to marine salinity gradient to study organic matter... | ecosystem: Environmental > Aquatic > Marine > Coastal ...
ACTACGATATCCATTGGTTAGCTAATTTCATTAAATATAAAAAAAAAAGGTGAGGAACAAAGTCCTCACCTTTTTTAAAGGTTTTTTATAACAATTGATTAGCTTCTAGCTGCAGACCAAACTGCCATACCAAAACCAATTTTGTTAATTGCATCACCAATGTTGTAAACAACATTCATGTCAAGAGGAATACTTGACATTCCTTCGTACCACATTCCTGCATCAGTACCCATTAAATAGCCTAATGGATAAATAGCCCAACCTACAAGTACAAACCATTGAAGCATTCTACCTGCACTAGGGATCTTTCCAGAACCACTATTTAAAGCATTACCAACTTCACCTGAGGGTCCTCCAAATATAGAGAGACAACCAACTTCGTATGCCATATAAAAATATGCAATAGCAGAAATTGTACCCCAAACAAATGCGTCACCACCTACAAAGGTAGCACCACCAGCAACTGCTTCACCAAAGTAACCAGTTACTAACATTACAACTGATGCCCAGAATAATTTTCTCATTCCTACACCTGTTAAAAGAGCAAACTCAACTACCATTAAAGGGACTGTAAGAATCCAGTCAATATACCTTAATTCAGTTGGAGATTCACCAGTAAGAACCCACTGCTCTCTCATGTAAAAATAATGCACAGCTGCAATACCAGTAATTAGGGCTGCAACAAGCATTGAATCTTTGAATTTCTTGTCAACCTGACCGTGTTGCATTAAAAACCACACAGTAGCAGCTAACATTGAAACTGAGCCGATAAAGAATGTAAATCCAGTAAAATCTCCTGGAGCAACACTCGCGGCATTAAAAATAAAATTTAACATTTCCATAATTATATAGTGTTTAATTTGTTATACGCTAAAAATACACAAATTATATGCCAAATTGTTAAAAATTTCTTAAAATATTGAGGATTCAGCAATAAATAAGTGTGATCATTAAAGATTTAACAGGGAAGAAAATAAAAATTTCTACATTTTTTTGTTGAAAGCGAAAACAAAATATTTAGCTGTTTATTATTAAAAAAAGTACTATTTCATGGTTTTTTTAGAAAATATATGTGGAAATGACAATTATTTGGCATAATTAGATTTTTAGAAATTATTAACTAATTTCTTTATACCTAGTTATGATAATAAATGATAAATTTGTAAAAATTCTTTCTATGGATTTAAATTCGATAACTAATTTAAGACATCTAAAATCTGACAATTTCTTTCTAATTGCTGGTCCTTGTGCAATCGAAGGGGAAGAAATGGCATTTCGAATAGCTGAAAAAACAATAGAAATCAGCGATAAACTTAATATACCATATATATTTAAAGGAAGCTTTAAAAAAGCTAATAGAAGTAGAATTGACAGTTTCACTGGAATTGGGGATCTAAAAGCATTAAAAATTTTAAAAAAAATAAGAGATCATTTCAATGTACCTGTTATTACAGATATTCATAATGTAACAGATGCTAATCTAGCTGCAGATTTTGTTGATGTTTTACAGATCCCTGCATTCTTAGTAAGACAAACAGATTTATTAGTTGCTGCTGCAAAAACCAACAAGGTTATAAACTTAAAGAAAGGACAATTCATGAGTCCCGAGAGTATGCAGTTTGCAGTAAAAAAAATTGTTGATTCAGGAAATCAAAATGTTATGATAACTGATCGAGGAACCATGTTCGGATATCAAGACTTAGTTGTGGACTTTAGAGGAATTCCAACTATGAAATCTTACGCAACTACTGTTCTTGATGTAACTCACTCATTACAAAAACCTAATCAGACATCTGGGGTTACTGGAGGCTTACCAGAAATGATAGAAACAATTGCAAGAGCTGGAGTTGTTAATGGAGTTGATGGCTTATTTATAGAAACCCATTTTGATCCAAAAAATGCACTAAGCGATGGAAAAAATATGCTTCCGATTGATGAACTTGAGGAAATTTTGGAACGTCTTGTGTCAATAAGAAAAACAATAAACTCTTTTAACTCTTAAAGTTTTATTTTATTCACTATTCCATATTTATCTATCAAATACACTAATGCAGTCATAGTTGCTGCGCCTAGTTCCAGTTCTCTTTTATGAATTGTTTCAAACACATCATTAGCAGAATGATGATGATCAAAATATCTTTGTGAATCAGGTTTCAATCCACTCAGTACATTATATGGAGTTTTAAGAGGCCCTATGTCGGCACCACTACCACCAAGCTCAAAAAAATGTATTAAATAGGGTTTGAAAAGATCTTTCCAACTCAAAATTTGAGCAAAATTACTTTCATCGGTGTCAAAATAGAAACCCCTGGGAGTAAATGCTCCAGCGTCACTTTCTAAGGCAAAGATGTGATTTTCACCCTTTTTAAAAGCTTCCTCAGCGTATTTTTTTCCTCCCCTTAGACCATTTTCTTCATTCATAAACAATACAACCCTAATACTTCTCTTTGGGGTTATTCCTGAAACTTTTAATAACCTTAAAACATCCATTGACTGAACACATCCTGCACCATCGTCATGAGAACCATCTCCTATATCCCATGAGTCTAGGTGTCCTCCGACAACAATATATTCGTCAGGAAACTCAGACCCTGTTATCTCACCAATTACATTATGAGATAATACATCTTCCATTTGTTTACAATTTTGCTTGAAATAGAATTGAATATCCTTATCCATTTTTAACATTGAGCTAAGTAAATCAGCATGTTGGGTACTTATTGCAGCCGATGGGATTCTATCTTCAACTGCTACATCTCCATATGTCATACTCCCCGTGTGTGGTAAATCATCGATTTTTAAATTCATTGATCTAACAATAACCCCAACAGCACCATATTCTGAAGCGTGAACTGCCCCCTCATATCTTTGATCTACGCATCCTCCGTATGCTTTAAAGGTATCAATAAGAGTAGGATCCATAGGTCTATTATAAAAAACTATTTTACCTTGAATTTTATCTCTACCCAAACTTTCTAGTTCTTCGAAACTTTTAACTTCAACTAAATTTGCCTTCAAACCTGTAACTGGAGTTGAAATTGATCCGCCTAATGCACAAATATTTACCTGTGTTGTTTTACCTGGAGCTGTTTCAATGTATGCAAATTCTGGAGCTCCCCTAACCCACTTTGGAACCATAACTGGCTGAAGCCACACCTTATCTAATCCAAGTAATTCTAATTCTGATTTTGTCCAATTAACCGCTCTTTCAGCGTTAAGTGATCCAGACAACCTACCTCCGATTTGATTTGACAAGTAGTCTAGCCATTCATAACTTTTTCCCTGCGTAAGAGAATTAGAATATATTTCTCTAAATACCTTTTCGTCGGTTTGAGCAAGTGTTGAAATTGAAATAAATAAAACAAATATGAATCTCATTTTAAATCTTTATAAAATCTTTTACATTTTTAGGAGAAATTTCTTTATCACCTAAGATAATTAATCTTTCAATTGCATTTCTTAATTCCCTTACATTTCCTGACCAGTCATGTTTTTTCATCAAGTCAATTGCTTTTTCTGAAAATTTCTTAACATCAGATCCTTGCGAGTCAGCAATATTTTGACAAAAATGTTCAATCAGTAAGGGTATATCATCTTTTCTAGAATTTAAAGGGGGTACATCAATTATTATCACTGCTAACCTATGATACAAATCTTCTCTAAACTTACCAGCTTCAATCTCCTTTTTTAAATCTTTATTGGTTGCAGCAATTACCCTAACATCTATTTTTATGTCTTTTCCACCTCCAACTTTTTGAATACAGTTATCCTGAAGAACTCTAAGTACTTTAGCTTGAGCAGACAAACTCATATCACCAATTTCATCAAGAAATATTGTACCATTATGAGCTGCTTCAAATTTCCCAACTTTATCTTTAACAGCACCAGTAAATGAGCCTTTAACATGTCCAAATAATTCACTTTCTATTAATTCGCTTGGGATCGCTGCACAATTTACCTCAATTAAAGGTTGATGAGCTCTTTTACTTAAGTTATGAATCGATTTTGCTACAAGTTCTTTTCCTGAACCATTTGGACCATTAACTAAAATTTTAGCATCAGTTTCCGCAACTTTGTCAATCAAATCTTTTATTTGTTTTATTGCTTTACTTTTACCTATCATTTCAAAATTTTTGCTAATTTTTTTTCTTAGCAACTTATTTTCAACAACAAGCTGTTTTCTGTCTAATGCATTTCTAACAGTAGTTAATAATCTGTTTAAATCTGGTGGTTTTGATATGTAATCAAATGCACCTTTTTTCATGGAATCAACGGCTAATTCTAAATCTCCATGTCCAGAAATCATAATGATTGGAGTTTCAGGAGTATTTTTTTTAGAGTAATCTAAAACTTCCATTCCGTCAACCTTAGGCATTTTAATATCTGAAATAATCAAATCATAAGGGTTTTTCTTAATGTGATTTATAGCATCAATACCGTTTTCAGCTTCATCAATTTCATGTGACTTATCTTCTTCCGAGAGAATTTTTACAAGAACCCTTCTAATTGCGGGTTCATCTTCAATAATTAAAATTCTAGACATAATTTTAGTATTTAAGCCATTTAATTAACTCTTTGTATGAAGGCTTTTTTCCATACATCAAGATACCAATTCTATATATTTTAGCAGCAATCCATATAACTAAAATTACAGAGACAAATAAAATTAGTAATGATAATATTTGTTCAAATAGAGGGACTCCGTGAGGAATTCTCATCATCATAACTACTGGAGATGTTAAGGGGATAAATGAAAATATTTGTGCAACAATACCATTAGGATCCTCAGGCACGGTAAGCATACCAACATATAGAGCTACAATTAATATTATAGTAATTGGCATTAAAAATTGCTGTGCATCTGTCTGGTTGTCAACGGCAGCTCCAATTGCTGCAAAAATTGAAGAATACAATAAGTATCCCCCGAGAAAATAAAAGACAAAGGCTATCATAATGTTAAGTAATGGCAAGTTCATAAATGCAGAAATCATACCAAGAGCAGCAGAGGATATTTCGCTATCCTCAGATGCATTTAAAATCAACTCAGTATTTTCATATGTAGTTGTTATACCAAAAAAATAAGAAAACAAAGAGCTAAATACAGATATTAAAATCCCCCACATTACAAATTGTGTTAGGCCTGCCAGAGAAACTCCCACAATTTTCCCCGTCATTAATTGAAAAGGTTTGACCGAAGAAATAACTATTTCAATGATCCTATTTGTTTTTTCTTCAATAACACTCATCATAATCATACTTCCGTAAATAAATATAAACATGTACAACATCATTCCTAAAATAAAACCAAAAATTAATTTTATTAAACCATCAGCTTTAGTTGTTTTTTCTCCTTCAAAAGTTTCTTGACTTAAATCGACATAAACCTTTCTTTTGTTAATCTGATTTATGTCAATATTATTTATTTTGAAATTCTCATTAGTAAGTATGTTTTCAAGTTGGGATTCAATGTTATTTATAACAGTTAATGTGGCATCTTCTGAAATAAATTTGATAGAATCAGCGATAGCCTTTGGTGATTCAAAATCATTGATATACAAAAGAGCATAATCTGATTTTGCATTCGAAATTTCCCTAGCTTCGTCTATCGAAAAATCGCCTAGCAACTCGTATTTAATTGTACCAGAAGAATTTAGTTTTTCATATATATATCCCGTATTATCAACAACCGAAATATTTTTAACAGATTCGTTATTTACACTTGTCAACCAGCCAATCAGTAAAAAAATTCCAGCAATGAATAAAGGTGTTAAAAGTGTAGATAAAATAAATGTTTTGTTAGTAATCTTATTTAGATATTCTCTAGATGTTATAAGTGTAAAGTTTCCCATATTTAGTCGTTTTCAACTGAATTAATAAATATCTCATTCGCGGTAGGAATAACCTCTTTAAAGTGAATTAATTTAGAATTTTTATTAAGCAAATTTATCAGCTCATCTGAACTTTGATTAGATTTTAATTTAATATTCATTCTCAGATTATCTCCAATAGTCCTAAAAGTTGGCGTCATTGTTTGATATTTTGATTCTAATTCCTTTTTTAAAACTTGAGATTCTAAGGAATTCACAGCAATTTCAAAAGTATTTGTTTTAAAATTTCTCTTGATATCATCAAGTTTTCCGTCTAAAATTTTATTTGACTTGTTAATTAAAGTAATGTATTCACATAATTCCTCAACAGATTCCATTCTATGTGTTGAAAATATTACAGTAGCACCATCTTTGTTTAACTGTAATATTTCATCCTTAATAAGGTTAGCATTTATCGGATCAAAACCTGAAAAAGGCTCATCAAAAATCAATAATTTAGGTTTATGTAGAACTGTAACTATGAATTGAACTTTTTGAGCCATACCCTTTGATAGCTCAGTAACTTTTTTATTCCACCAATCAGAAATTTCAAACTTATCAAACCATTTTTTTAATTCTGATCTAGCAGATTGTCTATCCATTCCCTTCAATTGAGCCAAATAAATTGCTTGCTCTCCAATTTTCATCTTGGGGTATAACCCTCTTTCCTCCGGAAGGTATCCTATATCTTTAATGTGGTTAGAATTAAGAGATTCATTATTAAAAAGAACAGTTCCTGTGTCAGGAGCTGTAATTTGATTGATAATTCTGATTAGCGTTGTTTTACCAGCACCATTTGGTCCTAATAAACCAAATATTGAGCCTTCTGGAATATTTATAGAAACATTATTAAGGGCTGTAAAATTTCCAAATTGTTTACTTATCGAATTTGCTACGAGTAAATTATTCATGAATATTTAGGTTAATTCCTAAATATAATATTTATACAAATAGCAATTAGATATGAAACTAATATTTAATAAAAAATTAAGAAATGACTATGAAAACATGTCTTTTACCCTGTCAAAAAATGACTTTTCGGAATTTTCAGGTTTTGGCTCAAAATGTTCATTTTCTTTCATTGACTCAAAAAACTGTTTTTGTTTTTTATCAAGTGTCTTGGGTGTCCAAACATTTACATGTACGAGTAAATCCCCAGAGCCATATCCGTTTATGCTAGGAATACCTTTTCCTCTAAGCCTAAGAATTTTACCAGACTGCATTCCTGGTTCAATCTTTATTCTGACTTTTCCTGAAACAGTTTCTATTTCTTTATTGGTTCCGAGAATTGCATCGGGAATACTAACATATAGTTCATAATGTAAATTATCTCCTTCTCTTTGAAGTTTATCATGCGGTACTTCATTAATAACAACTAATAAATCTCCACTTATTCCATTTCCTGGTGCTTCATTACCTTTACCTGAGACCTTAAGTTGCATATCATCAACAACTCCAGCTGGGATTGGGATTTTAACTGTTTCCTCCTTAATTATCATTCCATTAGCATCTGAACCACTAGGCCTCCTATCTAAAGCCTGTCCTGATCCTGAACAAGTCGGACAAGTTGTAGAGGTTTGCATTCTTCCAAGAATAGTATTTGTTATACGAGTAACTTGACCTGAACCTTTACACTGTGAGCATGTAGAAAAAGTCGCTCCTGGTGCTAATATTTTTCTTTTTACTTTGATTTTCTTCTCAACACCGTTACATATTTCTTCTAAGGTAAGGTTTACTCTAACCCTCAAATTACCACCTTTTATAACTCTTCTTCCTTGAGAACCACCAAATCCTCCAAAAGCACCTCCAAAAATATCTCCAAATTGACTGAAAATATCATCCATATTCATTCCACCACCAAATCCACCACCACCATTCTGAAATGCTTGGTGACCAAATTGATCATAACGGGATTTTTTATCAGGGTTACTAAGGACATCATAAGCTTCAGCAGCTTCTTTAAATTTTTCCTCAGCAGCTTTGTCTCCAGGATTCTTATCTGGATGATATTTTACAGCCATTTTTCTGTAGGCTTTTTTAATCTCAGCAGCTGACGCGCCTTTACCAACTCCAAGTGTTTTGTAGTAATCTTCCTTCATAATTATTTTCCTATTACAACTTTGGGATACCTGATAACCTTTTCTCCTAACTTATAACCTTGTTCAATGACATCAATAATTTTACCTTGTAAGTCTTTACTGGGTGCTGGAATTTGAGTTACGGCTTCGTGATCATCAGCATTAAACTCGTCTCCTTTTTTAATCTCAATCATATTTAGGCCTTTGGATTTTAAAGAATCAAAAAGTTTGTTTTTAATTAACAAGACTCCTTTTAAGGTTTCATTTTCTTTGTCTTTCTCTATTTCAACAGATGCTCTGTCAAAATCATCTAAAATTGGCAAAAGAGAAATCATTACCTCCTCACTTGCGGTTGAAAATAACTCAATTCTTTCCTTTGCAGTTCTCCTCTTATAATTTTCAAACTCAGCAAATAATCTTAAAAACTTGTCTTTTTCTATATTCAGCTGATCTTCGAGATTTATATCTCCCTCTTGAGATTTCACGGATTCACTGATATTTTCACTCTGAACCTTCTTTTTTGATCCTTTTTTTGCCATTTATTTTATTTTGAATTATTAGTGCAAAATTACTGCCATTTTAAATTAAATGCCAAAATGTCACTGAAGAATATTTTTGATTGAGTTTTCCAGGTTATTAAAATTAAATTTAAATCCCTTTGATTCGATTTTTTTTGACGATACTTTTTGATTTTTAAATAGTATTATATGCATTTCTCCAAAAATTATTTTGAAGAACAACCTGGGAACAGGAACTAAAAAGAAGACACCTTTTCGAGCTTTAGAAACTATTTTTGTAAAATCGAAATTTGATAAGGGAACCGGAGCAACACCATTATAAATTCCAGATAATTTTTTCTCATTTATGTATAAAAATATTCTTGAAATATCTTCAATATGAATCCAAGATTGCCATTGATTACCCTTTCCAAAATAAACACCAAATCCAAAGGTCATCGGCTGCATTGTTTGCTTAAGAACACCGCCATTTTTGGAAAGCACTAAACCAATTCTAACTATGGAAACATTTTCTACAATTTTTTGAAATGACATTGTAGCTTTTTCCCATTCTTTAATAACATCTGAAAGAAAATACTCACTTCTTTCTGTTTCTGATTCATCAAATTCTTTGCTAGGGGAGCTAGGATAAGCACCTATACCGCTTGCTGAAATAATTGATTTAATTTTTATATTATTTTCAATTATTTTAGATCTCAAAAAATCCAGACTTTGAACCCTACTGTTCAAGATTAATTCTTTATTTTTTTTTGTCCAGATTCTAAAAATTGAAGCGCCAGATAGATTTATTATTGAATCAACTTGATTGAAACAATCAAGGTTAATTATATTATTCTTAGGATTCCAGTAAAAGCCATTACAACCAGGAAGGCTGGTTAATTTACTTTTACTCGTGGTTAAAAAATTAACCTTTATATCTCTTTCAAGACAATGTTTAACAATTTTTGACCCAATTAAGCCAGTAGCTCCTGTAATTAATACTTTCATTTAAAATTTAAAGTTGAAGTAAATATAATTTAATTGATTAATTTTGCATGAATTTTATAGCTTTTATTATGAATCAAAAAATAAATATCACAAGAATTGAAAAAAGTAAAATACAGGATGTAGATTTTGATAATTTCTCCTTTGGATCTGTGTTTGCTGATCACATGTTTGAATGTGATTTTATCGATGGCAAATGGGTTAACCCTATAATTAAACCTTATCAACCCATCTCAATTGAACCCTCTGCAAGTGTTTTGCATTATGGTCAAGCAATTTTTGAAGGAATGAAAGCTTACAGGGACGAAAATGACGAAGTATGGTTGTTTAGACCCGATCAAAATTATGAGAGAATTAATAAGTCAGCTGTAAGAATGGCAATTCCTGAATTTCCGAAAGAATTATTTTTTGAAGCATTGACAAAATTAATTGATATTGATAGAGAGTGGGTAAAATTTGGTGAAGGAAGATCATTATACATAAGGCCTTTTGTTATTGGTAACGAGTATGCAATTCAAGCTGTACCATCAAAAAATTATAAGTTTATGATTATTTGTGCGCCTGCTACTCTTTACTATACAAAAAAATTAAAAGTATTGGTTGCTGACAAGTTTAGTAGAGCCGCTTCTGGAGGAGTTGGCTATGCAAAGGCAGCGGGTAATTACGCTGGGCAATTTTATCCAACAAATCTAGCTAAAGAGCAAGGTTTTGACCAGGTTGTTTGGACGGATTCTAATGAACATAACTACTTAGAGGAGGCTGGCACAATGAATATATTCTTTAGAATTAATAATACTTTAATTACTGCCCCTACAACAGATACAATTTTAGACGGGGTGACTAGAAAAAGTATCATTCAAATTGCAAAGGATAATGACATTAACGTAGAAGTGAAAAAACTAAAAGTAGAAGAGTTAAAAAGTGCAGCTAAGAACGGAGAGTTAAAAGAAATTTTTGGAGCTGGAACTGCAGCGGTGGTAAGTCAAATTAAAGCCTTTCAACATAAAGAAGAATTGTTTGAACTGCAAGATCAAAATGATTCCTTTGCTGAAAAATTAAAATCTATTTTAGTTGGAATACAAACTAATAAACTAGAGGATAAACACGGTTGGAGATATAAAGTTTAGCCCTCTAAAATTCCTTTGATATTCGGTTTAAAATAATTAGGTCCCTTCAATACTTTCCCGTCTTCTCTGTAAATTGGGTTTCCATCAGCTCCTAACTTACTCATATTACTATTCTGAATTTCGCTGAATATCTCATCAATTTTGTGTTGCATACCATGCTCTATTATGGTTCCACAAAGAATGTAAAGCATATCTCCTAGTGCATCTGCAACTTCTACCATATCATTGTTGTTAGCGGCTTCAAAATATTCTTCATTTTCCTCCTTCATTAAATTAAATCTTAATTTATTTTTATCAGTTCCCAAATCAGCTTTAGGCTCTTCTAAGTAATCTAGTTTAAAAGCTTTATGAAATTCTTTAACAGCTAATATTTTATTCTTCATGACATTAAATTATTTTAATATTTATTAGTTTCGCAAAAAAAAAAAAAA
>Ga0075462_10000632_pt1 | contig 10996 bp, 6 predicted proteins | sample DEB08_DNA_4_FD_71487 | JGI IMG/M metagenome (GOLD analysis project Ga0075462, IMG submission 71487) | Aqueous microbial communities from the Delaware River and Bay under freshwater to marine salinity gradient to study organic matter... | ecosystem: Environmental > Aquatic > Marine > Coastal ...
TCATTAGGAACAACAACAGCTTTAAGACCGTCATCGACAACTTTAGACTTAGTGACGATCTCCTTCACGGGAGTCGGATCGGCTAGAATGGATTCGGTAAGACTTAAAAGATCTTTGGTGCTAGCACTCATCTTTTAACCTCACTTCTTCATCTTCTTTTTCTTTTTCATGGCCATCATGCCATAGCCTTCATCCATATCATCTTCTTCGTCGTCACCCTTCTTCTTCTTCGGCTTGTCCTCGTCGTCGTCTTCACAGTCCTCGGCCTCATCGAGATCCTCGTCTTCCGACTCTTCAAGGTATTCGCCATCTTGCTCAAGGGCCTCATTGATCGTACCAAGGATGAAATCAACACACTCTTGCATGTTCTCCTCAGGGATCGGATGCTCTAACTCCGACTCGCAGAGCGGGCAGACATGCTCGTCAGCCTGAGCTTCTTCAACAACTTCAACTTCCTGCGACTCAGTCAGAGCCTCCGCAGTGGCGAGTTGGTTAGCGGCAAGGATCTTGCCAACAAAATCATCATCAACATTAATGTAACGCATAGTAGTACTCCTATAGTTATATGTATTTAGTCTGTATCTGTAAAAATAATAAAATTATATTTTGACCGTAGTTATATTACGACGATCATTCTGAGTAATAATAGTTTTAGAGTCATCCGGTATCACTCTAGCAGATGTGTTGTGACCTGATTCGACACTTTCAATCCTAACACCCCCTCTCATACCGTTTGCAATCTCTAGAATTAGATCTCGATTACTGTCGTAAAACATCTCACCTACTCTAGTTACTGGCATCCTACTGTAGATATCATACCAAGTAACAGTGGTAGCACTATATGTAGATGACAGGTAATCAATAACTTCCCTCAACATGTAAGCAGTGCCCTGAGCAGAAGGTGGAGCAGAGCTATACCCATAATTGCCAGCACTAGCCGAATAGAATGTTTGGGTGAAGTCTTCTTCAAAATATCTGTACCCAATGTTTTGAGTGCTTTCTTGCTCCGCAATACCAACCCTATTGACACCATCTTCTAAAGCTAGACTATAAGATCTAAACATGGGGGCAGGAGTCTCATCTATAACCTCATCAACAGCAGGCATAAAAGATAAAGACCTTACATGAATATTCTCGTGCTTATCCAAGGTAGATCTACCATTGAATGGATTATACTTCCCGCCCGCTACAGGAGTTATTACAATGCCAAATGGAATGTTTCTAACAAATCTAGATCCAATGGAAGAGAATGCTTTGTCATTAAACCCATTTAAGTTAAAATCTTTTAGGGACAGTGTAAAGGCTGAGGTATCTAAAATATATCGGTATAGCGGGTCTCTGTAGTCAATAGAAATAGCAGGAGTATTCAAAGCGTTATTATTTAAATGTCTTTGAATGTCCGAGCTAGCGGTTAGTAACGAATACGTAGCACTGTAAGTTTCAATAAGGGAATCACTAATATAATCTCCTTCGACAGAACTTAAGTTAATGGCAAATAAAAGTGGTTTAATAGCAGAAGCTCCAGTATCCCCAGACTCAAACTCATGACGACCATTCAATGAAGATGCGCTAATTTTTATAGCAGGATCAACATCAAACATACCTAACACTTTTAACCTTATAGGTGCTGGAGCATAGTAGGAGTCTGCTATGATATTATCCGTAGGGACTGCGACTCTCTCACTTTGTAATGTAGTAGAGTCCACATAATATCCACCACCATCACCTATGTTAAGCTTGTCAGGAGCACCAATACTAGGGACGGTTATCTGATCTAATGCAGTAATTTTATCAACTTGAATGCCGTCATTAGGAATACTTAGGTCTTTTATTTCCCCATCTAGTGTTGTAACTTTTACTTCAAGTTTTACATCCTCATTAAGTGGACGCGCTCTGTTTATTTGAAAGTTTCTCCAAAAAGATAATTTATTATTTCTAAAAGTATTTGAGGGATTCTTAAGGTAATTTATGGCAAGACGATCCGCTTGTTCTTTTTCTTCAGGTTGCTGTAATACTTGGAAGTTTTGGTTGTCTTGTGTTTCAACAACTTGAATGTAAAAATCAGGATCAAATTCATCAATTGTTCCTTCTAAAATATGCCTACGCACTACATTAAGCATCGTAGATAGCCCAACAAGTTCACCCCCTGGGTATCTAATATTTTGAAAAGCATCAATTAAATTTATGTTTAAACTAGCTATCAAATTATCGTCAGATAAGCTTTGAAGTGTAACTTCATTCCAAGGAATATTTGATTGGCTATTAGAGATAATAACAGAAATCTCCTCAGATATTTCAGCAGCAAATACTTTTCTATTAAGGGAATGAGTTACAAAGGTTGTTGAGTTACTTGGCTCGGAGCTAAAGAAGTTTAGATTAGGATCGAATAAGACGGGCCTTACAATACCTTTTTGTATATCCCTAAAGTCCTCATCTTCAATAAGTTGATCAACACTAACTAACGTGGTATTAGGTATTCTAGGAATTCCTGTAATAGGTCTGGCTGGACCTCCAGTTGTAGGACCTCCCGGCAAAGGAGGGGCAGGAGGAACTCCTGTAATTGGTCGTGCGGGACCGCCTGTAGTCGGGCCAGGGACAGCAGGTATACCTGTGGTCGGTCTTGCAGGCCCTCCTGTAGTTGGTCCTCCTGTTGGACCTCCTGTAGGGGGACCAGTAATAGGAGGGGGAGCTTGAGGAACTGGTGTGGCAGGCCCTGTAGGAAATCTAGGTCCAGGCTTCGGTTGACTAGGTATAAAGGGTGGGTCAGGTGGGTTTGGAACAGGGGTCAGGATTACTGGAGTAATAGGAGGCTCGCTACCCCCACCTCCAGGCCCTTGAGTTCCAGGTAAGAACCCTCTTCCACAAGGGAAAACAGTTGGATTACCTGTGACAACCATAGTATTTAATTACTCACAAATTACAGTCGGATTCGAGTTTCTCATGTTTGTGCCGTCTGCCCCTAAAGAGTTAGTGACAAAGTTATTAGCAACACCCACAACTTCCCACTGAATAGAGGGGTAAAGTAAAGGCACTATAGGGTTAAAGAACTCAGGAGTAGTTATATCCTCATTAACAGAGACTCCAGGCTTTATAGTTTGTTGTTCAAAGAAGTCTAAACGCTGTGTCTCGTTTCCGTAATTAACAGAATATCCAAAAGGACCAGACCCATAAGTCGTAAACTCACCTCCACCTAAAAGTTGCATTTGAGGTTGAGCAAAGCCAGCAAACAATTCTGGATTACTTCTATCATTCCATGGGAAGTAATTGCCTGAGTTCTTAGCTAGGTGGTTAGTGCCTGCCCAAGCCACACAGATAACAAAGTAATCTTTAAACTTCTGAACCCATGTTTGACATGAATTCCTATTGTTCATAGTCCCTTGCCCTTGGTTTGTCCCAGCAGTTGGAGGATTTACAGCGTCACATAAAGGAGTGCAGTGTAATAAATTAACCTTAACTTGATAATCAGAAACCCACGGGACCGCATTTAAATTAAGTTTAATCTTCTTACTGACAAAGTTTATTTGAACGTTTCTGTCGTTAAGGGACCTCAATTGTGCTGTTGAGAGCCCAGGTGTTTGAGTTCCGAAAATACCAGTAGTGCCCCCTGCGGAAGGTCTACCAGCAACTTGGCTATATGGTCCACCCGCTCTCGTCCCCCATTCATATAAGGAGAATCTATCGTAGCCTTGATCATTTCTAATATCCTGAACAGAAGCTGTTTGACCATTATTTCTCTCCCCAATCCAAGGAGGCATATACTTAGCATCCCCACCTGCGCCTCCAAACTCAGTGAAAGTGGGAGCACATATATTAATGTGATCGTTTATCTTATTATCTGAGAAATTGGCTTCCCCATACCAATTCGCCTTATCCCAATCAGGAAGGTATGGAATAGAACCTGCGGCATAACCAAACTCAGACTCTATCAAATCTACAAACTGATTCATCGGAGCGTTCCTAATGCCACCAGCAGTATTCTGCTTTGCGTGTTTTATAAGAGCACCCTCAGGACCCCAGAAACCCCCAAGAACCTGACCAGCCGCAATAGTTCTTGCGCCAGAATTGCCAGGACCCTGAGTCTGAGCGACCGTTGTGTTAGTTGTAGCTATCGACCCTTCAAGGGTGTTTAAACGATTGTTGATATGTCCAAACATCTCCTTAGCTTTCTTATCTAAGTGAGCCTCTGTAACAACCGGGTTCGCAATAGAAACTTGAGGAGTCGCAGCAGCAATACCAGCCCTCTCATTGTAAGCTAACTCAGTCGTTCTAAAGAATGGACGAATATCAATGATATCCTCTTCAGTAATCAGGTCCGCAATCGGGCCTCCAGCAGTCTGAACTCTAATGTAAGCAATTGGAAGAATTGATTGACCAATTAACGGAAATGCAGTAGTCTCAAGATTCTCAGAAAGAACCGGAGCTAAGTTCATCAAATCATCAGGAGATGGGAACGATCCACGAATAACTCCCGCTGAGGTTGTGAACCCATTATTAGTTCCATTCTCATCACCAGGGTGAGCGAGCATAATGGGTGTGCCGTCTAACGTTTGAAGGTTAACCCGATCATCAGCGTTATCATTATTAGATGCAGTCTGTCTCGATATCCCAACACCAGCACCTTTAAGAACACCTAAAGCAGGTTGTGTAAGGGTTGTAGGGTTGCCATTTGCATCAAACTTAGGTATGGTGGTAGATTCTTCATCAACAGCTTTTGAGTAAATGAACAGTAAATCAATTCTATGGTTAGCATTTAAAGGTTGTTGAGTCCCAGCAGAATCCACATAGAAGAAATCAGCAGAATCAAAGTCTGGAATGGTAATCTCTAATTCTTGCGGAACATCTACAATAGAAGTTCTAATCGCACCTCGCCATCTCTTAATGAAGGTAGATTCCACTCTTCCTTGAGGAGCGCCTGTGGGTCTGTTAGGCAAATCATAAACATCCCTTATAAGCTCTAACTCCAAAGTCTGATCGGGAGTTGTATGCTTAAGTATAGCACCTATGTAGTTTGGGTAAAGAGGTCTATCATCTGCATCAAACTCAGAATCAAGATCAGAATATCCAGGCGTCGTGCGGTTGAGTAAATCCACGTTACCAACCCCTATCCCTCCGATAGAGTTGCCCCCACTAATACCATCCTCATCATCAATAGGGAATACAAAGGCTCTCTCAGCAAGACCGTTCATATTTAAGGCATCGCCTTGCAAACCTTGTTGAAACTCAGCAAGAGCCGCAGAGACACCTGGACCTATGTTAGTTTGAGCTTCCCACCTGTTAAGAGCGACAAAGGTTCCGTCACTATTTAATTGATTTGAGTAACCCCCTATCTGCTGAACCACTTGAAGTGGGGTCAGGTCATAGGCATTGTTTATTCTAGCTGTAAACTTACCCGGCTTAACTCTAACTTTTCGATCATTACCCGTAGCGTATGGCTTTAACTCTGAAAAGCCAGACCTATCAATCTCAATACCTTGGCTCTGTTGGTTTATTATACCGTCTACTTGATCTTTCAGGAATCTTTGCGATTCTTCCAACTGTTTAATTGGAATGTTGTCAACCTCGTAGTAGTAAGGGTCGTTAGCTTTGTAATGCCTGACCGGACTAATAAACGTGTAGGGTGTTTCAAAGTATTTAATTTCGTTAGCCATTAGTTATCCTTCTTAAGGTCAAAGTTATTTATGGAAGCAACACCAGTGCCGTAAGCATAATCATTATAGGAGTCTCCACCAAAGGCACTAACAGCGTAATACCCTTCCACAACCTTAGCTAAACCAGATTTACCGACTGTATTATGTTTAGCGTTTGCAAAAGTATTGAGGGCTGAATCATCAAGAACAGCCTTTATCGTATCAGGGCTTGCAACCATTGCCGAAGCGTAGTAGAATCCAGAGGGATGAATATTCCCAGCTTCGTTTCTTTGAAGAACGCTTAAGTATTGTGAAGATGCTTCAAAGTCATCACTAGAAGAAGCAATCAGGTTACCTGAGAAGTTATAGCCTTGAGCAAATACCTGTCGAGCAAAGCCTTCTAACCTATTAGTCCCACTAGCCACCATGAAATCAGCAGCAGGGTCTGTGGAGAAGTAAAGTCTAAACGGACCGAAGTTTTCAGCAGTGGCTTTCCCGAAGGGGTTGTCCGTAGCTTGGCCGTAGTAGTCTAAGACCGACAAGCTGCTTGTGTCAGGGGTGCTGCTAGGAGCAGCGGACACACCCCACGTACCCGAAGGACCCTGATACTCAACACCAGCATCTCGCGGGTGTAAGCCACTCACTGTTAAGTAAGATGCCTTGAGCATCGAGTTGTCTGCAATGTTCCAGATAAACAACCTCGTGCAGTTATCCCCAGGGAGAGGACTCGTTCCTTCTAAGTCATAAATAACACCAGAAGTATTGTGCCATGTGGTAGGGAAGTGAACATTATTTGCTTGAACTAAGCTGTCCTCCACCGCTCTTACACACATACCTCCTGTGCTAATGCCTGTGATTACATTCCCTATTTGGTGAATTAAGTAATAAGGAGTTACATCTGTACCATCCGACTGGAATACATACTGATTATTAGATGCAACATTCGTTGGGTTGCTTATAACTGCACCGTCAGTTGAATTAGCGTTGGGGTAAAACTGCATGTAACCCGCGCTCGCATACGTAGAGTAGTCGGAGTTAGCATAATCATAAGGTCCAGTGATTGCTGACGCATAAGCCCCATTAACCCACTTGTCTTGATAATCCCCAAGGTTTTCCATAAGGATGTTGGAATTTCTATTAGCAACTAAGCAAGATCTAGTTGAGTGCAGTTCAACCATCGTGTGGTTTGCTGGGTTGGAGAGGTCAAAAGACGAAACCAGCAGACTACCGTTATTATCTTGGTGAGGAGTGAACTCAACGTTAGAATTGTCTTCCGCTAAGACATCAACTCCGAACCTACCAATAGTTGTGGGTCCTTGAACTTTGAAGTTTGAATCATTCGAAACATAAATACCAGCGACATTCACACTATCGTTCCTGGTAGCTGGGCCTAAGAAGACATTCGCAGCAGAAGTAGACCCTCTGACCGTCATGGTAGATTGATCTTCAATATGTGCCAAGAGACCGTATTGAGAGGTTAGGGTATTGCCAGCACCAGGATCCCTAACCATGTGGGCATGTACGAAGTCTGCGTTAGAGCCTCCCGTTAAATACACAGAAGGTAGAAGTTTATCAGAATTGTCTGCCTTCCCAAAGCAACCGCTGGTGTAAACCATGCCATATATTGACGGCATCGAACTTGTGTACAAAGGCTCCACATTAGAGTTGTCGCAAATGATGTCTTGCCCATTCTGTATGCAAGCTATTTGAGATTTTTTCCAAGATTCAACGTTAGCAGGATTGTCTCCTTGAGCCGGTAAGAAAAGATCTTTGTTGTAATCTAAATTAGAGTTTACTAACTTAATACCTATTGATTGATTATACCTAGCCGCTATCGTGTTAAGACTATTAGTTGAATTAACGGAATACAACCCAAAGTAATTACCATCAAGAGCTACCCTCCCTGCGTAGTCTAGGACACTATTTTCAAGCTTCATACCTGCTTCAGTGTTCAACTCACAAGTTAATTGAGATCCATTCGTATGGCTAGTTACTCCATCAATTAATTCGGAATTACCTCCAATAATATTAGAATTAATACTATGAATTCCTATGTCATTTCGAGATAAACAATATATTTCTTCAGTTGTAGGTTTAGGAATAACAATGCTAGAAAACAGCCTGTTATTAAGATAATCAGAGTAAATGGAACTAAGGTCTGTAGTTACAAATTTTAAATTTTCACTAAGATCTCTCTCATAAGTTGAAGATAAATTAATTGTTGAATTTAAAGCATAAATACCAGCACCATAGTTATCTTGAGTTTGATACGAGATTCTTTTAGTAGAAAAAGGCGTTCCGGTTCTTTGAGAGTTTATAAGTTCATAATTCCTATAACCTATAAATCCTCTAGTTAAAGCTATATCAGAGTTGCTACTGTAGAGACCAGCTTTGTTAGCCCTAGAGACCGCAGTTCTTTCTAATACTAATCTAGAATTAACAATTTCAATCCCGTTGTCTCGTAAATGCTTTGCATCAACATTAAAGTTTCTCAAATAAATAGGACCGTCACAATTATTAACTTTAATGTAATCTAAATTATTAAAATATACTGACCCGGCTGCTGTCTTTACCGTTTCAGTAATAGGAATAGTTCCGAACGGAGGTACGAGAGCAAAGGGAGGGTAATTCCCTGTGGACCCCCAAACAATATCAGCATTTTGTATATAATCTAAAGTACTGACATCATAAGTTGCCATTTCCGTATTTGGAGTTTTATCAAAAGCTTCAAATACTATGGAGGATAAATCTATATTTTCTGTCGGGCTAGTATTAAATGGAGTTAGTGTGCTTGATAATGCGGCTGTGAGCCTGTTAAAGTCTCTATCATTTCTTTTAGAAAATACGTAAGGATTTGAAAATCTTGTATCAAGGTATTCCGAACCTACTGAAGAAGATATGTAAATATCATTCCCATTTTCATCTTTTATAAACAATCTAGCACGTAACGAGTCTAACGCAATAGTAGGAACAGCACTAAGAGTTCTATTCACACTAGTAGCTAAAAAGCCTCCAGGGCTATTTAAAGAGTTACCAGTAACGAAAGAAGGAATTAAAGCAGATACCAATCCATTAGAAGCATCGCTATCTAGTATGTCTGTCTGATATCCATCATTATTAGGAGTTCCTCCTCCTTGGAATGCACAGTTTCTATTAATAATTTCAAGAGCACCGTTAGGTCCAAAAGACTTATTAGATAAATTCAGACCACCAAGGTTGCCAAAGCTTGCAACCTCAACTAAGATCGGATAATTAATAACCTCAGGGAGAGCGTCAATACACGCACTCAACGTTGTAAAGTAGAGAGGGTTACATGACGACGTAGCATCAGCAGATACAATGAAGGACATACCCGTAAGGGCAGATGTAGGGTGTCCTAACTTCTCCCACAGAAGGTGAGTTCGCTCGTCTAAATCGTGAAGAGGTAAGTTATCCTGTTCCCAATTGTAGAAGGAGCTAGCATCATACTTAGTAACCTTATCAGTCCAGCAGGCTAAAAGGTTGTTAGATCCACCTGATACGTATACGTCACTTGGGTTTAACATGTTATCCGAATGAAATTGTCCACCTGAACACTAGAGCAAAGTCCGATGTTTTTCTAATGTTACTAAAGTATCTATAAGCTGCGAGCACAGAAGTCTCGGTAGCGTTAGCTTTTGGATTCTTAATAAACAATCCAATTTCATTTAAACTTGCATCGTTGGGAAGATTGTTGCATGAATCCTCGTCAACAAATATGGTGTATCTGACCGTCCGGTCATCTACCTTAGTAACCTTACTAAAAGGAATCTTAGCGAACCACTCACCTGTGGTTGTGGCTACATCATTAGCCCAGCGATAACCTGATACGACATCTAAATTACTATCTCCCGTCCCAACATAGCTAGCTAAGGAACTAAGAGCCCCTGAAAGGTCTGTCGTGCTGCTAACCTGAAGTTCTGAGCCGCCACTAACACCAAGCTTAAACCTATCAATCTGATAGTCTGTGATTGTTTCCGACCCGACCTTACCATAAAGGTGAGCTAAAGCCCAACCAAAGCCAGACACAATGACGTTATCTTCGTCATACACAAGCTCTTCCTGACCATCAACGACCTTGTGAACCGTTAAGTGTCCTTTTATACCTAATTGACTTGTCAGTGATTTAATCATTTAAAATCGAAAGTTAAATTAATGTTAGGGCCTCCATAGGTAAACCCGGTTCCAACGTTTTGATTTAACACCGTTTGGAAGCCAGAATAACCAAGAGCAGCAAAGTCCCTATGGAATAAAATGTCATCTAAAGTAGTTACTGTAGCCACCAGTTTATATTTCCTAGTATTATTTAGTGCATCCCAATCATATGGAGGTAATAAGCCAGAGGACAATAAGGAAGCTAAATCTAGGCAGTAAATGCCAACGTGCTTCACCCCTCCAAAAGCTGCTAGTGTGCAAGCGTCACCGTCTTGCAATACAATCGAAACAGATACTTGACCAGAGGACACAGGAACAGAGGTCGATGATACTAGCAGAGCACCTCCAGATGCCTCAGTGCCGCGAGCAGTAGCAGGTTGAATAGACTTAGGGTTGAAAGTTAAATAACCATTTTTATCCATAAGCCCATTAGCGTTAAAGTAACTGCTAACCTGACCACTAAAGGTGAAAGAGCTAGTGTTGTCGTAGAAGTAATAATCACTAGCACCTGACGGTGGGAAACCTCCTACCTTATTCCATATTGAACTTAGTTGACTATCTAATGTAGGATTAGAGTAATGCCCTAAATCAGGCAACGCGCTAGCATATTGGTAATTAGAAAGGTTCGTAGATATTGTGGAACCACGTTCTAACCTGTCGTCTAAAGGTGAAGGATCGTTTGGTACTGAGTTATAGGTTGAAGAAAACTCTAAATAGTATGCTGAAGTTACGTATGAAGAGGCACCGTTAGCAAGATTGGATCCATAATTTATGATTGTGAAAATACCAGAATCATAAGAGCTTGCACCTGAAGCCTCCACACCATCAACATATTGAGTTGAGGATACTACGTGAGAGTGGTTCGTAAATCCTTGAGAATCTTTACCAAAAGTGACCGCTTGAAAAGTATAGTTAGAGGTATCTAGAATAGAGCTAGCTGTTGGTAAGTCGGCCAGAGCCGGGTTTACCGTCATTACACTTGTCAGTATATCTCCAAACCCTTTTAGTAGCATTATATATCAAAAGTTATTGTGTTTATTCCGAGATTTAATGTTACATAAACGATATCCGCTAATTCGTTTACGTAACGATAATCAATCCTAGAACCACCTTCAGATTCCATTATAGTCTGAGTCTTATCTTTGTCTCGGCTAGCATATGCAGTAGCAGCATTCTTACCTGCGATATTGTTAAAG
>Ga0075462_10000634_pt1 | contig 10986 bp, 11 predicted proteins | sample DEB08_DNA_4_FD_71487 | JGI IMG/M metagenome (GOLD analysis project Ga0075462, IMG submission 71487) | Aqueous microbial communities from the Delaware River and Bay under freshwater to marine salinity gradient to study organic matter... | ecosystem: Environmental > Aquatic > Marine > Coastal ...
TTTCAACAGACTATGCTGTCAATAGTGGATTAGATACCAGGTTTCATGTATATGGTGGTGACTGTGAAAATTTACAGTGTGTTGGTGGTGATGATGATAGTGGCGACGGATATTTATCCCGCGGTTCTTTTAGTGCCTATTCAGGCAATACTTATTTTATTGCTTGGGACGATAGATGGGGTACGGAAGAATTTGAATTTACACTTGAAGAAAACGACCCTCCTCCTCCTGCTCCTTTTGATTTTACTCCTATTAATGTTAATTCCGTTGGATCAGAAAGAGGGCTAGTGGATATGAACGGTGATGGATTAGACGATTTAGTTTCTATTCAATCGAGCAATATTAATTTATTAATTCAAACCGAAACTGGTTTTGATGAAGTAAATATATCGACAGACCAAGCGGATTACACTCCTTCATGGAGTATGGCTGCAGGTGATTTTGACAGAAATGGTTATAATGACTTGTTATATGGTGGAGGTAGTGGCGTTACATTTATGAGAGCTAATGATGACGGAACTGCCTATACTGAAATTTCGGGTAATGAATACGTTTTTTCACAAAGATCCAATTTTGTTGACATTAATAACGATGGCCATTTAGATGCTTTTGTTTGTCACGATGTTCAGCCAACCGTATATTATATAAATGACGGTAGTGGGAACTTACAATTCTTCCAGGGCCCTAACGAAGACGGGGTCCCTTCTGGAATTGGAGGGGTTGAGTATGCTTTATCGCCTTATCCTGGTCCACAAGAGGGTGGAAATTACGCTTCAACATGGGTTGATTTTGATAATGACAGGGACATAGACCTCTTTATCGCAAAATGTAGGGGTGGTGATATTCAATGGAAATATAACGAGCTTTGGAGAAATAATGGAGATGGGACTTTTTCTAATATAGCAGATGTGACCGGTTACTACAGTGGTTTCTATCCAGATGGAGGTCACGATAATAGTTCTAATTTAGGTGACCCTGTTCAAACATGGTCGTCTGCATGGGGGGACTTTGATAATGACGGAAATATGGATGTTTATGTTGGCGCTAGCGCAACTGCAGATGGTAGTCATAAATTAATGCGAAATAATGGAGATGGAACTTTTACCGATGTTACAGCTGGTTCTGGGGTTGAGCCTGCGCCAATTGGAATTGAGAACGATTCTGGAGACTTTAATAATGATGGTTATATCGATATTTTTTCAAACGGGAGCATCTTGTTAAATGATGGTGATTTTAAATTCACCTTGTACGAAGGTGGAGTCCCTGGCCCAGGAGCAATTGGAGATGCAAATAATGATGGTTTTCTAGATGTTTTTAATGGTAATAATTTATACCAAAATAGTTCAAACGGAAATAATTGGCTTAAAATTATGACAATAGGTACTACGTCTAATATTAACGGTATTGGGGCAAGAATTGAAATAACTTCTTCATCAATTGGAACACAGATTAGGGATGTTCAAAGTGGTACAGGCTTTAGATATATGAGCAGCCTAAATACTTACTTTGGCTTAGGAGAAGACACATCTATTTCAACATTGACAGTGTACTGGCCATCAGGAACTGTAGACGTACTTAATAATATAAGTGTAAACCAGACATTAGAAATTACCGAAGGTCAAACTCTTAGTGCCCAGGTAACTGAGTTAAATCAGATTATTGTGTTTCCAAATCCAGCTAATGATTATGTTGAAATTAAGTCTGATTATAATTTAGAAGGCGCAATTATTAGTCTGTTTGATCTGAATGGTAGAAGGGTAATAAATTATAAAAATACTGGTGCGTCTAATTTAGTCGATTTATCAAGTCTTAGTGTAGGCGAATACATTTTAAGGGTAATATCCTCAGAAGGAGGTATTTATTCAACAAAGATTTTGAAGCGATAAAGTTATCTTTTTGAAACCTTGTAAATGACATCTCTTTCTGTTAAGTAGTCATTTATGAAATTAAAATGGTCTCCCAGGAATTCGGGAGGTGAGATCCCTTTTTTATCAAACTTATTTTCTAAAACTAAGTTTGCAACAGCTGTACAAGTATATCCGGTTGTTCTAGCCATTGATATTGTATCATTCTTATACCTGTCAAGAAGTGTATAAGTGTATTCTACATCTTCTTCGTTCTCTTTTCCTGAAATTTTAATTCTCATTATAGTGAAATCTTCATCCCCTTCTTTCATTTGCCACTTAGGAAAAAGTAATTTAGATGTTAGATCTATTGGTCTAATCATGTTTCCGTTTATTTCAACAGGCTCGTAAGAAAAATAGCCGCACTCTCTTAAAACCTTTAAATACTCAACACACCCAGGGTATCTTAACGTTTTTTCAATCATATTTGGCACATGGCTCATGGTTTGAATTAATGTTCTTAACCCATCCGAATTCCAGCTTTCTAGGGTTCCTATTTCTTCAAATTCAACTAACTCCGTGTCCGAAAGTGCTTCTTTTATTATCAAAGATTTATTTTGAACATATCTCGCTGGTCTTATATATTCTTCAATAACATCAATTGGAGAAAAAACTGCTTGATATTCAAATGGCCATTCTCTTTTCTTTGGAAGACCTCCTACTAGGCATTCATAATCAGTTATTTTCATCATCTTATCATGATGAGAAAAAATAATATTGCCCATTCCTGGTGCTACACCACAGTCCATTACAGCGACAACATCATTTTCTTTAGCTAACTTATCTAGTTCAAATGGATCTTCTGGATAAAAAGAAATATCAACTATATTTTTCTTAGCCATTATAACTCTTTTCATTGTTTCATATCCCATAAATCCAGGCAATGCACCCACAACTAAATCATAATCTTTTATGATATCTTGCAGAACGGATAGGTCTGACACATCTGAACAAATCTTTTTTACGTGTTTAGATTTTAATTTATCTAAGTTTGCTTGAGAAATATCAACAGAAGCTACATGATATTTTAAGGAAAGATCTTCAGCCATTACTCTACCAACAAGTCCACAGCCTAAAACAACTATGTTTTTCATATTAATCATCCATTGAAAAATCTTCCATAAACTTAGTAGTATAATTGCCCTCAATATAGGCCTTACTATCCATTAACTTTCTGTGAAATGGAATTGTAGTTTTAATGCCTTCTATAACAAATTCATCTAACGCTCTTTTCATTTTATCAATTGCCTCATCCCTTGTTTGAGCTGTTGTAATAAGTTTTGCAATCATTGAATCATAATTTGGGGGAATCGTGTATCCAGAGTAAACGTGTGTATCAATTCTTATTCCGTGTCCTCCCGGTAAATGTAAATTAGTTATTTTACCAGGTGAAGGTCTAAAATCATTGAATGGATCTTCTGCATTAATTCTACATTCAATCGAATGGAGTTGGGGCATATAGTTTTTACCTGAAATTTTAACTCCAGCCGCAACCATTATTTGTTCTCTAATAAGATCATAATCTATTACTTGTTCAGTAATAGGGTGTTCTACCTGAATTCTAGTATTCATTTCCATGAAATAAAACTTTCTGTTCTTGTCAACTAAAAATTCAACTGTTCCAACCCCTTCATATTTGATATACTCTGCTGCTTTTACAGCTGCCTTCCCCATTTCATCTCTAAGCTTTTCGGTCATAAACGGAGACGGAACTTCTTCAGTTAGTTTTTGATGTCTTCTTTGAATAGAGCAATCTCTTTCTGATAAATGACAGGCTCTTCCTTTTGAATCACCTACAATTTGAATTTCGATATGTCTTGGCTCTTCAATAAGTTTTTCCATATACATATCATCATTTGCAAAAGCGGCTTTTGACTCAACTCTCGCAGAATTCCAGGCATCTTCAAGATCCTCTTCTTTCCAAACAGCTCTCATTCCCTTACCACCACCTCCAGCGCTAGCTTTTAGCATTACTGGGTAGCCAACTTCTTTTGCTAATTTTTTACAATGGTCAAAGGAATCTATAATACCTTCGCTTCCAGGTACGCAGGGAACACCTGCTTCAATCATGGTTGCCTTAGCAGTGGCCTTGTCACCCATTTTATTGATCATATCAGGGGAGGCTCCAATAAACTTAATCCCATGCTCTTCACATATTTTTGAAAACTTGGCATTTTCGGAGAGAAAACCATAACCTGGGTGAATTGCATCTGCATTGGTTATTTCAGCAGCAGCTATAATATTAGAAATTCTTAAATAAGAATCGAAACTTGGTGCGGGACCTATACAAACAGCTTCGTCGGCGAACTTGACATGAATACTCTCAGCATCTGCTGTAGAATAAACAGCGACAGTCTGGATACCCATTTCCTTACATGTCCTGATAACGCGCAAAGCTATTTCACCTCTATTGGCAATTAAAATCTTTTTAAACATAATATTGTAAATTTATTTAAGATGGGTCAACTAGAAAAAGAGGTTGATCAAACTCTACCGGACTGGAATCATCTACTAAAATTTTTACAATTTTACCAGAGACTTCAGATTCAATGTCATTGAAAAGCTTCATAGCTTCAATAACACACAAAACTGATCCCTCAGAAATAGAATCACCAACTTCAACAAAGTTGGGTTTGTCAGGTGATGGTTTTCTGTAAAAAGTACCAATAATTGGGGACTTGACGGTGACGTAATTAGAGTTATCTTCGGAGACCTCCGGCTTTGAATCAACAACAGGTGGTTGTTGTGAAGCCATAGGAGTTTGAATAATCTGTTGTTGAGGAACAGAAATGGGCTCTTGGGTAACTACAGGCTGAGTGCCGTCGTTGGTTTTAATTGTGATTTTTACATCTTCCATTTCTAATTTAACTTCGCTAGCACCGGACTTAGCTACAAATTTAATTAGGTTTTGAATTTCTTTAATTTTCATATTTAATAGTTAAAGTGCCAAAAATCTTAACTTTTTAGACGAAAAACAACAAAAAGTAGCAAAAAAGAGTAAAAAATCGTTAAATAAGTAAAGTTTTACATAAAAAATAAGAAAATTAAATTTCATTATAATGAATTATTCGGAATGAAGATATCACAAATGATAGAAATGGGCATTTTTAAGCAAAAAACCGTACTTAAAAGGAGTAATTATAAAAAAAGTGCAAAAAAATAATCATTGTTTGTTCTTTTTAATAAAAAAAGAGATTATTTAATTTAAGGTAAATATTGAGGATATAATAATCACAATTTTTATAACAAATAATAAACATATTTATCAAAAAATCATTTAAAATGATTAAAAACAGCAATATTTATATGTAAAATGCTATTTTTTTATCATTAATTAAACTTTATATAAAAGAAACTAAATTATGAATTTCATAATTTATATTTTACCGTGTTATTAAGTATTTTTTGATTAATTTAAGCTAAAAATCTTTATTTTTATTTAAAAACACACCAAAATAAGTGCAAAAACACAATAAAACAAAGCTTTATTAATATAAAATAATTATGATAATTTTATGAATAATTTAAAATATTAACACTTTTAATATAATTTCTTTACAAAAGCACAGCAAACAGTATATTTATAAAATGGACGCAAATAAAGCTTTAATTGGTGTAACTATAATAGGGTGGTTGAATATTGGTTTATTCTACTCGCTTTATGTTTTCGAAATAGAAAACGTAATAATAGGCGCGTTTAGGGAATTAACAATCATTCCCTCTTATTTATTAGGAATTATATGTCCTGTAATATTAGTTATAAAGGCTGTCTATAAGGCTGCTAATAGATATTTTCCCTCGAAAAAAGGTTAAATAATAAAACTTAAGATGTATGGTTTAGGCTATCGTTAAGCTTCTGGTGTAGAGTTGTCAAGAAGCACTTTGCCCCTGTAATAAAGCTTGCCTTCATGCCAATAAGCCCTGTGATATAAATGGCTTTCACCAGTTTTAGAGCAAACCGCAACCTGAGGCATTTCTGCTTTGTAATGAGTTCTTCTTTTATCTCTTCTAGTCTTAGACGTTTTTCTTTTTGGATGTGCCATTTTAAACTATTTTATTTTTTTAAATTCTTTAGCTTCTCCCACCTTGGGTCCGCTAAATTATTGTTTTCTTTAGGTTTAAGATCTTCTAATATTTCTAATATTTCTGACTTTAAGCTTCCGTCTTCAACACCAGGATGAATTCTCTTAGGCGGCAAAGATAATACAATCAATTCAAATATGTACTGATCAACGTAAAGCTTGTGCTCGCCATGAGGCAAAACAAGTATTTCGTCGTCTTCATCATTATAGTCTTGTCCAAACTTTACAACAATAGATGCTTTATGTTTTATTTGAAAATCAAAAGGCTCATTTGTCAAATCACAATTGAGATTAACAACACCTGTTAAAAAAAAGTCTAGCTCAAGCAATGTTGATTTTTTCGTTAAATCGACATCGATATTTACTAAAACATCGTTAAAATCAGAAAAATTAAAACTATCAAAGAACTTTTTATCTGCATTAAATTTAAATTGATGGCTGCCGATCTTTAAACCTGCAAACTCTATTTTGTATTTGCTGTCGGATTTCATCTATAAAATTTTAAGGCGAGCAAATATATAAATTTTCTTAGGAATCTAACAGAAAAGAGCTTGATTTAAACTATTTTGAGGTTTCTAGTTTGTTTTTTGAAAACTCATCAAAAATCTTCCTTCGTCTGTAAATATCGATTGCAAGATAAATTGAGCATAAAAATGAGTCTATCGACGCTACTCCTTTTCCAGCTATAGAGTATGCGGTCCCATGATCAGGAGAAGTTCTAATTTGTTTTAATCCTGAAGTATAGTTTACACCGTTTCCAAAAGAAAGGGTTTTGAAGGGAATCAGGCCTTGATCGTGATATGACGCTACAATTAAGTCATATTTTGTATACTCCATTGATCCAAAAAAACTGTCAGCAGAAAAAGGACCATAGGCCAAGACGCCAGATTTTTGAAGCTCCTTTACGGAAGGAAACATTGTTTTTTTATCATTTTCAGAAATGACACCGCCATCTCCTGCATGTGGATCAATAGATAGTATTGCTATTTTTGGTTTTTCTATTTGAAAATCTCTCATCAGAGTTTTGTTAAGCTTTTTAATCTTATTAACAACAAGTTCTTTTGTTATCGATTTAGAGACTTCGGAAATAGGGATGTGCTCAGTCAATAAAGCAACCTTTAAGCTATCAGAAACCATCATCATGGTTGCCTCTCCATCTATTTTACTATCGATGTAATCTGTATGACCCATGAACTGAAATTCATTAGAGTGTATAGCTTCTTTATTGATAGGCGGTGTTACTAAAACATCAATTTTACCATCATTCAGGTCTTTAACTCCTGTTTTTATCGATTCAAAAGCTGCAGCGCCAATCTCTTTATTTAAGCTGCCGTATGAAATTTCTGGTGGATTTTTAAAGTTGTCAACTACATTAATCTTGCCTTTCTGTAATTTTTCAACAGAACCTATTTTGTTAAATGAAAGGTCAAAACCCAAATGATTTAAGGTGTGGTTTAAGTTTTTTAAAGGCCCGTATATAACTGGTGTACAAATAGATAGCAGCTCGTTGTTTTTTAAGGAATTTAAAAGAACCTCCGGCCCTATTCCATTCATATCACCTGTTGTAAATCCTACTTTAATCTTGTTTTTCTGATCTTTCAATTTGATTTTAGCTATATCCTTAATATTTCTGTAAATTTATCAAATTAAACAGACATAATGTTTACAGGAATTATAGAAAGTTTAGGAAAAATTACAGGTGTTAAAGTTGATCGGGGAAACATTGATTTCTCAATTGAAAGTGATATAAGTAAAGAGCTTAAAGTTGATCAAAGTGTTTCTCACAACGGAGTTTGTTTAACGGTAACCGAAATCAATAATAATACGCATATTGTTACTGCTGTTAAAGAAACATTGGACAAATCCTCTCTGAAAAACTTTTTGGTTAATGATCTTATTAACCTTGAGCGCGCTATGAAGCTAGGTGAAAGACTAGACGGACACCTTGTTCAAGGACATGTTGATGGTATTGCAAAATGCATTGGAATTTCTGTTAATGAGGGAAGCTGGATATATAAATTTGAATTTGACATTTCTAATGAGATGCTTTTAATCGAAAAGGGTTCAATTTGTATTAATGGGGTTAGTCTTACGGTTTTTGACATTAAAGAAAACACCTTCAAGGTCACGATAATTCCTTACACCTATGAGAATACTTCGTTCAAAACCCTAAAAAAGGGCGACATTGTAAATATTGAGTTTGATATGATAGGCAAGTATCTTGCAAGGTTTAATAAATAATAATTTAAAATAATATAAAATGAAAAATGTCTTAAAAATAATTGGAGTTTTGGTTTTAGCTTTTATTGGCTATGTAGCTTATATGATATTAAATCCTGTAAGCCCAAAAGAAACTTTAAGTTACAGTTCAGAAATTTCGGAAATAGAGGTTGTATACAGTCGTCCTTACAAAAATAACAGATTGATTTTTGGGGAGGAAAAAGACGGTGCTTTGGTCCCTTTTGGAAAATACTGGAGAACTGGAGCTAATGCCGCAACAACATTTGAAACTTCAAATGAAATATCATTTAACGGTCAGAAGCTTTTGCCTGGAAAATATAGGCTTTATACTATACCGGGAAAAGAAGAGTGGAAGGTTGTGCTTAATTCTGAAGGGGATAAGTTTTTTGCTATTTCTGAGCCTGATTATTCTAAAGACATACTAGAAACCTACACAAGCTCAAAGAGTATCGAAGAAACAGAGCAGTTTTCAATTAATTTTAGTACTGACTCAACAGGTGTCAATATGAATATGTTTTGGGATAAAACCGTAGTTAGCATTTCTTTAAAGTAAAATTATGTTTAGCTTCAAAAATCTTTTAAAAGCCCTTTCTTTTATTATTGTTATTACTGTTTTTATTTACTTGGCTATTGATACTATTCAGAACAAACAAAACATCATGAGTTTTGAAGATTATGACCCGCCATCATCTCTTGTGGTTGAGGGTGAAGAAATAAAAAGAGCGAAATTTCCTTTTGTTGATGTACATAGTCACCAATGGAGAATGCCAACAATGGATCTTAACGAGCTTGTTTCAGAAATGGACGAAATTAACATGAAGTTTATCATAAACCTTAGTGGGTCTGGGTTTGGACCACAAACGGCAAAAGATATATATTTTGACGAGTCAATAAAAAATATTTCTGAGAATCAACCTGATCGAATTGGCCTGTTTGTTAATGTAGATTTTAATTCTATTGATGTTGAAAATCACATTGAAAGCCAGGTTAAAATAATAAGAAATGCCGTTGCTAAAGGAGCTATTGGTTTAAAAGTCTATAAATCTCTTGGGTTGACTAATAAAGATTCTAAAGGAAACCGAGTTAGAGTTGATGATGAGAGGCTGGGGCCAATATGGGAAGTGTGTGGAGAATTAAATATTCCTGTGTTGATCCACTCTGCTGATCCGTTTCAGTTTTGGCTTCCAAAAGATAATCAAAATGAAAGATGGTTTGAGCTAAAGGAAAAGCCTGGGAGGTTTTACGGCAACAACAGTTTTATACCTCCTTTTGAAGAGATTATTAAGGAACAGCACACAATCTTTGAAAGACATAATAACACAACCTTTATAAACGCTCATTTTGGTTGGATGGCTAATGATTTAAATAAACTAGGTAGGCATTTAGATAAATATCCAAATGTTATGACTGAGTTTGGTGCTGTTGTTGCTGAGCTCGGCAGACAGCCAAAAACAGCGAGACAATTTTTTATTGATTATCAAGATAGAATTATGTTTGGTAAAGACTCGTATAACAAAGAAGAGTTTTATACTTATTTTAGAATTTTAGAATCCGATGATGAATACTTTGATTATTTCAGAAAAAGACATGCTTTTTGGAAGATGTATGGCTTGAATCTTCCCGATGAAGTTTTAAAGAAAGTATATTATAAAAATGCTCTTCGAATTTTTCCTTCAATTCCAAAAGATTTATTTCAGTAGATGAGGTGGTTTTTACTATGTATAATCTTTTTTTTTCATCTAAATAAGTATTCGCAAAATATTGGCGGAATTGAAAATTTTATTTTAACCTCACAACAGGATCAAGAAATCTTAATTCAAGAATATTTTAAACCTCTTTTTAGCTCTTTACAAACTTCTATGTCAGAAGGCTGGGTAAAAACAGCAAAACCTCACAAAAAACTTGGGTTTGATTTTACTTTTATAATGTCAGGAATTAATATACCAGTGTATGATCGACAATTTAACACTCAAGTTTTTAACAACATAACCTCAACTTCGACAGAGAGCCCAACAATTTTTGGTTCTAACTCAAATGAAAGCTATTTAATAGAATTTTATCCACCAGATTCTGACTATTCAATGTCTACATCTTTTGATGTGCCTAATGGGCATGAGGACTTGCTAACAAATAAACGGCTTTTGCTACCTAATTTTCAGTTTTCTATTGGTGTGCCTTTTAAGTCAGAACTAATTTTAAGGTACATGCCTGAGACCACGCACAAAGGTGCAAGTTTTAGCTCAATGGGCGTCGGACTAAAACATAGTTTATCGCAGTATTTCAAGCCTGCAAAAGTTACTCCTATTAATGTTTCCATTTTAGCAAATAGCTCTAAGATGGAAAGTGTGTATAATTTTGGGGTAAATTCTCAGATTGTTGGTGAAAACCAGTCAATTAATTTGGTGGTTGTAAACAGTAGTGTTGGACTTGTAGCATCTGCAGACTTAAAGCTTCTGACCGTTTATGCTTCTATTATGCAGGTCATTAGCAAAAGCTCTTTGAATGTTACGGGTTCTTATGAATTGAATTATGAAACCTCGTCTGCAGAAATCGGAGAAGTCTCCTTTGTTGTTGAAGACCCTGTTTCAATAGTAAGTAATCTAAACTATCAAAGAAAGAATATCGGATTAGCTTTCAATTTTGCATTTTATAATCTGTTTGTTGATTATAGCTTTCAGAATTATAATTCAATAAATATTGGACTTTCTTTAGGCTTAAGATAGGTTTTACAAAATTTTTGTATTTTAGCAGGCCGTCCT
>Ga0075462_10000635_pt1 | contig 10975 bp, 5 predicted proteins | sample DEB08_DNA_4_FD_71487 | JGI IMG/M metagenome (GOLD analysis project Ga0075462, IMG submission 71487) | Aqueous microbial communities from the Delaware River and Bay under freshwater to marine salinity gradient to study organic matter... | ecosystem: Environmental > Aquatic > Marine > Coastal ...
GTGACAACTCTCGGCATGAGTGGCGTTCTGACCATTGGTTCTGGCGGCACAACTTACACTTTCCCTACGGCTCGTGGAACTTCTAATCAAATCCTCAAAATTGATGGTTCAGGTAATCTAACTTTCCAAGACGACGGCGGTGCTTCTGGACCCGGTGGTGCTTCAGGAAACATTCAATTTAACGATGGAGCAGGTGGTTTCGGTGGAGAAGCCTCTTTGAATTGGGATTCCACTAACGATGTTCTCGAACTCGGAAACGGAGGAACTGCTTACGCTGGTCTTGCCAGCAACACTCAAGCCGTTGCTGGTGGTGCTACCACAGCCATTGATACTTTTGCTCAAACTGCTTATGTGGCTGCTAAATATCTTATTACCGCAGAAAACTCAAGTAGCAACGAGGTTCACACAATCGAACTTTTGCTTTCGGCTGATGGAACCACTACTAATTTCGTGCCTTTCGCTGATGTCTTTACTGGAGCAGGACCTTTGTTTTCAGTTGCAGTATCAGGAACGGGAACAATTTCAATTGATGTTACCAATTTAGACGGTGCTAACGCTCTCAACGTTCAATTTATGCGAACCACACTTGCTTAAGCAGAGAGTTTTAAGTAGTCGTGAAACTTTATTCTTGTCATGGCTGAAGTTCCTTTTCGAGTTAAGGACGTAACTGCTTCAGACGAAGTGAAAGTTTCCAGCAACAAACTTTTCATTAACAATGTTGCAGTTACCAGTTCCGCCGCCGATTTGAATCAACTGGATGGTTTAACTCTCGGCACAGCCGCCACAGCCGCCACCAGTGATTTTGCTACGGCAGCACAAGGAGCCACAGCAGACTCGGCATTACAAATCGTAGCCGTAGATGGTGTCACCATCACAGGAGATGGAACAGGAGGAAGCCCATTAGTAGCAGCCACACAAGGTCTGGCTATCGGAGATACAGTCACAGGAGCCACACAAGGTTCAGTTCTTTTTGCAGGTGCTTCAAGTGTTCTTGCTCAAGACAATGCTAATTTATTCTTTGATGATTCCACCAATAGGCTCGGAGTAGGAACGAATAATCCTTCGGTCTTATTACACATTCAAGAAAACTCTCTCGACGAAATTGTTCGTATTGAATCCACAGATGCTACGGCAGGTTCTAACTCCGCCCCCGATGTAGTCATTAAAAGCCCTAAAGCCGCCGCTGACGATTATCTCGGAAGTCTCTGGTGGTATGGCAACGATGATGGCGGAAACGCTGAAGCATACGCAAGAATAGGGGTTATTTTAGACGACCCTACTGACGATGCTGAATCAGGAGCGATGTTTTTACAATCCGATATTGAAGGAAGCCTTAGAACCATGATTTACTTAGAAGGTTATACCACAGGAGGAACCGGACAAGTAGTTACCAACTACAACGCTAAAAACGTCAATTTTAGAACCCTAAATCTCGGCACAAGCGACGGCGGGCCGGGTGGATACGGTATCGCCCATAATGCTTCTAATGGAAGAATTGGAATTGGGACTTCGGCTCCATCTTCACTATTACACTTAGTAGGCGTTGATGATTCCAACCCCGAATTAAGAATTAGTCGAGAAGGTGTATCAACGCAATATCTCTCCATGCAAAACGAGGATGCTTCGGGTGGTTTCCTTTCTTCTCAATCGGCAGAAAGCAATAAAAAACCACTTTACTTAGAATCTATTCATAATTCAGGTGGTTCAGCCGCAGGTGATAACTCCATTCTTTTTAGAACAGGTGCTTCTTCAAGTCCTACTACCAGAGTAACCTTAAGTGATACTTCGGCAAGGTTCACCGTTGAAAGCGGAACTGTTTTAGCCGCCGACGATAACATAAGAGTAGGTTTCACTTCGGGACCTACGGAAACAGATTATTCAATATCGGTTTCAAAGAGCGCATCCACAGTATCGGGTGGTTTATTTTCATCTTCGGTAGGTGAATCGGCTATTACCAACGATAACGCAGGTTGGTGGCTCACCGCCAACGGCATGAACACCACTTCTAAATATACTCCTGCTCTCAAGTTTGGTTCCACGGATGATGCTTTTACTACTGATAATCCCAAGTGGCTGGCAGGTATCATAGGCCGTGCAGGTGAAACTTATTCTTCCGATACGAAAGGTGGTATGGCTCTTGATTTCTTAACTTTCCCCGATGGCGGAGGTGCTTCGGGAGGTCCTACCACTCGAATGACAATTCACGAAAATGGTTTCGTTGGTATTGGAACGACTACACCTGCTGAAGAATTACATATCGTAGGTGCTTCCGACCCAAAAATTAGAATTACAGAATCGGGTGAGAATGGCTATACGGAAATTACTGCATTTTCGGATTCCTATGGTGCATTTAAAATCATCAACGAAACTACGGATGAATCAACCATTATGGATTTGTCAGCAGAATCCTCTGGCACAGGAGCGCAAACTATTCGTATGTTTAGAACCGCCAACACAAGTGCTACCTCAACCAGATTCCAAATCTTATCGCCCGGTTCAACTACTGAAACTTTCAGAGTAGAGGCCGACACCGGAAAAGTAACTCAAGCCTTTGCCAAAAACGGTGTTTTGGTAGCAGATTCCGCAGGTAGCCTACAACTTGCATCCAACTTATCCGACGTAGCCTATCTCGAAACCGTAGCCGTTGATGGTGTTACCATTACAGGAGATGGAACACCCGGTAATCCATTAGTAGCCGCCGGTGGAGGCGGAGGTGGAGTTACTTCGGTGGCAACCTCAGCCCCGATTACAGGAGGAACAATTACTTCCACAGGAACAATCGGTATCACTCAAGCCAATAGCGGTGCTGACGGTTATTTGTCAAGCACAGATTGGAATACTTTCAATGGAAAGGTATCGGCGGGCGACCCTGTTTCGGCATTACTTAATGATGTCAATTACATTTCGGGAAATCAATTTCAGCCGCCTGTTACCCCAAACAATCCACCCCTGAACTTCCCCGATTCTCCACCTACGGGACAAGTATCCCCTGCGGGTTGGATTGAGTTTGATATGGGAATGGGTCCTATGTTTTTACCTGTTTATCAATGAAGTTTATATGAGTGGTTCTTCTTATCACAACCATGACCCTTAAACCCGTCAAACTAACACAACCCGAACTTAGTCTTGTGTTGAATCTTTTGAATCAAGCCAGCGTGCAAGGTATTGAAAATGCCAGAGTAGTTTTGGGTTTGGCAGACAAACTTACGGCTTTGATTCCTGTTGAATCAGATACTACAAATGCTTAAGTATCAGAACCCACATATTCATAATATGAACTGGAACTATTGGAGTCTGGGTTTTGCGACATTGGCTATGTTTGCATCCTTAGCAGCCATCACAACCGAAAAGGCCGCTGAATATCCTGATTACCTCGATGAAACACCTTCTGAGGAAACCTTAGACTCAATGCGTGGTTTGGGGGCATCTGTTTGAGTGAATCCGACAAGCCCTCTAAATCGGTTCGTATGACTGTGACCAAGTTAGGCCACAAAATAGATGACTTGACTGAAGTTATGGATGTGCTTCACAACGATGTTTTAGAAATCAAATCCGCCATCAAATCTTTGGTCGAAATTACCAAATCAACTTTGGGAATCGAAAAGAAATCTCAGGAAACTTCTGAAACTCCTGAATCAGATTTCACTATGTATGGTTGAACTGTTTCACCACAGACTTTGCTGTTTGCCCAACTCTTGTGATTCAAAAGTTTCACCGACCCACTTAGAAACTTGGTCATACAATCCAGAAATGTATTCATTACAACCGTAGCGTTCAATCAACGTAGCCATCAAATCATCGTATTTAGCCACCGAACCTTCTGTGACTGTCAAAATCAAATTGCCGGGGCAGTAAATGTCCACAGTCTCTCCAGTAAATCTATCCTTTCGGGTATCTAATCGAGTTCGACACTTTCCTGAAACTGGCACACGTCGGTAACTTTCTCCACATTTAGTGCAACGAACTTTCTGTTGCCCGTAAGCCCTGAGATTACCCCTCATGTCTCGAATAAGGTGTCTGTCAATTAACTTGCTGGCTTGCTCGATGTTATCAACGGATTCCAGTATTTCTCCAAGTGCAAACTGTTCCATAGTTTTTCGACGCATAGAATCCAGCGTGTTATACGGGTTATCACGGGGTCCTGCACCACAGTCCGTAGTGTCATGTGTAAATCCTATTTTTCCAACCGGCAAAACTCCTTCTTCGGTCAGCGTTTCAACAATACGAATACCGTGTTTCAAGGCTTCTTTGGGTCCCGGTGGTTGTTCAGCCACTCGAAGGAACTCGTAAAACTCCAACGGGTATTGATTCAAAATGTCAGTATTCAAGGCTTCTTTGTCAATTTCAGTAGCCACAATCCGAGTCGTCAGCGTTAGCGGTGCATCCATTCTTCCACCACGGTTCTTTGGCAAAAACATTCGGCTAAAGTTCAGTAATCCTTCTGTTAGCAACATGATACAATCAATATCGCCGTCACAGTTCCGTCGCTTGGCGGCGTGATAAAACGGATGTCCATAATGACCCTTAACAGGTGCTGTGCCGATAATTCGGGCTAAAACTGCACCAGAGGTGTGAGGCGCAAGCCCCATGATTAACTGACCCACTAAAGCCTCGGCTCCAGCGTGGTCTTGCAGACCATAAAACGGCTCTAACCCATACATAGTCACTAAAGCATCATCGGTAAATCTCATGGCTGCCAGCAACGGGGTTACGCAGTTCTCGGCTACCACTACATCTTGAGGCATCAATTCGATAACTTGGTCGTCAGAAACGACAGGCTGTCCTTGATAATCCACATCATAGCCTAATTCTCTGGCTCGTTCTGCTGTGATACCGATTTCATCGGGTCTAAAGTGGGTCATGGTAATATCCACCATATCAAACCGAATCGTGCCATCACGAAACGCACTTGTGCCGTTGCGTTGTCTTAGCACAGCCTTCAGCAAATGTTCAGGGATTTTCTCTCCAGAGCCAAGACTTTTGTTGCCCTTGACTTTCGGTTCAACGGCTTGATGAGTCGTCTCCATCGCTTCTTTCCAAAGTTCTTCAGCATCCAGCGTTTGTTTTACCATTCCTACAAAATTAGTTTCCGTAGGCGCATGAGGCACAGTCTCTGAACCACTACACACACCCCTCCATGTTTGTTCGTTGCACTTTGGACACACTCGAATACCTGTGTAATACTTTTCTGACTTGCGAACTGCGTCTGGAATCAATCGCTTTGTTCCGACGTTGCTACCCACCGGCCAAATCCCGTGTGTGCTGGGATTCATTTCCCGATGTTTTGAACCTTCAGGCTTGCCCATTCTGGCTCCAATTCTTAACGTAGTTCTTGGTCGTATTTGGACACCAAAACTTTCAGTAATCCACTCCCTGACGGATTTTTGGTCGAGAGTATATAAAGTATTCAAATCATCTGCATCCATTTTGGAAACTTTCTCCAGAACTTTCAAAATTAAGCCGGCTTCAGCACCCAGCAAGACTCCTTCAGAATCTATGTCCACATTCAAACGATACACTAATTTTCTATACTCTTGAGGAACACTACTTCCCAGAGTCAAAGCCATGCTTGCCAGCATCGGTCCGATTTCACCGGCGGTCACATCATCAATACCCACAGGCACATAGCGTGGGTCTAATGGAACTTTGTATGTTTCTGACATACGCCATGCTTCCTCGAAACTCTCAACTGGTTTAAGACCTGCTTCTTGCACAACTTGTTCATGCCACTCTGGAACATAAGGGCTGGGAGGCAACGGATGGTTGTTTTCCAAGAACTCACCCACCGGCACTAACAGTTCGCCAATGTCCCACACTTTTTCAATCGGCCAATCAGGTTCAGTCGGCAACACCGACCATTCGTCTTGTTCCAAAAGACCTGCTCGTAATTTCATTTCAGATTCGGAATTGATTCTTTTACCTGAACCATCTTTGAATTGTAGATAAGGACCTTGGATAGTATCACAAGGCGTAGCCACCGTAGCCTTACCGGGTCGTTCATACTTCATTTGTGTGCCACAAATAACGAAACCTCCAATAGCCATCATAGAAACAGGGTGCATGGCTGTGGTTGCCAACCCTGCCAATCTACTTCGACCGTATCGTAGTCTCAAACCACCAACTTTCATAGGCAATCCGAAAATAGGGCGACCCGCCAAAACATCACTCATGTATTTTTCGCTGGGTTCAATTGTTTTCGATTTACCACCAGTCTTGACGAAATCTTTGAGCCAATCCCAACCATCCATCTCCAATGCTTCCACATACTTCAGAATCTTCGGGGCTTTTAACACCAAACCTTCGCACATAACCAACAGCATACCTTCTCGCACCTTATTGGTCGGCACACGTTCAAGGTCTCGCTGACCAGTAACTTCTCCACCCACTCCTTCTCCATCAACATAAACAGGACAATTGCCCGCAATCACTTCTAATTGAGGATTAGAAGGTCGGTATTGTAATCCACGACTATACTTGGAAACTTCTTCTTTGTAGCGTTCTACTTCATTAAAAGTCACTTGAGGTGGCTTTAATCCAAAATCACGACGCAACACATCTGCAATCAGCACCGACAACGCTTGACCTGTTCCACCAGCACTCCGAATCGGACCAGCATAATTGACCGCTAACGATTCGCTTCCATCAGCATTGGTAATAATTCGACATGAAACCACTCCATCCAACGGAGCCACCAGAATACCTTCTGTAAGCACCGCCAAACCAGCGCAAATGCCATGATACATACAAGTTGCCATCCGACTGGCTCCAATCGCCATAGACCCCTTTAGAGCCTCTGTTTCATAAGTCTTGAGAGTATCTCTCCAGTCTGCCTTACTGACGACCTCAGAATCAAAGCCAATGACCTTTCCTGTGCCTTCACAGTTTTCACACGGCACGTCTTTCCATGAAACTTGGGCATTCTTACCAGAACCCTTACACGCAGGACATTTTTGATTCTCACCGTAAATTAAACTTTCAGCCGCTACAATGCGGGCAATCTGAATGGCTACCATCTCACGGTTGCCGTCGTTTTCTTGAGTAAGTTCTCGAATCTGTGCAGCCGTGTTTCTGGGATGTAGAAAATCTAAAAGTTTCTGAGTTCTGTCAGCAAGGTCAGAAGCCAACGGAATCTCTACGGAAAGGCGTGGGTCTAAACCTTTGGCTTTGGCTTTGGCTACGAGAGCATAGGCTTCAGCGCATTCGGCTTCCAGCCGTGCAATATACGCTTCGTAATCCATGTGTTCTATAAGAACAAGCACTTACTTAAACTTCACTCTATGCCTGTGGGTAAGTATTCAGCCCAAGGACCAGATTCCCAATTACCATATTTCCATGTCGCCAAATGAAACTTTCGATAATCAGTCACAGGACCCATCGCTGTAAATCCACTAATGTAAGGAACATTTGTCGCAAAAACATCAATAGCATACGGTGTATAACGTTTTGATACAATCTCTTCCAAAGCCTCGATTAGTTGTCGGTAATTGTCATATTTCTTCCAAGTGGCTACGGCACCATTTGGCCTTCTGATTTCAACCTCAAAAGGACCTTTGTATTCATCTGTTTCAGCCTCTGATTCGGCATTGAATGTTGAAGTTAATACTTCCAAGTAACTTTCGCTAACGGGTGGGAAAACATTGGTAAAAGTTTTAGAATCAATTTCTTCTCCGTTTCTAACAACTCTATCCACTAAAATGTAATAATGGTCACATTCTGAACCGCACCAATCCACAGGTGCAATCTTGGTAACTCGACCTTCCATGTAACAATCATCTCGAATTAAAGTTCCATCAGGAAAAACAAAATCATAACTACGAACACGGTCACCAACTGAAACATCAAGTTTTTGCTGGCCTTCAGCATCTTTGCGTTTTCTGGGTCCTTCGTATGGTGTTTCTTGTCTGAAAGTTGCAGTTCTTCCACAACTGTTGCACTCCATCACGATGATACCATCCTCATAACTGTCAAGTTCTGCGTTATCAGCGCAAGAGTGACCGACCAAATCACCCCAATGCACATTGTAAAACTCTCCCATATCTCCATATTCCAAATCATCACCCGATTGAAACATTCCATTATTTTCAAATATGATTGTGAGTTCTTTACCAAGTTGTGCCATCTGGTCTTGGTATGACTCCTCCCAATAGCCACTATCAACATCACTATAAGATACAGTTACTCTACCATAGCCCGCCTCATATTGCCCGTCAAGTAGAACTATGTTAATCACCGTCAAATCGCCGGTCATAATATCACCGGCGAGTTCCTCTCCGGTTGCACGAACCAAAGTGCCATCCTTGATTTTAACAGTCGCCCACCAGTTGATAGCATCCCAATCATCAGCCCATTTTGGTTCCATAGCATCACCAAGTTCCCAAACGCCTGAATCCTTTAATCGTCGGATAATCCTTTCGGTGGGTGCGTATTCTGAATACGATTTGAGGGAGGATTCTGCTTTGAAACTTACGGATTCATACTTAGCACGCATACTGGGTTTCAGCCATTCACCAATAGTTGTTCCTCCCAGATACTCAAACGTAAATGGTGTCCGAGATTTATCAACTCGAATAGTTTCAGGATTAACAATAGGCATCAATTGTTGGGTCACAGCATTAGTATTATTGAAACCCATCATAGCAGATTTACCGTAAGTATCACGATAACGGGCTAACAATTGTGCCGCAGTTACGGGTCCACCCATTTGCGCTAACAAATCAACAAGGCGAGCCACTTTGTATCCACTCATCCCTCGCTTAAAGTTTCGAGATGCTTGTTTGTAACACTCACCACCACAAACCAAAGCATCAGAACCTCGACGTGCCGAATGTGTATTCTCAGTTGATGCGCCGCAAACTAAACAATTTTCAAAAGCCCTCAAAGTTTTCACATCCAACGTGGCTCTACGCCATAATCTTCTGATTCTGCTTGCATACGAGTCTTTTCAAACCATTGATGTCCACACTCTAAACAACCAAAATCTCCTGAATCTTCATAATACTGCAACATCAAATCTGTTTCGCCACACGCAGGACAAAAGCCTTCGGCATCAAAATCAACATTGTAAGGTTTAAATCTCATAAAAACTTCCATGATTCCATCGCCGCCTCTTTCTTTAGATTGATATTTAGTGTTATAATTTAAAAGGAATTGAGAATACTTGGCGAGTAGAGCCTCCATGTCATTAGTAAAACTGTTATAATCAAGATTTTCTTCAGCCTCAAAAGTTTCTGCATTCATAGCCGCCGACTTTTTCTTAGCCCAGTTCACACCTGCTGTTCCACCCCACAGATTCCAAGCAATAGTTCCAGCCGTGGGTCCACCATCAGGCATTTTCTTTTCGGGTCGGTTATTCTTTCGATGACGATTAAAAGCACTCATCCGACGGACATCATGCTTTGAAACCTTTCCTGAAGCAATCTTTCTGGCACGAGTTACTCCAGAATCAATACCTTGTGCTTTGGCTTCGCTGGGACTCAGCCCACCACGACCCCATTTCTTACGTTGTGCTAATCCTTTCTTGGCAGCCGCTACTGCTGAAGCAGGAGGAGTAAAACTTTCAGCCTCATACATTTCAATATCAATCACGTTGTCTAAATCTGACAACTTGCTGTCGAGACCCAATTCTACCAAACTTTCAATTTCTTCGGGAGACATTTCTTGGAACTCTGTTCTTAATGCTGACCGCAATTCATTTTCAATGCGTTCTTGGTCTGCATCACCCATTTGTCTAACATAAATTGTTTCAGCACCAAATCCTCGTTCAGTTCCTGAACCAACCACATACCAGCATTGAACCTTTCTTCGACCGCCGGGAACGTGTAAGTTTCGAGAATAAATCAAACCTTTGGCTTCCATATCTCGCAGAGTTTTTGAAACGCCTGAGCGAGTGATTCCCAGTAATTCAACAATACCACCTTCGGTGTTCTCCAACTTTCCATCGTATTTACTGGTTTGTCGGTTGTTATTCAAATGCTCTAAAATGATTTCTTCCTTTTCAGCCTTGCGTGCCACATTTGATTCCGCATTCTTACTCATGGCTTGTTCTAATCTTTCTAAAATCTCATCTTCTGTAATCAAACCCATTTGGAGAGCCGTCTGCAACTTCAAAAGTTTCTGTTGCTTTTCGCTGTCATCCATCATGTATTGAATTGCCATCACTCGGTCAGTAATCTTATCAGTCTTGAGTCCTTGCGGCAACACCGAAGCAGCCTCAAAACGTCGTGATTCACGAATCTCTGGATAATTTACACTACCCCAGAATCGTTCATGCGGCAAACGGCTTCGTCGTGCCGTCATTAAATCTCCACGACTGTCTTTTGGAATCCGACTCAAAGGTCCTGATTCCACACTTTCTCGAATCTCTTCGGTTCGCTGCAACAGATTCTTACGCCAGTTTTGTGTTCGATGCACTCTTTTGGCACCATAAACTTTCTGGTCTCCGACCCAATACTGAACCCGAATAGCATCTTTGCCACGGTCTCTGGTAGCCGGTCCAACTACGCTGGAATACACACGGATTCTGCCAGCCCCAACTGGGGCTTCATACACACGTTCTTTAACAGGTCTGCGACCAAAACTACCTCGTTGTTCCACAGACAATTCTGTAAAGCCGATAGCCTTCATAAAATCAGACATTTCTGATTCTGAAATAGCAACATATCGAGCCATGCGTTTTATTTAACGGTTCAACTACTTAAAGCCTCACTTGCGATTCTTAGCCGAATCACTTGTTGCTACGCAACTGGGGGACAACCTTTCCCCGACCAAACCTGCGGTTTGTTCTCCCCTATCCGGAGGGTGTGTAGCCTATCGGCTACTCAACAAGTGTTACCAACGTCTCGACTTGCGTTCACTCAGCCATTTCTGAGAGTCGGTCGCTTAGAAGCAACAATGCCGAAGCCCAAAGGCCGACAAAGATACCGAGGTTCTCATCGTGAGCAAAGTAAATAGCGATGCTTCCCAAAATAGAAGCGAG
>Ga0075462_10000672_pt1 | contig 10713 bp, 7 predicted proteins | sample DEB08_DNA_4_FD_71487 | JGI IMG/M metagenome (GOLD analysis project Ga0075462, IMG submission 71487) | Aqueous microbial communities from the Delaware River and Bay under freshwater to marine salinity gradient to study organic matter... | ecosystem: Environmental > Aquatic > Marine > Coastal ...
GAAAATGCAATTGTTGATCTTGACACCAGTTTTTTTGATAATTATAACGAAGAATACGCGAGGTGGTTATATACTTCTATAACAAGAGCTAAAAAACACTTATACTTGGTAAATTGATATGGGATGTACGAATATATTATTTCTTATGCTTTTAGGATCAATCTATTTTTTTTGGCCTGATTTAATGCAAGTAGAAGGATTTTGGTTTAGTTTTATAGCTATTTGGCTATGTTTTTTTGTCTCTTGGGCATTATTTGGTGATATAGCTGATGAAATTGCAGGTGTGAACAAGTATAAAGATGATGAATTGTAATGAAAGTTGTAGATATTTTTTCAGGAGCTGGTGGGTTAGGAGAAGGTTTTTATAATTCAGGATTTAATATCATTGCTTCAATTGATAATGATTTGCATTCCTTGAATACATTGAAAACTAGAGCTCTATATAGATATTTTCATGAAAAAAAATTAGATATTTCTTATTTTGACATAATAAAAAATTATCCATTATCATATAGACTTGATTTGTATAATAGTTTATTTAAAGATGGTAGTATAAATGAGCTTGTTGCAAATATTGATTTATCAAACACTTTTAAATTAAAAACAAAAAATGAAATTAAAAAATTAGGTAAGAATTGCGATGTAGTTATTGGAGGGCCTCCTTGTCAGGCTTATTCATTGATAAATACTAAATCTAGGAATGATTCATCTGATTCTAGGCATATACTTTTTAAAAATTATTTACATACAATTGATTTACTTAAGCCAAAAGCATTTCTTTTTGAAAATGTAGTTGGAATGACTTCGGCAAAGATTAAAAATAAAAATATTATTGAACTTTTTGAAAATGATTTGAAAAAAATGAAGACAAAATATTTCATTATTCCTAAAAAACTTAATGCAGACAATTTATCATATAGTAGAAAAGATTATATATATGATATGTCATTATATGGTATTCCACAAAGAAGAAAACGATTTATATTGGTTGCTTTAAGACATGATATATTCAAAAAATACGACTTAAATAAACTTTCTAATTTTTTTCACTTTAAAGAAGATTATGATATCAATACAACAAAAGATGCTATTGATGACTTACCAAAGCTAAATTGTCACTCTGATAGAGGAGATGATATCTTTCTCAGAAAAAAGTGTATACAATCAAAAACGAGCTCTTATAGTAAAAAGCTGCAAAATAAATACATGAATGGTATATTCAATCATTGCTCAAGAACTCATATGAATGAAGATTTGAAAAGATATAAATTTTTAGCTGGACTTAAAAAAAATGAAAGAGTTTCAAATACCATGGATCTTTTTAAAAGTAAAAGACCAGATTTATTACCTAAACATAAAAATTTAAATTCGTTTGTTGATCGTTTTAAAGTTCAATATGCTAATCTACCTTCAAGCACTATTACTGCTCATATAAGCAAAGATGGTCATTATTTCATTCACTATGATCAAATGCAAAATAGAAGTTTAACAGTTCGAGAAGCTGCAAGGCTTCAGTCATTTAAAGATGATTATTTTTTTGAAGGACCTAGAACAGAGCAGTTTAAAATGGTAGGAAATGCGGTACCTCCAATGTTTACAATGATAATAGCAAAAAAAATAATGGATATATTAAAATTTAAAATTTAGGTTGAAGAAATGTCTATAAATCACGAAATCTGTCAACCAAGTGCATCCGCACAATTTCAAGCAGTTAGAGCATATGGATATGATATACCACGTGCTATTGCTGATATTATTGATAATAGTATTACAGCAAATGCTAAGAATGTTTATATCGTTCATCATTTTAATGAATCAGATCCCAATCAATCTCAAATAGCAATAATTGATGATGGTAACGGAATGAACGAAAAAGAACTCTTTAATGGCATGAGATTGCACTCTAAGAACCCTTTGCAGGAAAGAGCTGAACATGACCTAGGAAGATTTGGTTTAGGGCTTAAAACAGCCTCATTATCCCAATGTAAAATCTTGACGGTAAGATCAAAGAAAGACAACGAAGATAATACAAGATGTTGGGATTTAGATTATGTTGAGGAATGTGATGAATATAGACTTATTAAAGGTCCACGAACCAAAGAAAGTAAAAAAATAATTAATTTACTTAATACATTTGATAACGGAACATTAGTTTTATGGGAAAATCTTCAACAAGATTTTGAGGAATCAGATGAAGATAATGAAGAACATTTTGAAAGGCTTATGTCAGAGACAAAGGCTTATTGTGAACTTGTTTTTCATCGATTCATAGGAATTGAGGGTAATTTGAATATTTTCCTTACGTCTTTAGAGAATTTTAATAAAAGTCCTTTAAAGCTAAAAGCTGTTGATCCATTTTTAAAAAATAAAAGTGAAATTATTGGACCAGAACTATTAGATAATAATGCCATAAAAGCCACTACTTATATTTTACCATATCATTCAAAATTGAGCGAAATTGAGAAAAAACAATTAGACAGTATTAATGGTAGGCTTAAGCACCAAGGATTTTATGTTTATAGAAATAAAAGATTGCTATTACCTGGTGGTTGGCTAAACCTTGGTTTTAATCAGCATGGATCTACAAATCTAAGCAGAATAGCTCTAGATTTACCGAATAATGTTGACATAGATTGGAAATTAGACGTAACTAAATCTGAGGTTATTCCCCCAAACAGACTTAGAAAACCACTTAAGAAATTAGCTCAGTTAGCAATAGATAGATCAAAAAGAGTTCTAACGCACAGAGCGAGATCAGTAACTCGTAAAATTTCAAAAGATACTCTTATGGTTTGGAATATAAGTAAAGTAAATAATTTAACAGGCAAATATGAATTTAAAATCAACAGAAATCACGCCATAATTAAAGAAATAATTGAATTAACGACTGGTGATAAAAAACTACAAAATGAAATTGAGAGCTTAATCAAGTTAGCCGAAAATACTCTTCCAATTGATTTAATATCTACAAAAAGTAGCGAAGACTTGAAAGATTTTGAATTCGAAAGACAGACTACCAAGAACGAGTGGGGTTTTGATATTATTTCAAAATTTAACACCTTTTTTAAGAATAGAACAGAAAACGGAGATTCTGCAAAAGAAGTATTTAACGAGTTAGTGCAGATGGAACCATTTGATAAATTTCCTGCCCAATTTGAGAGCTTAAAAGAGGAATACTTAGGTAAAGAAAAATGAATGATAAAGATAGAGTTTTAGCAAAGGATGCAGTAAAAGTTTTTGTAGATCTTAATAAATCAAGAAATTTTAAGAATAAATTGCCTGAACTTAGTGAATTAAGCGATATCATAGATAAGTCTATCTTATCAATTAAAAATACCCCTGACTTTGGCAGCGAATCAGTTGATGGAGATTTTTTTTCAAGAATTAAAAATGAAATATTAAGAGAGGAAACTGTAAAGCTTTCTGAAGATTTAGAAATAGAAAAAAATATTATTAAAGATCATGAGCCCTGGCTACTTAACACTGGACAGCCAATTGATGAAGAAAGAGAAAAAATCAATTATTCTTATTGGAATAGATATAGGGAATTTATCAAAAATCAAAATAAAATTAACATGAAAGATTTTGATAAATCTATACGTCAAATAGTATCACATTTAAACGACCCCCTTAATAGGAATGATGAAGGTTGGTTAAATAAAGGTATGGTCGTTGGTAGTGTTCAATCTGGAAAAACAATGAATTATGCAGGAGTTGTCTCGCAAGCTTTTGACGCTGGTTATCAATTTATATTGGTGTTAGGTGGTGCTGGAAAGAAACTCAGAGCCCAAACACAAGAAAGAATTGATGAAGGTGTTTTAGGTGTTGATACTTCAGGTAAAAATACAGGGTTTGTTGGTGCTGGAAAAATTCAGATGAAAGATGCCAGTGGAAATAGAGTTAAATACAGAAATATTGTATCACTAACTACAAGTTTCGACGGTGGACATTCTGGTAAAGATGGAGATTTTAGTACAAAATCAAAAAATGTCCAAAATTACAATGTAGACTGGAATGATCAGACGCAACCTCATCTTTTTGTTATGAAGAAAAATGTTTCAATTTTAAAAAATTTCCTTGAATGGATAGAAAAAATTCAAAGAGATAGTAATAATAAACAAGCAGAATTATCTCTATTAATCATTGATGATGAGTGCGATTGGGGATCTATTGATACAGGTAATTTTGATGATCCAGAAGATGTAATAGACGAAAATTACGATCCTAGCGCTATTAATAAATGCATTGTAGATATTTTGGACAAATTTAAATGGAAATCTTATTTAGGATATACTGCAACTCCATATGCAAATATATTTCAAAGAAGAGATATGAATGAACAAGATACTGGAAGTCTATTTCCAAGTAATTTCATTGTATATCTTAAACCAAATAGAATGTATTTTGGACCAAGCGAATTTTTTAACTCATCATCAACAGAGAAATCAATAGATCTTGTTAGAAATGTACCAAATAGTGATGAAGATTATTTCTTAAATCTTATGAAGGAAAGAAATGATAAATGTAGAGAGTTAGGGTTATTCGCTGAAAGAGACGTTGATTACACAAAAGAAGAAAAAGAGGAATTAAAGAGGCTAAGAGATATAGAAACATTTAAAATTTTAAGTAAATATGAAGGAGATTCTGCTCCAGAATCATTAAAAATAGCACTTCAATCATATATTCTATCATGTGCGATTAGATGGTATAGAGGTGAAAGAAAAGTATTTAATTCGATGTTAATACATATTCAAAGAATGGTCATATTTCAAGATTTTATCGCAAGGATGGTTGAAAGAGAGTTTGATTTAATAAAAAATAAAATAATTAATCAAAATTTTAGTTCCTTAGAAAAAGTATATAATAGCGATTTTATTGATACTACAAATGAGGTTATAGACTGTGATTCAATTGATGAGGGTATAAAAATTGGTATTGATTATCTTCCTTCGTTTGATATAATCATAAATTCCATAAATGATGTAGTTGATAGAATTTCAGTAGTTAAGGAATTTGGTAAAAATAAAGAAGAAAGATTAGATTATTCTTCAGATAAAAAAGGTAACTATTATATATGTATTGGAAGTGATGTATTATCAAGAGGTTTAACACTTGAAGGGTTAACAGTGTCTTATTTTTTAAGAGAGGCAAAAACCTATGACACTTTAATGCAAATGGGAAGATGGTTTGGATATAGAAGTGGATACTTGGATGTGTGTAGAGTTTTTACAACAGATACAATCGTAGAATTTTTCTTAAATGTTAAAATTGCCAATGAAGCAATGTATCAAATGTTCCAAGAAATGTATGATAGGTCAGATATACCAAAGAATTTTGGAATGTACATATTATCATCAGATTCAGCCCAAAAAGTAACGGGTTATGGAAAGTCAAGGTGGACGTATAACATGGATTTTGATATGGGCACTTCTTTTTTAAACGAAACAAGAACAGACATTTCGGACGAACGACTAAAACATAACTTTAAATTTATAAATAACTATGTTTCAGGAAGAATTGATGAAAATGACAATAGTAACACACAAATATATCATCTCAAAACTGATGAATTTTTAACATTTCTAAAAAATTATAGGTTTTCTTTTGATAAAAGTAGACCCGATGATAAAAATTTTCATCCGGGTTTGTACACAGATTACATTAATAGAATTGAAGCTGAAACAAACTTTAACGGATTCAAACTTATAATTACAAGCGGAAGACATAATAGAATTAATTGGAAAATAAATAATAAAAATATTTATAGCACAGAACGATTTGTTCAGGTTAATTCCTTGAAAAAAAATATTTGGAGAATGCCAAAAGCTGCTAATGACGGTCAATTGGATATTAAATGTCAAAATGAATACTTGCCTAATAAAATTGGATTTTTAATTCTACGACCAATGTATGGTCCATCAACATTCAAACCAAACAAGTTCACTAAACAAGAAATTTTTAATCAAATTGATAACGGTAATATAAATTCTGAATTAAATATGATTGGGTTGAAATATCCTGTTTTTCATGAACTTCTTAGGTTGCCATCAAGATTTCAACTGGGTTTAGATGAAAACGATAGAATGCTTTATGTCGTTGATAAAAAGAAGTATGATGATATGATTAAGATTCCTTTTCCAGTAGATGAAAAAACAGGAGATTTTAAATGATACAAGAAACTAGAAAAAGTGAGATTGTTGAAATAATTGATAAATTGAGGAATGATAAAATACATCAATCTACAAAAAAAATTACATCGAATGATTTATTTATACTTTATGATTTAGACAATGATTTAATAAAATTTTTAATCAAATCTCCAGAAAACTTTAAGAAATCCTCTATTCCTTCATGGAAGGGGGTAGATTTTGATTATAAAACTCGAAATAATATACCTTTTGTAGAACTTTCAATAAGCGATGACGTTGATAATGATAAAATTTTTAAAGAGTTAATTAATAGAATAGTTGAAGATCAAGAAGATATAAAAGGAAATATAGAAGCTTTTGATTGTTTTTTAAATACCTTAAATAGTTTTGATGCTTTCTTTAAAAATCAAAGAAAAGGACTTTCGAAGTATGCACAACAAGGCCTTTATGCTGAACTATTCTTTTTAAGAAATCATGTGTTTCCCAATTGTGATATAATTTCACATGCAATTAACTGTTGGCATGGTCCTGAAAAAGCTCATCAAGATTTTGTTTTTGAAAATGGTAATGTTGAAGTTAAGTCAACTATGCAAAAAGACACCATTAATATTAGCATTACGAATGAAAAGCAGCTTGATCCAAGGCCATTAGAAAGCATTAATAATAAGCTAATGATGTACGTATTGTGCTTAGATGACATTGCACCAAAAAATAACACACTACCTGACCTTATAAGTGAAATTCATAACTTTCTAGATCATCATAATTCTGCTGACAAAACAACATTCAATTCTAGATTAAATAGTGTTGGGTATTTTGATTATCATGCTGAACTTTATTCAGATAGAGGATATTTTATAAGAAAAGAATTATTTTATGAAATCAAAAGCGATATTTATTTTCCATCAATAATAGATCTTCCAAATGGAGTTGGTGACGTTAGATATTCAATAGATTTATCTGCATGTAACGATTCATTAACAGATTTAATAAAAATTAAAGAGGTGCTTTAATATGCAATATGAAAATATTCAACAATATGCTGAATCAGTTAGAGATTACATTGCTGCTCATTCCAATAATGATGAGGATTATGGCTACAAATCTCATGTTTTTTGCTCTCAATTTGCATTTGATATACTACATGAATCTGGTGATGCAGATAATCTTCTAGAATGCCATTATGAAGCAAAAGGAGTTAAAATAAGCGGTTATCAGCTTAATGATCAGCAAAATGAGCTTATTTTACTTGTAGAAGCTTTTAAAAATGAAGATGTTTCTGTACCTCCATCAGAAATAAAAAAAGTAACAAAGAGAGCTAAAAACTTTTTTATCAAAAGTATTCAAGGTTTAGTTATTCCACCTTCAAGCGAAGCATATGATGTGCAGAAGGTAATACAACAATATTGGAAGACAATTACGAGAGTTCGAATTATCTTTCTAACAGATGGAGATACTAAAAATTCTCCAGGATGGACAGAAGAAGAGGGGAAAGTAGAGTTTTCATATGATATTTGGGATATTCAACGTTTTTATAGATATCAAACTTCAGGAGAGGCATTAGCACCTATTGAAATTGATTTTTCAGAATTAACAAATGAAGATATAATCCTCGTCAAGTCAGATACTTCGCAAAAATATTATGAATCCTATCTTGGATTCTTGAAAGGAAATATTCTTTCAGCTATGTACGATAAATTTTCAACAAGGCTTCTTGAAAGAAATGTTAGGTTATATTTACAGGCAAGATCTAAAGTAAATAAAGGTATTATTCATACTCTTGAAAATCAGCCATTTATGTTCCTCGCATACAACAATGGACTAACTGTTATTGCAAAGTCAATCAAGCTTGAAGATTTAGGCAATAATTCTTTCAAATTATTATCTGCTGAGGACTTTCAAATTGTAAACGGTGGTCAGACTTGTGCTTCTATATGGGAAACAAGCGAAAGAAGGAATGTTAACATAGACCAAGTTCAACTTGTTATGAAATTAAATATCGTTAAAGAAAAAAAATATGTCGAAGAAATAGCTCCAAAAATTAGTAGATATTCAAATAGTCAAAATGCTGTGAATCCAGCAGATTTTTCAAGCAATGATCCATTTCAAGTAGAGCTACAAAATGTTTCTAGAAACATGTATGCACCAGATCCCTCTGGTGGAGGACAACAATCTAGATGGTTTTATGAGCGTGCTAGAGGATCCTATATGACTGAGAAAAATCTTGAAGGAACACAGGCTAGAAAGAGAAAGTGGGCTCAAATCAATCCTACTAGCCAAAAGTTTGATAAACTATTAATGGCAAAAGCAGAAATGGCTTTTATGCAGTATCCTGACACGGTATGTGTAGGTGGTCAAAAAAACTTTTTAAAGTATTTATCAGCCCTACAGGAAGCAAGAGCAGTAAATCCTCAACTATTACCTGACGAAGGTTTTTTCAAAAAACTTGTGGCAAAAATCATTATATGGAAAAGTTTAGAAAGAATTGTTGGAAGGCAAAATAGGGAGTTAGATTTGCAGGCTTATCGAGGTCAAATTGTAGCATATGTATTTTCTTACTATGTACTAAAAGTTGCTAGTAAAATTGATTTAGTAGAAATATGGAACAACCAAGCAATTTCCGAAGATATGGAAGAAGTTTTTAAAGACCTGTCCATGATCGTTAGAGATCATATTAAAGATACAACATACAATGTCACGGAATACTGCAAAAAAGAAGAATGTTGGAATAAATTAAAGTCAAAAAAACCAAAATTCTCTGATTTTACAAAAAAACATTTTTCAAAGATTAAAGATGGGGATATGGAAGAATTTGAAGAAGTAATCCAGCAAAGAGAACAAAAAAAGAAAGAGCTCAAAGATAGCATTGCACCTTACTTAAAGGATGCTGATAAATGGTTTGCTCTAGCAAAATGGGGAGCACAAACTAAGTTTCTACAACCATATCAAAACTCTATGTCGTTTACAGTCGGAAGAAAAATTGCGAATAAACAAGAAATTTCTGAAAAACTACTATTCCAGGCAAAAAAAATTATTAAAATAGCTCAACAGAAAGGGTATTCTTTTGATGATTGATTAAATAAAGGAAACATTGGTTGTAGGTCTTATTGAAAAGATGGGTAAAACACTAAGTAAATGATAAAAGACTTCAATAAGACTTATCAATATTTTAACAAAGACTTAAACTGGCTGTTATTTGGCTGTTTTACAGTCTTTGCGCATAATATATATTATGTATAATTGAGTAACTATGAGATATACACTAGGCAAAACAACAAGGATATTACTACTTTCCTACCTCAGTCTTTTAACGCTCGCTGCATTTTTTTATGGTGGTGGTAATTATGTCGAGAAACAAACACCCTACTATAACTTTTTTAAAAATTTTATAAGTGATCTTGGACGTACAACTAGTCATTCTGGTGATGATAACAGTATTTCTATTATTCTTTTCTCAATTGGTATGTTTGTTCAACTTGTTGCAGTATTGATATACTTAGTAAAAGCTGCAGATTTTTTTACATCGGAATATCCAAAAATTAGTTTATTGGCAAAATTATCTGCTGTTTTTGGTTCAATAAGCCTACTTGGGGTAGTTTTAACACCAGCTGATGTTCCGTCGCTATATTCTTTGCATATTTTCTTTGCAAATTCAGTGTTTAACGGCGCTTTAGTAACTTTGGGTATATATTCATATCTTTTTTACTCAAAAGGCTTGAAAAACGTTACTTACGCCCTTTTTATTTGTTCGATAGTAATTTTAGGATATATTATCTTTCTTGAGGTCGGGCCAGCTCCATGGAAATCAATTGAATCACTTACTATACATGCAACTTATCAAAAAATTGCTGTTTTAAGTTTAGTTGGTACGGTGTGGTTTATGTCTAAAGGTACAGACTTACTTGACGACAAAGTTTAGCAATCTATTTGGAACATAAATAGTTTTTACGATTGATCCACTAGAAGTAAACTTTTCAACATTTTCAAGTGAAAGCGCCATATTAACAACATCTTTCTCAATAGAATCCTTAGCAATTTCAATATTAGCTCTAAGCTTACCATTGACTTGAACTGCTATTGTAACCTCATCAAGCTGTATTTTTGATTTATCGTAAAGTGGCCAATCTTGATATGTTACAGAATCTTTGTTTCCTAACATGTGCCATAGCTCTTCAGACAAGTGCGGTACAAATGGACCAATAATAATAACAAGTTCTATGATTAATTTTTTAGAGATAGAATCGCATTTCTGAAGATGATTACAATAAATCATTAGTTGCGATACCGCAGTATTAAAATGAAGGTTTTCAATATCTTCACCAATCTTTTTAATTGTTTGATGATGCAAAAATAATGTCTCTTTATTGGGAGCTTTATCATCGCATATTCTCGACGATAATGAACCATTATCATCGATTACTATTGACCATAGCTTCTTAATAAACCTGTAACAACCTTGAAGACCTTTTGTGCTCCATGGTTTAGATTTATTTAATGGGCCCATAAACATCTCATATAGCCTCATTGAATCAGCGCCATATTCTTCAATAATATCTTCAGGATT
>Ga0075462_10000687_pt1 | contig 10564 bp, 12 predicted proteins | sample DEB08_DNA_4_FD_71487 | JGI IMG/M metagenome (GOLD analysis project Ga0075462, IMG submission 71487) | Aqueous microbial communities from the Delaware River and Bay under freshwater to marine salinity gradient to study organic matter... | ecosystem: Environmental > Aquatic > Marine > Coastal ...
TGCAAATTGAATTTCTTTTTCATTGTACTTGATTGGACCTAATAATTCTAAATTTTTTTGCAATAATTTACCTCCAGTTCTGTTTACTAAAACCTCATAGATTCCAGAAATTAATGAAACTTTATAATCAACATTAGCTAAGATTGCAGCTCCTTCAGCCATCTCTACAACTCTTTCGTAAACTGGTTTCATTCCTGACCTTTTAGTATCTCTGACTCTTACCCAAACTTTTGAGTAATCAGGAACAACATTTACAACTTGACCACCGTCCTGTATATGGTAATGCATTCTTACGGTTGGTTGAACATGTTCTCGATAATAATTAATACCATTGGTGTATATTTCTAATGCATCAGAAGCACTTCTTCCATTCCACGGATCCATTGAAGCATGAGCAGCCTGACCAAAAAATTCAACTTTAAAGTCTATTAACGCTAGTGATGTCTGAACATCAGCTTCAGTACTTGCAGAGGGGTGCCAACTAAAATTCACATCAACATCATCCCATAAACCTTCTTCTACCATCCATATTTTTCCAAAAAACTTTTCTTCAGAAGGTGTACCAAAAAATTTTATGGTCCCTTTGAGATTACCTTTTTCAATTTGTTCTTTAATTGCAATTGCAGAAGCAAGACTTGCTGCTCCAAACATATTATGCCCACAACCATGTCCGTTTCCACCTTCAATAAGTGGTTTCTTAGAAGGGCTAGTTTCTTGAGATAAACCTGGAAGAGCATCAAACTCTCCAAGCACACTTATCACAGGTTTTCCAGATCCATAGGTGGCTACAAATGCAGTAGGCATTCCTGCAACACCTTTTTCAACTGAAAAACCATTTTTTTCAGCATAATCTGAAAGTAGCTTGGATGATTCAAATTCTTCAAATGATGTTTCTGCAAGTGCCCATATTTTGTCACTGATTGAAATAATCTCCTCTTTATGATTCTCAACTGAGTTTATGATCTCTTTTTTTGTCTTATCCATCTTTTGTGAATAAACAAATGAGGTTAGGAAAAAAATTAAAAGAATAAATAAATGTTTTTTCATATGAATGTATTTACCCTAATATAATAATTTTAGACTAAATAACTTTGATAGGTTTCAAGACACCTTAGTCTTGCGCTTTTGTGATCAACTATTTCACTGGGGTAATCTGATGAATTATAGTCTACCCATTTTTTGATATATTTTTTTTCTTTATCAAATTTTATTATTTGAGTATGTGGATTAAAAATTCTAAAATAAGGTGCAGCATCTACACCTGATCCGCTTGCCCATTGCCAATTTCCAATATTACTAGCCATTTCATAATCATTTAGTTTGAGAGCAAAATATTTTTCTCCAAGCCTCCAATCAACTAGTAGATGTTTACATAAAAAGCTAGCGGTAATCATTCTGACTCTATTGTGCATGAAGCCTGTATTATTAAGTTCTTTCATGCCAGCATCAACCAGTGGGTATCCAGTTTCTCCATTTTTCCAAGCTTCAAAGGATTCAGGTTCGTTTAACCATATAATGTTATCATACTTCGGTTTAAAACTATTCTTCGCAGTGTGTGGAAAATGATATAATATTTGCATAAAAAATTCTCTCCATATTAATTCATTCAAAAAAGTTTGATCTTTGAAACTTAATAATCCGGAAACAATTTTTCGGATACTGACGATACCAAATCTTAGATAAGGACCAATTTTTGAAGTGGACTCTAGAGATGGAAAATTTCTTCTTTCTGCATAATGTGTAACAATTTCGCTATTTAACTTAAAAGCCTCAATTTTACATTCATTTTCGAAAAAACCATAATCTTTTAAATTTAAAAGTTTAGATATAGATTTTTTATGAAAATTGTTGACAACTCTTTTTTCGTTAATAATAGTTAAATCTTCATTAAAAATACTTTTCCATTTTCTCATATAAGGAGTGTAAACTACATATGGTTTGCCATCATCTTTAACAATTTCATTTTTTTCAAAAATCACTTGATCTTTAAATGATTTAAATTCAATATTCTTATCAGACAAAATTTTCTTAATTGTACTATCTCTTAAAATTGCATAAGGTTCGTAATCGTTGTTGGTATAAACAGTATTAATTTTATACTCTGAAGTTAGTTTATCGAATACTTCTGACGGATTACCTTTAAAAACACTAATAGAAGAGTTAAACTTGATTTTTAATTCTTCATCCATCATTTTTAAATTATCATATATAAGATTTATCCTGCGGTCGTTTTTTGGTAGTTTCTCTGTTATGGAAGTATCAAATATGAAAATTGGAATTACCTTGAGTTTACCATTTGTTGCCTCTGATAAACCTGAATTATCATATAATCTCAGGTCTCTACGAAACCAAAAAATATTTACCTCTTCCATTATATTTTTCCGAAGATTTCAATTAATTTTTTTTCTCTGTATTTGAAAATTTCTTTAAGTTTTGGTTTTATAAAGAACGGGTGAAAGAATTCTCCAACTACACCTAATGGAAGTGCATAATCTAAAATATCGATTGCTTTAATACCACCATCTATAATTTCAAATTTATGCTTATGATGCCAAAATTTATAGGGTCCAAATCTTTGTTCATCTACAAAAAATTTGTTTTTTTTTACGTGAGTAATTTCAGTAACCCATTTCATGTTTAAACCAAAAAGAGGGGATACATTATATTTGATAATTTGACCTGCATACATTTTTGTATCCTCTAAATCAAGAATATCAAAACCCATATATTTCGGAGTAATTACTTTAAGATTATTAGGGTTGCTGAAAAATTCCCAGCATTCTTCTATTGTAATAGGTAAGTTGATAGATTTTTCAAGTCTAAAGATTTTCATTTGATATAGTTCGTAATTTTTGAACTCATCGGACTTGTTAAAGAATACCAGTAGTCAATCAAATTACCGTCTTTGTCAACTAGGTATTTTTGAAAATTCCATTTTACACTGGAATTTTTAATCCCATTTTGTTGTTTAGATGTAAGCCATTTATAAAGAGGATGCTGATTTGTTCCTCTTACGCTTATCTTTTCAGTCATTGGGAATGTTACATCATACTTTTCTGAGCAAAAAATGGATATTTCTTTTTCTGATCCTGGTTCTTGTGCACCAAACTGATTACAGGGAACTCCAACCACAACAAGTTTGTCGGAATTTTCATCAAAAAGCTGTTGTAAATCTTTGTATTGTCTTGTAAATCCACAATTTGAGGCAACATTTACAAAAAGTATATATTTTCCCTTAAAATCTTCTAAATTTAATTTGTTTCCATCAATACTATTGATAGAGATATCATATATGGACATAGGACTTTCTTTAATGTTTTTTGTTTCAAAATTACCGTTGATAAGGGATAATGTTAAAACCAGTATTATGTTAATTGTTTTTAGCATATGGATTAGCTTTTAAAAGATACTATCCCAGCATCCATATTGAATATTTGACCAGAAATTGACGAGGCATCTTCTGAAACAAGAAATGAAGCCATTTTAGCTACTTCTTTGGGAGATAGTATCATTTTTAATGGATGTCTTTCAACCATATTTTCAACGACCTTCTCATTTCTCAGAATCTTCGAGGCTAGATCGGTATTAGTGATGGTTGGCGCAATTGCATTAATTCTAACCTTAGGAGCGAGTTCTGATCCTAAAGTCTTCACAAGACCATCTATACCTGACTTAGCTACAGAAACCGAAGCGTGATACGGCATTCCTAACTTGGTGGCTACAGTGCTAAAGAGTAAAATCGAAGCGGTTTCTGATTTTTTAAGAAGTGGTAAATATTTTTTAATTGCTCTTACAGCCCCAATGACGTTTAACTCGAAATCATTTCTAAAATCATCAAGACTTAATGTTGATATAGGTTTGAGGTTAATTGAACCAGGACAATAAATTAAACAATCGATACTATCTAAATCGGGAAAATCATCAGATAAAGCATCAAACTTTACGTGAGAATAATTTTTGTGAACAAAATCTGTATTATTTCTACTTAAACAAGTGATTTTGTTGTGTTCAACTACCTCTTCTACAATTGCTTTACCAATTCCTTTGGTTCCACCTATTATGAGAAAATTCTTCATTATGCGTCAGGTCTTCCTTTAAGTCTCTTTTCGACCTTCTTTTTAATGACTGTAAGTCTTTTCATCATATCCATGATTTCAGAGTCTTTGTTTTCTTTGTAGATCTCATTTAACTCAAGTATTAGAGTTTTTAATTCCCTTGAAGCAACAATTTTTTCGTTTGTACTTTTGTATACATGTTTTCTGTTTTCAAACTCAATTGCTTTTTCTATTAATTCCATTTCTTTTACTTATTTTATTTTGGTTTATGTTTCTTTGTCTTGAACATTTGAATCTTCCAAGTTGAAAATTTCTTTTCGCTTGATGTTTTGTCTTTCGTCCGCTAACCCTTTTTCTCCAAAGTTTGAAGCTGGAAAGTTTTAGGTTCTTTCTCATGATTGAAATAACCTCTGATTCATTTAAACCAAATGATTCTTTAATAGCATCGAAGGATGTTCTATCTTCCCATGCCATTTCTATGATTCTATCAATATCTGTGCCATTAAAATTTTTCAATTTATATGTAATTATTTTGTTTGTTAAAGATGTATTTGTGATCTAATATTTTTTTAAAAAATAAAAGGTTTTCTTTATGATTTAATTTATTACTATACCTGATGAAATTACCGTCTGAATGAATCGAAAAAGTTGGGGATTTGTATATAACTAATCTATAAAATGGTATTACCCATGTGAATCTTTTTTGTCCATCTTCAACATAAACAATAATTCCTTTGTCTCTAAGCTCGACATTTGAGTATATTAAATCGGTTTTTTGTTGAATCAATTTTTTAAAATTCACACCTAAATCATCGACAATTAGTCTTTTGGATCCGATACCACCAAGTCTAATTGACTTTATTAAATTATACTTTTTTCCAACTAAATTGTTTGTCTCAATCTCTTTTTCGATGTCGTTATATGTTGAGTTGTAAATCATACTAAATTTGATAAATATGTTTCTGAAATTTCAAGATGAGATTTAAGTTTTTGTTTATCCATTTTATTTAGCGTTCTTACCATCATAGATAATCTTGGATTTGATTTAAAAAAAGATTGATTTTTAAATATAAATCTCCAGTATAATCCATCCCAAATTTTTTGCCAATCACCCTTTTTGTAATCACTCATTTTCATAATATAGTTACTGCTACTTATGTAGGGTTTTGTAGACATTAAACCTCCATCAGCAAATTGACTCATTCCGTAAACATTTGGAACCATAACCCAATCATATGAATCGATAAAAAACTCCATAAACCACTTGTATACTTCGTCAGGGTGTATTTCACACAAAAACATAAAATTTCCTATTACCATTAATCTTTCTATGTGATGTAAATAAGCGTTATTATTAGCTTTAATGATACAATCATCGACAGGTTTAATTCCTGTTTTGGCACTGTAAAAGGCATCAGGCATTTTCTTATCGAAACCCCAATAATTTCTGGTTCTTTCAATGCTTCCTTTAGCTATGTAAATACCTCTAATGAACTCTCTCCATCCAATAATTTGTCTTATAATTCCTTCAAATGAGTTGATCGGTATATTTTTTTCAACTCCAAATTTATTTAACTTATTTACCAAAAATTCAGGAGTTAGTAAACCAGAATTAATCAAAGGAGATAGTAGGCTATGATTGAGTACAGCTTCTTTCTCAACAATTGCATCTTCATAATCTCCAAATTCGACAAATCTTTCATTTAGAAAATCATTAAGCCACTCTTTTGCGGAAATAAAATCTGTTGGGTAAGTTATAGTGCTTTCTATAACACCAAAGTTATCAGAGAAATATGTGTTGATGTAATTAATCCCTTCTTCTTTAATTTTTTTTTCCTCTTTTGGATATTTAATAACTGGGGGAGTTTTAGATTTTGGATATTTTTTTCTGTTTTCATCATCATACGTCCATTTTTCTCCTTCAGGGTTGTCCCCAATCATTAAAATATTCATTTTTTTTCTCTGTGATTTATAAAAACTTGTTTGGAAATATTTCTTTTTCGTAGGACTAAAGAAGATTTGATTTTCTGATTCGGTATTTAAGAATTGTAAAGAATCAATTCGATTTAGTTTTATAGAATTACATTTATTAGTAATTCTTTTATTAAGCCAATTATCACATGGATCTATATAGTTTATCTGTTTTACATTATTTGTTAAAAGTTTTTCTAAAAGAACCACTATATCTGAGTTTTTATCAAATGAATCGATATATTCTAACTCATCAAAGTATTTAACACAATAATCATGATATTTTTTCATACTTACTCTGTGAAAAAATATCTTTTTTTTGTGAAATTTATATTGTTTGAAGAAGAGGTATTCTTCAATTAAGTAAGTCTTAACATTGTAGTCAAATAGGGGAGAGTTTTCAAAAAGTTGATTAGGAAATATTAAGTTTACTTCTTCCAATTTTACTGCATTTTTTACTACAATAAATCACATTATCCCAATCTTTCTTCCATTTTTTCCTCCATTTAAAAGGAAATTTACAAACTGGACATATTTTCTCGGGTAAATAAGTTTTTTTCAACTTTTGTTAGGTTTCTGGTATCCTTTTCTAATATTTCTTTTAGGGAATGAGTATCCGTCACAACCACTGACTGTAGCAATATTTGCTTTATTTAGGTTTAAAAACCCATCCTTTGAAATTAGATTATCATCAACATTTAATTCAACAATTTTACCCACAATTAACCGTGACTTATTGTAATTGATTTTAATCTCTTCTACAAACTTCATTCCAATCTTAATTGATGATGATTTTACATATGGAGCTGGAAAACCATTAATGTTTTCCGAAGTAATTTTTGTTATATCAAACTCTGAAGTTTCTCTTTCATATTTTGCAGATGTATGATGTGCACTATCTGCAAATTCTTCTTGTATTGAATTAATTGTATAATACGAGTTTTGTCTGATATTTAAATACGTATGTCTTGGTACAATCTCAGTCGGTCTTAGAAAAAATCCAAGTAAAGGAGGGTTTGAACCTAGATGCGTAATCGAACTAAATACAGCTAAATTATTGATACCTTCATTAGACACTGAACCAATCAAATTAGCAGACTTATATCCAGAACAGGAATTTATGAGGTTAATTCTATATACTTTTTCAAGATTTTCAATTTGTTCCTCGTCAAAATGCATTTATTTGAATATTTTTTTATACAAATAAGATGCAAGAACCGAACCAGTAATACCGGTAATCAAAAAATAAACAAAAAAATCACTGGAGGATACATTGTCACCAATAACCTGAGGGTCAATAAAGCTCATAAGAGAGGGGCCAAAACTTACAGCAGGATTTAAAACAGCTCCTGAAATATCACCAACCGAAAAAGCCCCAGCAGTAACCGTTAGACCTATAGCTAACCCATAAAACTGATTTCCTTTTAAATCTTTATTAAGTGCAACATTTAGTATTACAAAAACCAACAAAAATGTAAATAAAATTTCAGCAACAAAAAAACTTTGTATTTCAGTAGTTTTGGATACTACTGAGAATGAATCTTGTCCTAGTTCTGTAAGTATAAACACTGCAATTACTGAACCGATTAACTGACTTGCAACATATTTTCCAGATTCCTTAATATCAATTTGATCGTTTATATACATGGCTAGTGTAACTGCAGGATTATAATGTGCTCCTGAAATGTGAGCTCCCATGTAAACTAAAACCGCCAATCCCAGTCCAATTGCTATTGGGTTTCCTGTTAATCCGATAATAAGTACTAAGAAAAAAGTACCGATAATTTCTGTAATATATTTTTTCATAAATAATTGTTTAAATTTGAAATCTTAATTCGAATATAAAAATTATTTAAAGAACATGAGATCAATTATTTTTACATTATTGCTTTTTACTGGATATTTTGCTTTTTCACAAATTAATACACCAAGGGTGAGTCCTGCTACAAAAGTTGAGCAGATGGTTGGATTAACTGAGTTAAAACTGGAATACAGTAGACCTTCAATGAGAGGTAGAGAGATTTTTGGAAATTTAGTTCCTTTTAATAAAATTTGGAGAACAGGTGCTGATAATAGTACAAAGATAAGTTTTTCAACAGATGTTGTTATAGCTGGAAAAACAGTTAATTCAGGAACTTATTCAGTTTTTTCTATTCCAAATCAAAAAGAATGGGATGTAATATTATATTCTGATACCGAAATATGGGGAGTGCCCAGAGATTGGTCCGAAGAAAAAGTAGTTTTTAGCTCAAAATTTAGTGTCAATCAAATTGGCAAAGCAGTTGAAACATTTACTGTAAGTTTTAACAAATTAACCAATAACGATGTTAGTTTAAATATTTCGTGGGAGAATACTTCTGTTGATATTAAAATTGAGGTGCCAACAAAATCAATGGTCGAAAAGGATATCCAAAAGGTTTTGAATAATAATCCAAAAGCCTCTGATTTTTATGCTGCTGCTGTTTTTTACAGACAGGAGAATATAATGCTAGATAAAGCTCTTGAATGGATGAATAAGGCTATTGAAATGACAGAATCTCCTAAATTTTGGCAATACAGACAACAATCACTAATAATGGCTGCCAATAATGAATACAAGAATGCGGTAGACGCAGCAAAGAAATCATTAGAATTAGCTACTAAGGCGGATAATCAGGATTATGTAAAAATGAATAAAGAGTCAATCTCAGAATGGTCTAAGAAATTTTAATTTTTTTGATTATAATATTTATAATTGAAGATATCAAAATAACCAAAACACATCCGAAAACATTTAGCCAAAGAAATGGCATCCATTCATAAAACCAAGCAATAATAATTATTGCTTGTGTTATTATTGCGCCAGAGAAAACAGCATTTGATTCTATTTTTTTAAAAAAGAACGCTATTAAGAAAATCCCTAATACATTTCCGTAAAATATTGATCCAATAATATTTACAAGCTGAATTAAATTATCTGCCAAGTAAGCAACACAAGCAATGGCTATGGCACATAAACCCCAAAATAAAGTCATAAGTTTTGTGTAGTAGACTATATTTTCGTCTGTTATTCTTTTAAAATTTCTTTTTAAAATATCAACTGATGTTGTTGTTGCAAGTGCGTTAATTTCACTTGAAGTGGATGACATGGCTGCACTTAATATTACAGCTAAAAGTAAACCAATTAATCCCTTGGGTAAGTTCTCAAGTATAAAATTTATAAAGACGTAATCTTTATCATTTGTTTCAACTTTTTCTTGCTTAAAATCAGAGGCTTTTTCAATCAATATTTTAGCTCTTTCTCTTAAATTTTTTTCTTCGTTTGAAAGATGATCAATTTTATTTTTTAGCTCGAGATTTTCAGTGATTAAAAACTCGTTTAAAATCAATGTTTTTTCTTCAAAATTATTTTTTAAATTTTCTTCCAACTGAATATATTCATCTTGAAAAGAAGTGTCAGAAACTACTTTTGAAGCTTGAGGATTAAAATTTAACGGTGAGGGATTGTATTGATAAAATACAAATACCATAACACCAATAAAAAGAATAAAAAACTGCATAGGAATTTTGAATACACCGTTAAATAGCATACCAAGTTGCATCTCTTTTAAAGATTTTCCTGAAAGATATCTTTGTACTTGACTTTGATCTGTTCCAAAATATGACATCATTAAGAAAGTGCCTCCTAAAATTCCGCTCCAAACAGTGTATCTATTTTCTAAATCAAACGAAAAATTTAAAACTTCCATTTTTGAATTTACCGATGCAATCTTTATTGCATTACTAAAGTTTATATTTTCTGGAAGTAAACTTAATATTGTAAATAAAACAATCACTAAACCAATTAAAATTATAGCCATCTGATATTTTTGTGTGTAATTTACTGCTTTAGTTCCTCCAGAAACTGTATAAATAATAACCAAAGCACCTATAATAATATTTAGCGTTAGAAGATCCCAGCCAAGTACTGTAGATAAAATTATAGATGGAGCAAAAATTGTAATCCCAGCAGAAAGGCTTCTTTGTATTAAAAAAAGAGTTGCGGTTAATGACCTGGTTTTTAAATCAAAACGAGTTTCTAAAAATTCATATGCTGTATACACTTTTAGTTTGTGATAAATTGGTATGAATACAGTACATACAACAATAATTGCAATAGGTAGACCAAAATAAAATTGAACAAATCCCAAACCGTCATTGAAAGCTTGTCCAGGTGTAGATAAAAAAGTAATAGCACTTGCCTGAGTAGCCATGACAGATAGTCCAATTGTCCACCATTTAGCATTATTGCCTGCTTTGATATAATCTTTTGCTGTTTTGGCGCCACTTGTTTTTATTGTACCATAAACAACTATTACTAGGAGGGTGAAAATTAAAACAAACCAATCTAAGTTTTGCATAACTAAAATCTATTGGTTATGTATAAAAAAAACAGAAAGTATAAAAAGTTAATCAGTAAAAGAATTGTGTATTCTTTACTCCATTTGATTTTATTTAAACCCATTTATTCTGAATCTTCATTACCTGTTCAATGACATCTCTAACACAACCTTTACCAC
>Ga0075462_10000696_pt1 | contig 10493 bp, 8 predicted proteins | sample DEB08_DNA_4_FD_71487 | JGI IMG/M metagenome (GOLD analysis project Ga0075462, IMG submission 71487) | Aqueous microbial communities from the Delaware River and Bay under freshwater to marine salinity gradient to study organic matter... | ecosystem: Environmental > Aquatic > Marine > Coastal ...
TTGAATAATTAATGTACGTCCATCAGGTGTATTTATATTAGCAGTTTGAGAAATAGGTGTACTTGTTCCGTAATAATCAACAAATACATTAGTTAGCATATTTGGATTAGCTTTTCCAGCCCTGATATTTAAAAGTTTCTTTTCAAGATGAGATATAGCATTTGACATTGAATCTCTTGCTAAATCAAATATAATTTCTAAATCTTCATTCATAATTATTTTTTTAAAGATTGACTAATGTTCCTACCTTTTCACCATTCACTACTTTTAATAAATTATTTTCTTGATTCATATCAAATACAATAATAGGAAGTTTATTTTCGTGACTTAATGTGAATGCCGTGGTATCCATAATTTTTAAACCTTTACTAATGGCTTCTTTAAATGTGAGTTGTTCAAATTTAAATGCATTAGAATTCTTATTAGGATCCTCATTATAAATTCCATCAACTCTAGTCCCTTTTAATATTACATCAGCTTCAATCTCAATAGCTCTAAGGACAGCTGCAGAATCCGTTGTGAAGTATGGATTTCCAGTACCTGCACTAAAAATTACAATTCTTTTTTTGTCTAAATGTCTAAGGGCTTTTCTTTTTATGTAAGGTTCAGCAACCTTATTAACGTTTATTGCACTTTGTAATCTAGTTGGTATTCCAATATTTTCTAATGTATTTTGAAGAGCTAAGCCATTAATTAAGGTAGCTAACATACCCATATAATCTCCTTGAACTCTATCAATTTTGTATTCATTATTAAAACCTCGATAGATGTTACCTCCGCCTATTACTATTGCAATTTCAACTCCCTTATCATAAATTTTTTTGATTTCGTTGGAGTATTTAATTAGTATCTCTGGATCTATACCCCCGGCTTTTTCTCCAACTAAAGCTTCGCCTGAAAGTTTTAGTAGAATTCTTTTGTACTTCATTTGAAATAATGTATTTCGAACAAATATACTACAGATTTAGTGTGAAAAAAAATGAGAAATCTAATTAACCTATCGAAACTCTATTGTAAGAAGTGATTTTAGTTTCATCACTAAATGATGATAAATATTGAGAAACACTCAATTTACTGTCTTTAATAAAAGCTTGATGAATTAGGGTGTTGTCTTTAAAAAATCTTTTTAATTTACCTTGAGCAATTTTATCTAGCATTTCTTCTGGTTTTCCTTCAGCTCTAAGTTGATCTTTAGCTATTTCAATTTCTTTTTCTATAATCCCTGAATCAACACTTTCTTCATCAAGTGCTATAGGATTCATAGCAGCAACCTGCATTGAAATATCTTTTGCAGCAACTTCGATATTTTCACATTTATTAGAAAAACCAACTAAAGATGAAATTTTGTTACCGGCATGAATATAAGTTCCAACATAGTCAGCATCAATTCTACTAAAGTCATTGATCTGAATTTTTTCTCCGATAACACCTGTTTGTTCAATAAGTTTATCTTCGATACTCATACCATCAATATCAGATTTTAATAACTCATCTTTAGAGTTACAATCTAAACCTGCTTGAGCAATTTTGTGAGCTAAATTGATGAAGTTTTCGTTTTTACCAACGAAGTCAGTTTCACAAGCTAGAACAATACCAACTCCTGAGGTATTATTATCATTAGCAATTGCAATTGCAACTCCTTCAGATGATTCCCTATCAGCTCTTTTTGCAGCAACCTTTTGCCCTTTTTTTCTTAAAATTTCAATTGCAGAATCAAAATCACCATTAGCTTCAACTAACGCCTTCTTGCAATCCATCATCCCAGCTCCGGTAGTTTTTCTTAATTTATTTACTTCAGCAGCAGTTACTTTTACCATGATTTACTTTTTTACTTTTTTACTTTTTTTCTTTGATTCTTTTTCCTCAGATTTAGTCTCTTCAGCTGCAGGAGCTTCTTCAGCAACAGGAGCTTCTTCTTGATCTTTATTTGAATTCCTTTCCTCCAAACCTTCTTGAATTGCCAAACCTATATGTTCTAAGATTTTAGAAATAGATTTCGATGCATCATCATTTGATGGAATTACATAGTCAATTCCCCTTGGATCAGAGTTTGTATCTACCATCGCAAATATTGGAATATTAAGTTTTTGGGCCTCCTTAACAGCAATTTTTTCTCTTAAGATATCTACTATGAAAATTGCACCAGGTAGTCTTGTCATATTAGAAATGGAGCCTAGATTTTTTTCTAATTTTTCCCTAAGTCTTCCTATCTGCAACTTTTCCTTTTTTGAAAGAGAATTAAAAGTACCATCTTGTTTCATTCGATCAATAGATGACATTTTTTTTACTGCTTTTCTAATAGTTACGAAGTTCGTCAACATACCACCAGGCCATCTTTCAGTAATGTAAGGCATGTTAATCTTTTTTGAAGATTCCGAAACTATATCTTTTGCTTGTTTTTTTGTTGCAACGAATAATATTTTTCTTCCTGATGAAGCTATTTTTTTCAATGCGTTAGAAGCATCTTCTAGTTTTGCAACGGTTTTATATAGGTTTATAATATGAATTCCATTTCTTTCCATATATATATATGGAGACATATTTGGATTCCATTTTCTTGTTAGGTGACCAAAGTGTACACCTGCTTTAATTAATTCTGAAACTTGTGCTTTTTCCATTTTTTTAGTTTACGTTCTTATATTTATTAGCAATCCTTAAGTGGTATAAATTTAAATTTAAGCCTTAAGCATTTAGATGCTAAACTAATTGTATATTATCTCTTAGAGAACTGGAACTTTTTTCTAGCTTTTTTCTGACCAAACTTCTTTCTTTCAACCATTCTTGGATCTCTAGTTAATAATCCAAGAGGCTTTAAAAGTTCTCGATTCTTTTCATCAACTTCACATAACGCTCTAGAAATTGCTAAACGAATTGCTTCAACTTGACCAGTCATTCCTCCTCCATAAACATTTACGGTCATGTCAAACTTGTTAACATTATCACATACATTAAAGGGTTGATTTATTTTAAATTGATGAGCAGAAGTTGGGAAATATTTTTTCCAATCCTTTGTGTTTACAGTAAAGTTGCCTTTACCCTTTTTTAAATAGATTCTTGCAACTGATGTCTTTCTTCTACCAATTTTATGTACAACTGTGTCCATTAATTAACTTTATTTAAATCGATTGATGCAGGCTTTTGAGCCTCAAACTTGTGATCAGAATCAGCGAAAACATAAAGGTTTCTAAAAAGATTTGCGCCCAATTTATTTTTAGGAAGCATACCTTTTACTGATTTCTCTATAATAGAATTTGGATTTTTCTCAAACTGCTCTGTTGCGTTTAATGATCTTTGACCACCAGGATATCCAGTGTATCTGATATATTTTTTTTGCTCCCATTTTTTTCCCGAAAGATTTATTTTCTTCGAGTTAATTACGATTACATTATCACCGCAATCAACATGAGGAGTAAAATTTGGTTTGTGTTTACCTCTAAGAAGTATCGCAACTTTAGAAGCTAATCTCCCAAGGTTTTGCCCATCAGCATCTACTAAAACCCAGTTTTTATTAACTGTTTTGTTATTTGCCGAGATCGTTTTAAAACTTATTGTATCCAAAATCTAATTTTTTTCTGTCTCTTAAAAGAGCATGCAAATCTACAATTATATATTTTATTAGCAAATAGATAAGGAATTTTTTTTCTTGAAGGAGTTTATCAGATTATTTAATGCGCTTCAAGCCAGTTTAAACCATAATTTAAATCAACGGTAAGAGGAATGTTAATTTGAAATGCTTGTTCCATTTCATTTTTAGTAATATCAATAATATTATTTAACTCTGGCTTAAATACATCAAAGACTAATTCATCATGTATTTGCAATAGCATCTTACTTTTATAATTTCCCTTGGATAATTTATTCTGGATATTAATCATTGCAATTTTTATTATGTCAGCAGCACTTCCTTGTACAGGTGCATTTATAGCATTTCTTTCAGCAGCACTCCTAACCACACTGTTTTGAGAATTTATATCCTTTAAATATCTTCTTCGACCCAAAATTGTTTCTACGTATCCATTACTTCTGGCAAAAGAAATTTGATTATTAATATATTGTTTGAGTTTTGGATATTTTTCAAAATACTTTTCGATTAGATGCTTAGATTCTTTTCTATTAAGATTAGTTTGATTACTTAGTCCAAAAGCGGAAACTCCATAAATAATACCAAAATTAACAACTTTTGCATTTGACCTTTGTTCTTTAGTAACTTCATTTATAGGAACATTAAAAACAGCAGAGGCTGTTGAAGCGTGAATATCCTCTTTATTTTTAAATGCTTTAAGCATGCTATCCTCTTGACTTAAGGATGCGATAATTCTTAATTCGATCTGTGAGTAATCAGCAGCCATTAAAAAATAGTCTTTGTTCTTAGCAATAAATGCCTTTCTGATCTCTCTACCCCTTGAAGTTCTTATCGGTATGTTTTGAAGGTTTGGATTAATACTGCTTAGTCTCCCTGTAGAGGCAACGGTTTGCACATATTCGGTATGTATCCGATTTGTATTTTTATTTAGCTGTTTTGGTAATGAGTCTATATATGTGTTAAGTAGTTTGGAAATACTTCTATATTCTAAAACTAATTTTACTATGTCACTTTTTGAAGAAAGCTCATTTAACACATCTTCTGATGTAGAATATTGTCCAGTTTTGGTTTTTTTTGGATTGCTGATTATTTTCAATTTATCAAACAAAATTTCACCAAGTTGCTTAGGCGATGAAATATTAAATTCTTCTCCTGCTAGTTCGTATATTTTTATTGTAATTTCCTTTAATTCAAAAGTTGTTTTTTCTGATAATTTTTTCAAAAACTTTACATCAAGGTTAATTCCCTCAATTTCCATTTTTGCCAAAGTTTTTAATAAAGGGATTTCTAAATCATGATAAAGCTTAAGTTGATCGTAAGTTTCTAAATCTGACTTTAACAAAGTTTTTAACTGATAAGTTAGATTTGTAATTTCAAAGCCTTCCAATTCCTTAAATTTCTTTTTGATAGAAATATTTAAATAATTATTAGAAAGGTTAATTAAGTCATGACTTATTTCTGGATTAATTAAATAATGAGCAAGTTTTACATCGAAGATATTTCCAAGAATTTTAATATTTTTTTTATCTAGAATTTTTATGTCAGATTTTAAATCATACGAAATTTTAGAAACCTTCTGATTTTCAAAAAATATTTTTAATAATTCGTTAAATTTTTTAAAATTACTTTTAAGCACATAAGAAACATTGTTTTCCCAACAAAAGGAAATTGATTTTAGATCTGAATCAGAATCTCCGATTATTTCTGTAGATAAATGATAACTGATATTATTTTGTTTTTCTAATTTTTTTAAAAATAATTTAGCAGACATTTCAGATTCAATATATTGATAAACAACGTTTAACTTTTCTTTTTTAGAAGGTCTGTTAACATTCTCAAATAGATTAAATTGCCCAAAACCTGGATTTGAACTGATGTTGTTTTCTAATTCTGATTTTTTTTCATCTTTTTCAACTTTGTCATTATCATTTTTCAAAAAAATTGAACTAAGTGAACTACTAAGTCTTTTAAATTCTAACTCATCAAATATCTCTCTGGTTTTATCAAGATTAGTAACATTAAATTTTAGCTCTTCGATTTTATAATTGATTGGCACATCAGTGATTATTGTGGCTAACTTTTTTGAAAGAATACCAAGTTCTTTATTTTGTTCAATTTTTTCTTTTAGTTTTCCTTTAAGTTCTGAGGTATTTTCTAAAAGATCTTCTAGTGAGCCATATTGTTTTAAGAATTTTTTAGCGGTTTTGTCCCCAACACCTGGAAGTCCAGGAATATTATCAACTGAATCTCCCTTCATTGCTAAAAAATCAATCACTTGTGATGGTTTAGATATTTCAAATTTTTCTAAAACTTCGCTGACTCCCCAGGTTTCATATCCACCACCAAACACTGGACGATACATATATATTGATTCATCAACAAGTTGAGCAAAATCTTTATCTGGTGTTACCATAAATGTGTCAAAATTTTCAGATTTTACTTTTTTTGCAATAGTTCCAATAATATCGTCAGCCTCGTAACCTTCTTTAACTAAAATAGAAATATTAAGAGATTTTAAAATTTCTTCTATGATAGGTACCGAAACTTTAATTGCTTCAGGAGTTTCGTCACGATTGGCTTTATATTGATCAAATATTTTGATTCTGTCTTGACTTCCACCTTTGTCAAAACATACCGCTAAATAATCAGGATTTTCTCTTTTTATAACATCAAAAAGAGAATTTGTAAAACCTAGAATTGCCGAAGTGTCAAGACCTTTTGAATTGATTCTGGGATTCTTAATAAAAGCATAATACCCTCTAAATATTAATGCATATGCGTCAATTAAAAATAATCGTTTTTTTTTATTCATTTATCCCTGTTTATGAAAATAAGGGGAATCATAATTGACATTGCCTGTTTTGTCATATTGGGTCATGCTAAAACCATTTTGAATTGAATAAGATCCTGTTTCACCTTTTTTGTTTAAAGCAATGTAACCTACTTGAAAATTTTTATAATTACTTCCAGGTTTTTTTACAATTCTTTCGATTGCAATTTTACATGCATCCACAGGCGAGTATCCTTGTCTCATAAGCTCTACAACTAAAAAACTTCCAACTGTTTTTAACACCTCTTCACCTAATCCCGTTGCTACTGCACCCCCTATTTCATTATCAATAAATAATCCAGAACCAATAATAGGAGAGTCACCAACTCTTCCTTGCATTTTATAGGCTAATCCACTTGTTGTACAACCACCGCTAATATTTTTGTTTTTATCAATTGCTAACATTCCAATTGTATCATGGTTTTCAATATTGATTATAGGATTATATTCTTCGTTTTCTTTCCATTTTATCCAGTCTTTTTTCGATTTTTCGGTCAATAAGTTTTCTTTTTTAAACCCCATAGAAATTGCAAATTTTTTTGCTCCATCTCCAGCTAACATAACATGAGGAGTTTTTTCCATTACCATTCTTGCAACTGAAATTGCATGTTTTATATCTTTTAGATAAACAACTGAACCACAATTTCCGTAATGGTCCATAATACAGGCATCGAGTGTAACATTTCCTTCACGATCAGGAAGTCCACCAATTCCTACAGACTGCCCATCTTTGTTAGCTTCTTCAATCATACACCCCTGCTCAATTGCATCAAGTGAATTTCCGTTTGAAGATATAATTTCCCATGCCTTTTTGGTTGCTTTTTTAACATCCCATGTAGCGATAACTAGCGGGTCAACTGAAGAATTATCTGATTGTGAAAAAGTTTTATCAATTTTTAGACTGAGTCCAAGTGAAGCAATCCCAGTACTTTTAATAAAACTTCTTCTGTTCATTTTAAATCAATTTTTGTTTTGACAGAATTTGTTTGGTTGTTATAGAATATATCAGCAGGAAAACAAAACATAATACAGCTACCCAATAAGATGTTATCATTCCAAAAATATCAGCAAGTTTTCCCTGTAGGGGAGGTATAATTGCCCCTCCAAGTATCATCATCACTAAAAATGATGATCCCTGCGAGGTGTATTTTCCTAAACCAGTAATACTTAGTGAAAAAATACATGGCCACATTATTGAGCAAAAAAGACCACCTGTTAAGAAAGCGAATAAAGCAATTTCTCCAGACCCAAAAATTCCAACTAACATTGCAATTACTCCTAGTACACTGAAAATTGTCAGAATTTTAATCGCATTATCTTTAGCTAAATAAAACCCAAAAATTTGAATAATAATTAGTAATGAAAATATCCCTATTTCTGAAATAGTTAGCGGGTTACTAAATGAATTTACAGCGATTACAACACCGAAAGCTATAAAGGGAGTTATGAATAAAAGAATCTTTCTTAAAGATGCTGAAATATCAAAGGCTCCAATTGATCCTGTCCATCTTCCTATCATTAACCCACCCCAGTACAATGCAATATATTTTGCACTTTGAGCTTCGTCTAAAACAGGAAGACCAATAGCATTAATTCCTTCACCGACATCTGCTTTTAACAACTCGCCCAAATTACTTTGAATTGTAACTTCAACTCCTACATAGGTGAATATTGCAAGCATTCCCCAAGCAAGTTGAGGATATTTTAAAGCGCCCCATCCTTCGGAGTTTTTATTTGCTGATGAATTAGCTCTGAGAATAAGAGCAAAAACGGAAATAAGACAAACTAATGTTAAAATTAGTCTTGTTATTTCTAAATCATCAATAGGATTATTTTCAAATGCTGGAGTGTATGAATAGAAAATCCAACCGAAACAAATTGTCATTATCAATGTCATAACAATTAACATTGTTTTAGCTTTAGACGCAGATTCAAATGGTTCATCATTTTTTGCATCAGGAAGTTTTTTAGATAAATAGAAAAACCCAGCTACTAAAAGAAATGCTATTGCAACAGCAATATATAAACTTTGAACAGAACTTAATTCTATAATGTCCCAGTCAACTTCGGAAGCTGAACCAAATAAAACAAATGCAATTAAAATTGGGCCAATTGCAGTTCCAAAAGAATTTATACCACCCGCGAGATTAAGCCTATTTGATCCAGTTGAAGGATCTCCAAGTGATACAGCAAATGGATTAGCTGCTGTTTGTTGAAGTGAAAAACCAAGACCAATAATAAATAATGCAATTAACACATAATAAAATACTTGAGTATCACCCTGCTCAGCACCATTCACTGATGGATACATAATCAATGCTCCAAAAATTGAAATAATAAGTCCATAAATAATTCCTTTTTTATAACCCCAATTATTTAAAATATCTTTTTTAGAATAACTTGACCATACAAATAATAATAAAGCTCCTATAAAATATGCTCCATAGAACGCAAATTCAACTAGCTGAGCCTGAAATTGATCAATTTGAAAATAGGTTTTACAGAAAGGGATAAATACACCGTTCGATGCACCAAAAAATCCCCAAAAGAAAAACACTGTAATTAAAGTAAATAATGCAGAATTATTTTGATTTTTCATAATTTAAAAAGGTTAGTTTATTTTTTCTAAAATAATAAAAACCAGTATATAATTAGATTGTTAAATTTTAAAGATTTCAACAATTTAGTTTAATTAATTGATTAATAAAGATTTAGGTTAAAATTTTAGTAAATGTGAGCCTATTAAATTAAAATTTAAAAAAACGGATTAAATGAATTATCTAGCTAAAGAAATAAGTCAAGATAGTCATTGAACTCTTTCATCCTGCTATCTAAGAATTCCTCTTCCTCAAAATTTATCATTACATCAACTAGAGACCTGTATCGTTCAATGTCTGTGTAAATTTCTTCAGCATATCTATTTTTATTTGAATTGCTTAGAGAACTGTAATAAAAAAGATTTTCTTGATATTTCACGGCTATTTCATCAAATAATTTCCTAGCTTTTTCGATTTTATTAATTCTGTAGTATGAATTTATAAATGGCTCTAAAAGAGTATAATAGCCGAATTTGTCGGTTGGTAATTTTTCCATACATCTATCAATAATTTTTTCTGCTTGGTTAAAATTATTTTCAAGTATTAATTGATCAACAAGTCTAGAAATATTACTTCTATATGTTATACTGTTTTTTCTTGACTCAACATCCAAATAAACATCAATTTCCTTTTCAACACCCCAATTCCATTTATCAATTAGGTTAATCATTTTTTCAGAATCAATCATACCCATTTCGTAAGGATTTAATTGGTCAATTGGAGTTTTTATTGGGACTAGCTTGTAACACATTCCATCTAACTGTAAAAACTCTTTCATCCATAAATAATCTTCATCACCAAAGGCTCCACCAGTAAAGTAAATTGGCCTTTTCCAATCATTATTAGCAATGATATCCAGCATAATTAATCTGTTTTTGTAGAGGGCTTGTGATTTAATTTTTATAAAAATTTCTTCTTCAATTATATCCGAATACTTTTCACTTACTATTTTGTTATTAATCACATTTTCAATATTAACCGGAATTCTAACATTTTCGGTAGGTAAAAAATTAGCATTGTAGTCTTGACTTCTCAACCCAGCAATATCATAGCCTTGTCTCTTTAAAATTTCTCCGTATTTAAAACTTTCATCATCTTGAGTTATAAAGTCTAAAAATACATCAACGTCTACGGTGTCTTTGCTGATTTCTTCTTTAATTATGTAATCTCTTGTTCCATGTCTGTATTTTTCTGATGTCAAACTTGAAGGAATTGGATCACTCTCATAAGCTTTTCTTTTCATTTGATTAATATACCAATCGGTACTCAAGAGACTTGTATTAACCACCCTGACATCAGTTCTAATACCTTCAATTTCCTGTGCATACCAGAGAGGGAAAGTATCATTATCGCCTATAGTAAATAAAATTGCATTTTGATCACAAGATTCCAAATAATTAACTGCCATTCCGTACGCTGTATATCTGTTGCTTCTGTCATGATCATCCCAGTTGTTAACTGCTAGGTTTATAGGAACAGCTAT
>Ga0075462_10000699_pt1 | contig 10480 bp, 7 predicted proteins | sample DEB08_DNA_4_FD_71487 | JGI IMG/M metagenome (GOLD analysis project Ga0075462, IMG submission 71487) | Aqueous microbial communities from the Delaware River and Bay under freshwater to marine salinity gradient to study organic matter... | ecosystem: Environmental > Aquatic > Marine > Coastal ...
ATAACACTTTCATTTTGGTTCAGAGATTATTTATATATTCCAATGGGAGGAAATAGAAAAACAATTATTCGCAATATTTTTAATTTAATTTTTACAATGACAATTGCAGGACTATGGCATGGTGCAGCATGGAATTTTATTTTATGGGGATTCCTCTACGGTTTCTTCCTTTCTTCAAGGTATTTCCAAAATATTATGAAAATTGGATTTAAAGATTTATTTTTTATACTACTTGCAGTTTTATGTATATATCAAAGCTTCATAAAGCCTTATAATTTTGACTATTTTGAAAGATATGACGTAACAATTGAAGAAGTTTCAATTTATAATTATTTTAATTTTCCAGCAGACGGTAGATGCTTAAATTCCTTTGATGATATAAAACAAATAGAAATTCCTGAAACACAGATTACGTACGAATTTGTACCGAGTAGTTTTAAGTGCCACAGTGCAGTCATGGGTGTGAATACAGAGACTCTTAAAAATCAAAATGAACTAATTATATTTGTTGGAAAAAATGAATTATTACCAACCTTTATTACAAGAAAAATTGCCACAGTATTATTTATTATATTTTTTATATATCAAAAAAGATTTCAAAGCAATTTAATTTCTATTATTTCTACTTTCTTGATAACTAATCTAATGTGGATACCTTTTAGAATTGGTGGAATTGGCAATATAACAAATTTTTTTACAGGTCTTTGGGTAAACAACCCAATTTTAGGCACTCCTCCGACAGAACACTGGACTAGGTTACTAAGTATTGACAATGGGAATTATTTGAGTTTAACTTCATCTAAATTTATTTTTCCAATCCTAATTTTCGTAATTATTGAATTAATTGATTTAAAAGCCAATAAAAACCTAAATCAAATAAAAGAAAAAAATTATTTATTGATTGTAAATTTCTTTCTTATTTTGATTATATTGTTTTCTGCTAGAACTTATTCGCCATTTATTTATTTTCAATTTTGATAATGAAAAAATTACTTACATCATTTTTAATCACAGTATTTTTAATTGAACTTTTAGTTAGATTTACTCCTTACCCCTGGATTCTAGAACCCTCATTTTCCCAAGTGGGATCTTTAAGAAGCATAGAAACTGAGATTAAAAATAAAAATCCAAAAATAGTCATTCTTGGAAACTCTTTAATTAGAGATGCAATTTCCCCAGAAATTCTCTCATCTAAATTAAATATGGAAGAAAATGAAATTATAAATCTTGGAGTTAGTGCAGGAAATTATTTTTTAGACTATAAGGTTTTAGAATCTTTAAACCAAAAACCAGAACATATAATTTTACAAATTGATTTAAACAGATTTATTAACGATGAAATATTCTCATCTTATTATTTTATTAAATTGTCAAAGCTTGAGGACCTAGGCAGTTTGCCCGACAATTTCTCATATATTAAATATTTAAAAAATATATTATTTAAGTCTTATGCCTCCAGTGATATATGGCATCGTTATATATTTCAGAGAAATGAATCTGAAAAAATTGGAACAATTATATCGAAAGATGAACTGGGTCAGTTTGATGTTTATGGTGAGAGAAAATTATTAAATGAAGGATTTTATTCAATTGAAAATTACATTGATGCAATTGAAGAAATAGACAATTCAAATAATTTATTTTATTTTAAGAAGCTCTGTGAGTATTCACAATCAAATGATATTAAAATATTTCTAACTCACTTGCCTATAAGATCTAATGAAATTGATGAAAACATCCAAAAATATATAGAAAATTATTTCCAATTTATCATGAAAGAGTGTGTTGCAGAAAAAAAATTAATTGATAATTTAGATTATAAATTTTCTTCGAATGATGTTTTTTTAGATTATGGCCATTTGAATAATACTGGTGCGAAAGTATATTCAGAAGATTTTTCTAAGACGTTTAGAAAATTGACCTCAGAGAGCTGGTAATTATTTTATAATGCCTAAATAATGATAAAAAATTTTAAAATTGAAAAATTCACACCGTTAGTTTTAATTTTTTCTTTAATAATTCTGATAATTTCAATCAATTTTTTTTTAAATTATCAGAATAGTGAAATAAAAACAAAAGAACTTAGTCAATCTGATTACCTACCAACTCTTAATGGTGAATGTATCTACCAAAAAAACGAAATAATAGATTGGATTAATAATTCTAAAATCCAAAATTATGAAATTGTTTTTATTGATGATTCAACTACACTTTCTGAGATAAGTCTTCTTGAATTTAAATGCCTTGGAAAAATTTCTGGCTCATCGCTTTCACAAAATTATAAAATAGATTCAAATATTGAGAATATAGATTTAGTACTTTATCCAACTTTCTTACTCAGTCACTTCCTTATCTTTTTGATAGTATTTTCGTTCAGAAAAAAAAGGCTTTTAATTAAAAAACAACATATAACTTTTCTATTTCTAATTGCTACTTTCATCAAAAATACAGATTATTTCGAAATCTATTATGACTCATACTCTTGGATTTTTTTATTTATAATCTCATATTCGATTGATGAAATTAGTAAACAAAAGAAGTATGTATTATTTTTTCTAACCTTTTTGTTTGCAATTAACCCTTTAAATGTAATTATTTTTACCTATATATTTATTCTTTTTGTTTCAGTAAATCAAAAATATTTTAATATTAAAATTATAAATTCTAAGTCTGGTTTTAGCCTAGTATTGCTTCTCTATCTTGTTAGTAGAGTTCTTGACTTAAGCTACTCCATGAGGCTAAACAATGATCACTATGTTTGGATTGTATCTGCAATGAGAATGGAATATTACGATCTTAATGTATATTCAGCTGCCATAGAGCATAAAGGTCCAGTAATAATGTTTGTTTACTTTTTAATTTTAAAAATATTTGGAATTTCAAATATATGGCTTGGAATATCTGTGTTTTATCTATCTTCAGTTGCATTGATTGCTTATTTAATTTTTAAAATTCTTAAATTAAAGTTTTCAAATGAAAATTTTATTTTTTTAATTCTTTCCTTTCTTATACTTATTTTAACTCTTGACCCTAACGCACCACTTTTAAAATTTGATACCAGGTTTCTTGGCTCAACAGCATTATTGATTGCTTTATATTTTTATCTTGTAAAAGAAAATTTAAAATATTTTACACTCTTTACTTTTCTCGCATCATTCACTATTGGATCATTTGTAATAACACACTTAGTATTAAGCATTTTTGTATGGATAATGTCTAAATATAATAAAGAAACTTTTACGAAATTATTTATCTATAATTTTATTTGGACTTCTCTTTCTATAATTTATTTATTTTTTACTAAACAGCTTTATGATTTTTATGTACTGAATATAAAATTTAATTTGGCTCTTTCAGATACAACTTATTACTATTCACTAGAACAAGCGATTAAAAAAAATATTATTCCTTTTTTAATTATTTGTTTTTCATTGTTAATTTATTTAAAAATCAGAAAAGTAGATAAGTACTCAATACTTATAATTTGGCCAATTATTGAAATATTACATTTAAAACTTACAGGTCCAAGATTTCCAGACTACCAGGTAATCTTGTACATACCTTTCTTTCTTTGCCTTGCTTACTTGCTATTGTTTATTTATGAGGACAAAAAACAATTACTCTATCAAAAAATATTTTTATTTTTATTTGTAACTCTTACAATTCTCTTTCCTGAAGTTAGAAGTTACCCAATCAACAATATTGGAAGTGACAATATATTGATTGGGAATCGTATATTTATGTCTACTGACTTTAAAAATAGTAAATCTTCCAGTAAGTACGAAAAATTATTAGTAAATGATAAAAGTTTAAAAGAGTATAAAGCTGGAATTCTAATAGCAAATTTTGACCAAACAAGGTTTGATGCGATATTTAAATATAACATCATACCTTCCACAAGAATGTGGTATTACTCATCTCACTATAGGTCTAGTAGTGTTAACTGGAATAATTTCTATAGCGATGAAAATTTTTCAGACTTATTTTATAAAGATATACTAAATGAAAATCCAAAAATAGTTATTTTAGAAAATACATTTAATCCGAATGACACATATCTTAATTTGTTAAGTGGATATATTTCACAAAGAAATCAAACGACTAACTGTTTTGAGCAGTACTGTGTAATCGAATTATCATATTAGAAAAACAATTTTTACTTTTTGTTAATAACCAATTCAACTAACAACTAATATACATTTGTAGTTGAAAAAATTTTTACATGGTAAATATAAATTTAAGCAGTTTTTTAAAAAATAAGTATTTTCGAATTATATTTGTATTATTTGGTATATTATTCCTAGTTTTTGCTGTTAATAATTTATTTTTAAGCTCAAAGTTTAGTGAGCTTAAAAATTATGAATTAAATCAATACGAATACATCCCAACTCTCAATGGTCAATGTATTTATGAAACTAAAGAAATAGCATCTTGGGTAAAGAAAACTACCATTGATACCTTTGAGATAGTTTTGAATCCTGAAATAGGATTTTTTGATTTTAAATGTCTCGGACAAATTTCTGGTTCATCGCTTTTACAAAATTACAAAATAGATTCAAATATTAAGAATATAGATTTAGTAGTTTATCCAACTTTTTTACTCAGCCACTTGTTAATCGTATTGTTTATTATTTCTATTAGAAAAAAGTCAATATCTATAGATAAAGACTACGTAACATTTTTATTCGCATCTTCCTTATTAATTAATCAATTCAGTTCAACTCAAATATTTTTTGATTCTTATTCTTGGATATTTTTAATGTTAATTACTGCTTTCATAGACAAATTAAGCAGTGATAATAAATATTTATTATTGTTTATTGTTTTTTTATTTGCAATAAATCCATTAAATATCTTTTTAGTTTTTTATTTATTTTTTTTGTACATAAAAGTAGATTTAAAAATTTTAAAATTAAAATTTGTTAAATTAAAAATGAATGATTTAATAAGAATTTATACGACCCTATCATTTTTGATATATTTTCTTTATTTTTTAAATTCAAAAATGCTATTCATTGACAACTTGCATGTATTTTTTTTCACTCGTGCAGATCAATTTGGTGATGTATTAAAACTAATATATTCATTTACACATATTTTTTCTATTGAGGATTTATTGGCAATGCAAGTGCCAAACAATTGGATATATGAGAACCCATACAATACAGTTAGTTACTTAGAAGGCGCTACACTAAATATGGGCACCACGCCTTTAACAATTATTTATTTAAATCTAACAGCTAAAATTTCAAAGTTTTTTTTATTAGATTATAGAGTCCCAGTTTTATCTTCAGCAGTTTTGCTAGTGATCTTCTTTGTTAAATATTTTAAATCAGCAGATTATAAAAAAAATCTAAGTTTGTTTTTACTAATAAGTTATCCATTTTTGTTTCTAATTGACAGAGGAAACATTATGGCAGGAATTTGTGTACTTTGTTTGTATATAATTTTCGAAAAATTTCTTCAAAAAAATAAATTTTCAAATATTGATATTCTTTTATTTATAATAGCAAGTTCAATAAGACCAAATCTTTTAGTTTTTGGTTTACTTTTTTTAACTGATTCAAGCTTAAAAAAAAGTGTTCTAAAATTTTTTAAAATAGGAACAATCTTTATTTTTGCAAATATAATTTTTTACAATTTTGCTATGTTAATTTTTCCGGGATACACTTTTAGAAAATTTAACATAATTTTAGATGTGTATTTTGGCAATGGAACACATTTTATAGAATGGAATTCCTCTTTTTATGGACTTTTAAATAATTTATACAGTCTGGTCTTCGGAAGTTTATTTACTAGCAAAATTTTGGTGTATTATATTGCAACAATATTTCTATTTGTATTACTCGTTTCATTCAGACTATATAAGAAAGAAAAAATAACAGAAATAAATTTAGTAATTTGTATAAGTTCAGTTTCAATTCTAGCTAGTCACCCAATAGCTGATTATCATTTGTTTTTATTTACTATTATTTTAATTTTGATATTTCAATATGAAAAGACCGATTTACAATACTCCACCATACTTATTTTAATTCTGCTTTTACCAAAATTTCATATCATTAGTTCAGTATTAAATATTCCTAATATTTTAAACGCAGTAATAATGTGTATTTTGATTTCTCAAAATATAAAAGCTGATAAAAAAAACTTTAAATCAAACGAGTTTGTTAATTTATTGGACTAAATAAATTTACAGTTTTTTTCTAAAAATGAGCACGACATCTACTACTTGAATGCGATTATGTCTTATTATCTCATGTTTAATACACAAATTTAGAACTATTTTGCTGGTGAAAAATATTGTTCATTTAGATTATCCGAATAGCTGTCTACACAACCTTATTTAACATTTTACAAACAAACAATGCTTGTTCTGATTTCATTCCAGGATAAATTGGAAGAGATATAATATTTTTTTCATATGCTGAAGAATTTGTAAATTTTGTTCTATATTGAGCATGCTCTTTTAAAAACTTTTGATTTGATATAAGTTTTGGATAATGAATACCGCACATTATGCCACTATCTTCCATTTTTCTTAGAACACTATTTCTATCACTTACTCTTATAACGAATAGATGCCAAACGTGATAATTGTTACTGAATGTTTTTGGAAGGATAATTTTTTTACTATCACTTAATTCAGCTAAATAGAGATCTGCTATTTGGTTCCTTTGTTTGTTCCATGACTTTATATGCTTTAATTTTTCATTTAAAACGCAGGCTTGTAATGCATCCATGCGAGAGTTGCTACCAATGTATGAGTGTTCGTACTTCTTAATTCCACCTTGGTTTGATATAGCTTTAATTTTTAATGACAGTTTTTTGTTATTTGTTGTAACTGCACCTGCATCTCCCCAAGCACCAAGATTTTTACCAGGATAGAAACTGTACGCAGATGCAATTGATAATTTATTATGATCATATCCTGCAGAAGCTCCATGACTTTGAGCAGAATCTTGTATTAGATAAATATTTTTTTTATCCGCAATTTTTTTTAAATTTCTAATATCTGCTATTTGACCATATAAATTTACTGCAATTATTGCTTTAGTTTTTTTAGTGATTTTACTTTCAATGTCTTGTAAATTAATTAAATAATATTCATCACAATCAACAAATATTGGCGTGGCACCGGTGTTCATTATTGAAAAACATGTAGCGACAAAAGAATTTGTTGGAAGAATAACTTCATCGCCAATTCCAATTTCTAATCCTCTAAGTATTAGCTCAAGACCATCTGTACCGCTACTACATGAAATTGTATATTTTGAATTTGTAAAATTTGAAAAACTATTTTCAAATTCATGTACTTCATCACTAAGTAAATAACTATTACTACTAATTACTTTTTTAAATCTAGACTCAACATTTGATTTTATTTCATTATGTATCAAATTTAGATTATTAAATGGGACTTTCATACAATATATCTTACAATACTGTCATAATTTAAATTTAAATTACTAATCTTATATATATGAAATTCTGTGTAGTTGGTTATGGTAGATGGGGAAAAAACCTATACAATACTCTTGTTAACTTAGTTGGAAAAGAAAATGTATATGTTTATGACTCTGATGAACAGAATACTAAAAAAATTAGAAATTCACTTCAATCTGTTGAAGAAGTTATTCAAAACAAAGATATTAGTAATATTTTAATATCAACACCTGCATCAACTCATTTTGAATTATCACATAAATTTTTAGAAGCTAAAAAAAATATTTTTTGTGAAAAGCCAGTCTCACTATCTACTAAAGAAGTAAATAATCTAATTCAGACTTCAAGGAAAAATAAGAATGTTTTTTTAGTTGGTCATACATTTTTATTTAATGACTCAATTAACTATATTAAAAAAAATATAAAGAATAATAAAATAAACTTAAAAATTATTAGCGGTAGGTACTCAAGTTACAGTACAAATGTAAATGATGTTAATGTACTGTGGGATTTTGGACCTCATGTCATATCAATTTCAAATCATATTGTTGGAGAAGAGGTTGTTGATGCTAAAATCCTGCCTCTTTATTTTGACCAACGCGGACAACTTGCATCTTGTAATATTAATTTGATTTATAAAAATGGTATAAACTCTATATTTGAGTTGAGTTGGCTTAGTATTGACAAAAAAAGAGAAATAGATTTTATTGGTGAGTCAAAAATGTATAGATGGAACGATTTAAAACCTACTTCACCAATAGAGTATATTAAAAAAGTGTTCCCAGAAAAAAATATAGTTGGTCCATATAAGCATTTTCATACAATACTTAATAAAAAAGAAATACCTGCAATTCAACAATCTGCACCACTTGAAAACGAATTAAATTATTTTATTTCGAATATAAAGAAACAGAACCACTCAAATCATCTCAGTAATTTAACCTTTTCATACGAAGTGATTAAAGTTATCGAAGATTTAGAAAAACAACTTATCTAGTTTCTTTTAAAAAATTTTCTTTCATCTAATCTATTAAAATCTTTTTTTGAGTAATAGCTAGAATCTAGCTCATTCTGAGCATATAATTTCATACTTTGAAGATGTTCTATATTTCTATCAATTAATTGCTTTCCAGATTCAATACATTTGTGATAAACATCTATGACTTCCATATCTTGATGAATTTCAAATAATAACTGATCGCCTATTGGACCTGTATCTATGCCCTCGTCGATTAAATGAAGAGTAACTCCATGAGTATCTTCACCATTTTTTAACGCCCAATTGATAGGGTTAACACCTCTGTACTTTGGTAAGGGACTGTTATGGATATTATATAATCTAAAAAACTTATTTATAACATTAGGCTTGAATATTTTATCATAAAAAATTGATAATCCTAAAGCCTCCTTTTCAATGATATTATTTTCTAAATAAGAAAAATTTAATAATTCAATCTCATTTTTATTCGACCAAGATAAAAGGGAACCCGTCCAGTCTGGTTCTGGTAGTGTTGGTATAATTTTTAAATTTGATTTATCAAAAATTTCAATATATTTTTCAGCAAAGTAAATTGCAAGGTCACCTTTACCGAATAAATAAAAATTACTCATTATAATTATTCTACCTTATGAAAAAATCTGTATCTGTAGTTGTTCCACTGTACAATAAAGAAAATACAATAATTGAAACCCTTGACTCTCTTACAACATATTTTGAAAAACAATCAATTACATATGAAATAATTATCGTTGAAAATCAATCAACTGATAACTCAAAACTCATTGTTGAAAATTATATTAATAAATTAAACAAAAATTTATTTATTTATTTTTCAAAAAAAGGACTCGGATACGCTCTTAAAGAAGGAATCAGATGTTCAAATTTTGATATTATATGGTTTGTTCCTGCAGATATGCTTTTTGGTACATCCGATTTTGAATACTATTATAACAACAATTTATACCCAAAAATTGCAGCGAGTTCTAGAGCTCATGAACAATCTAATTCCAATAGACCAACGAATAGAAAAGTCATTTCATTTGTATACTTATTTTTAAAAAAAATTATATTGAAAAACGCCCTAAAAGACACTCAAGGAGCTTTTATTGGAAAAGCGGAAACCCTTAAAAAAGTTAACGAATATGTTATTTCAAATAAATTTTTTTATCAAACTGAGTTACTATTGAGATCAATTGATAGTGGCTTTGAAGTTGTTGAAATCCCCGTATCAGAAAAGGTAATGGAAAATAATAAAACGACAATAAACTTTAAAGTTGATATTTTTGTATTTTTTATGGACCTAGTTACTTTTGCCGTCAATAGAAGAGCTAAATGAGAGTTGTATAAAATACGTTTAGAATGTGAAAAATGAATTACATTAAACTTTTTTTAAAAAAAATAGTCAACTTAGTTTTTTTAAAACAAATAATTATTTTTCTATTAAGGCAAAACTTAATTGCTCGACGTTTTAAAAACTTAATAGAATTTAAGGGTTTTCATTTTATTTATAAAAGCAAAATTAAAATATTCAATACTTTAAAAGAGTCAGTAAGTAGAGATTTGACAATATTTGGAATTCCAAAAAACGAAAAAGAAATATTTGCTAGGTTTTTGCAAGAGATTAAAAAAGTAAATTCTTTTTTGGACATTGGAGCAGGAATTGGGCTTTATACCTTATTTGCTATTCAAAACAAAAAGTCTATAAAAACATTAAGTATCGAACCAAACCCAGAAGTTTTTAAAGTTTTAGAGAAAAACTTAAACAACATTTCTCCACTTAATATAAATAATAAAACATTGAATAAAGCAGTATCAAATGAAAACATAAGGCTTGAATTCTATATCCCAACGGGAGATGACTTTAGCTATGGTACAAGCAATAAACACTTATTAGAAGAAAAAAATATTTCTTATGAATCTTTAATTGTTGAAACCTCAGATCTCAAAGAATTTAGCAATGATCTTTTTGAAATTATAAAGATTGATGTAGAAGGAAGTGAGTTAGACGTACTTATAGCAATTGAAGAACAACTA
>Ga0075462_10000718_pt1 | contig 10341 bp, 10 predicted proteins | sample DEB08_DNA_4_FD_71487 | JGI IMG/M metagenome (GOLD analysis project Ga0075462, IMG submission 71487) | Aqueous microbial communities from the Delaware River and Bay under freshwater to marine salinity gradient to study organic matter... | ecosystem: Environmental > Aquatic > Marine > Coastal ...
CCCGTAATAATAAGAGTATAATCTTAAAAAAAACTGACACCAATAGTTTTCAACACAATAATATGTCTATATGAAAATAAATAGCTACGCAAAATATAGTGTAAGGTTTTTATTTTTACAGCTTACTTTAACTTATTTGACTATATTTTATTTTGACAACTATCTAATTTCGAATAAGTTTTGTGAATATTGTGCAGAAAATAGTTTTCGTGTCCAAATTAACAATAATCTCTGGGAAGACCGAAATAGATTTTTCTCATTTATTAGAGAAGATTTAATAACTTTAAATAGTTTTTTAATAATGTTTATATTTTTATTTTTGATTATTTTGTATTCTACAAAATTTTATACTTATGTTAACGAGCTCTCGTTTTCAATAGATAGAAATTATCTTGATGAGTATTTATCAATTTACTTACTTTGGACAAGTTCGCTTGCTGTTTTCATAACTATGTTTAGAATTTCAAGCTTAATTTCAAGAGGAAATTTGTTGATATTTACATTTATTGTACCAATTGTTTTAATGATTTTTAGAAATAGCGAATTTATATCGTCTTTATTAGGTAGGTCTGTGACTAATGAAAAATTTATAACAATTAACCTAGAGAAAGATTCAGTTTTTAGGAGATTACGCATTGCAACTTTTAGAAAATCTATAGCTGAATTTAATAATGTAAACTTGAGTAAAACTGCTGATGTGATTGAAGCAATTGATAGTTCAAATAAAAAAGAGAATGTTAACTTAATAATTATAAATATTGCAAACAACCAAAACATTGGGGCCGATTTAGAGGATTATTTGCTTAATTTAAATAAGAAAGTTTTACTGATTTCAACAAACAAAGTTGAATTTAACAGTTTATTTATTGGTAGATCTGAATTTATTTCAAATTACTATTTAACTTACTTTAATAATGACATCCAGTACGGTTCAAAATATATTTTGAAAAGAGTTCTGGACATCTCTGTAAGTATCCTATCTCTGTTTATTTTATCTCCAGTAATTCTATTTATATTCTTTTATATCGGCTTCCTAGATGGATTCCCATCAGTTATAAAGCAAAAAAGGGTTGGGCTTCATGGCAATCAATTTAATATGTTCAAATTTAGAACTATGAAACAAAATTCTCATTCAGAAAGAAAAGACCTGCAAGATAAAAATTCTCATAAAGGCCCCTTGTTCAAAATTGAAAATGATCCAAGAATAATTAGAGGAACAAATCTACTAAGAAGACTAAGCTTAGATGAGCTCCCGCAATTTTTTAATGTTTTAAAAGGTGATATGTCTGTGGTAGGTCCGAGGCCACTTTTTGAAGAAGATACTCATTTGTTTGATCAAAAATATATGCGGAGATTAAATGTATTGCCAGGAATAACTGGACTACTTCAAATTAATGAACGAAACACTCCTGAATTTTCAACTTGGTACAAATACGACATTGAATATATAGATAATTGGTCACTGTATCTAGATTTGAAAATAATTATTAAAACACCATTTTCATTATTTAAATCAAAAATAAAAGGATTATAAGTGGGTCGGGTGGGAATCGAACCCACGACCTTGAGCTTAAAAGGCTCCTGCTCTGCCGATTGAGCTACCGACCCAAAGTATTAATAGTAAATTCTATATTAATGTTTCTAAATTCTAACTATAAAAGTTTATTCTAATTTATATATACCATTCACCATAATTTTTCATACGGCTTAACTTCTCATCACCTCTGACATAATTAAAGTGCACAAGATAAGGTTCAAGTTTCTCATGAAAAAGATAGAAGTGTGCACCATTAGGAAATTCATTCAGTGGTAACTTGTTATATGAAAATTTGTTTTTATTTTTATTTATATAGGTTTGATCATGAGTTTTATATTTATTGAATTTTCGTTTCAACTTAGGTGTAGGATTAAAAAATTTTTTAGTTGCTTCATTAGATTTTATGTACATAAATCCTGCACAAACATTTTCCAAATCAGGTTTTGAAGGTCGTAAGTCATCTTGGAAGACAATATCTGAACTTGGAGAATAATTTGTCAGATATTTAGAGAAATCTTTTTTAAAAACTATGTCTCCATCAACATATACAACATTATCTTTTTCTGAAAGTTCTTTATAAATTAATTCAAATTTTACAATCATTAAATTTCCAAAATTTTTATCTGATTGACTTAAATAATTATTTGCAAATTCATGCTTTCTATAGAGTTCTACATCATCGTGAACTTCTTGAAAATAATCATACGAATACTGATCTAAAGCATAAATTTTTATTTTTGCATTAACATTATTATTTTGATTTGAAACAATAAGATTATGTGTGTATTCAATATATCCTTTATTTGTAAAGGTCATAAAGTTTAAATTCGACAAAATATTTACTCTTCTTCTTTAGAAGTATCTAAATTTATATTTTTAATCAGTTTTTCTTTAGAATTTATGATAGTGTTTTCAAACTCTTGGTATACATTATTTATAAATTTCTTAGAGGCACTCTTAATCTCATTATCATTGATTGAGTTTTCAAGTACATTAGATAAATTATTAAAAATATTGTTTGTACTCTCTAGTGTCTCTTTTAATGAAGTTTTTAAATCTTCTAAGAGATGGTCTTCAATAACTTTGTTTTGAAGTTTATTAATCAATTCTGATAATTCATTATTAATTTTTGACCAATTATTTTTTTCTTTCATAGGTGAATTATAAGTTTAAATTAGATATTTATTTTGTCCTTAAATTTTAAATTTGGAGATTTAGTCAATCTTTGCTTTGCCCAGCGTGCGGGTGCGATAAGTCTAAAAAATGGGGGCAATAAAGGCCTTAATATTTTCAACATAAAAAGATTAAAATTAAGAATTAATCTTTTAAAATTTGATGTATGCACACCGTAAATATCTTTGAATTCTTGTGGAAGGGTGTGAAAAGCCGTAAAAGCTATAAAAGGCCATACTGGCTTGATGTGCGTCGGCACAGGGCCTCCAGCGATAATGTCTTTGACATCTTTTGCAACATCAGTATAGAGTAAATAATCATTTTCTTTTGATTTTTCAATAACCCAGTTTTTTAAGCTTTCGTGTGTTTTAGGAATTTTATTTATATCTACTAAAACCATTTTAGCCGCAATGATGTTTTCATTATGGTATTGATTTTTTTCTTCATCTGTTAATTTCTTTACTGTTTTTTCGTAAAAATATATTGATGAAATTTGCAAACATGCATGAACCCATAGTAGTTGTTCATGATCAAGAGCATCATATACTCCACCCGAGACTTCATCCTTACCATTTATTACTTCATGGAGTTTATTTATACGATGTGCACTTTCATCAGCTTCCTCTTTTGTGCCAAATGTAACAGAATTTTGTAATGATAAAGTTCTAATTAACCTTTTCCACGGATCTCTTTGGTAAAAAGATGTTTGTCTTGCACCTGCGGCAATTAAAGGATGTGCGGCATGCATTAATAAAGCTCTGGCTCCTCCAAATAAAACTGTTATTTCTTTATTTATTCTCCACATCATAGATTGTGGTCCAAAATAACCCGGATCTGACTTCATATAGAGATATTATCAATGCATTTTTTTTAAATTAAATCGATATTACATAAAAAATTTAAACTAATAGGAATAAAGTTAATATACTTTTGTAGTAGATGGAATTAAATAGTACAAATTATGAAAATACCTGTGGACCCCAGCCCCCTGGAGTATTTTATTCCGACCCTGGTAATAATCCAAATTTTGTATTTGAGAATGATCAAAACTATGAAGCTATAAAGCTTTTTGATATTGATGGAAATACCGTATTTGTGAATTCTTGGGTGGAGTGCGTTCACTATGTTAAGGGAGGCTGGTTAAGCAATGAAGTAGTAAACTTTCAAGGAGATAAGTACCTGTCTTTAGGACTGTTTACTGTTTGCTGCTTAATAACAATGGCTATAGTTTATAGAAATAGAAATGAAACAACTTAGCTACCGCACAAAATCTTTTGTTACTGTTTTAATTATATTTACTATAATTTTATTTTCATTCTGGAACGAATCACCTAATAATATATATCCTGCTATTGAAGTTAATGATTCTTCTATTGGATATTATCAATCTACAACATGTAACATTTCATTATTTAATGTTGTAGTAAATAATATAAACAATTCACAAAAAATAAAATATAACAATAACAATTATGCAGGTATTGATTGTTTTGGAAAGGTTACAGGGCTTGATAAAGTTGAAGACATATATATAGTTTCTATTGGTACTAATTCAAGTATTACATTATTAATTCAAACTTTTATATGGTGTCTGATTCTATTACTCATATCCAAGTTTAAATTTGAAATTGAAAAAATTAATTTATTTTATATAATTTTTCTCTCGATATTTTTTACAACTCAACAATTTTCTGAAGACCGTTATTATTTACAAGTTAATAAAAACTTTGATTTGTCATATTCTTACAACAATTATTACTTGATTAATATATTTCTTGTTTTTTATATAACTTTTGTATTTATTTCCATTTTTTATGAAAATAATAAAAAATATATATTTGATTATTTTCCTTATATGTTCTTGGTTGTAGGAGCTTTTAATGGTTTTAATTTAAATTTCTTTAGTTTGTTATTTTCATATATTGGGCTTAAGGTTTTGTTTGAAAAAAAATCTAATAACTTTTTTAATACTGTTTATATAAGCTATTTTGTTGTATGGACACAAACTACTAGAGATGAATGGACATATTTTGATACAGATAAGCTTAAGGGGTTCATAAATTCCTCTAACAATAAATCTTCATTAATATTCTGGGGAATCTTATTTTATTTTATTCTTAATGGTTTAATTTACTTATCCAAAAATTCCGAATTTAATTTTAATGTAATATGTAAAAATCTCTTAATTAGCTCAAATTTGATTTTTATCTTCGGTATTTTAGGTGCAGTGTCACCTTTGGTAAATTTTTTAAATTATATATCTTTTGGGCAAAATAAACGAGGAATTAACTCATTATCTTCTATTGATGGAAATACTTGGAGGGGCTTTTCTTCTAGTGCAGAGTCAATAGGTGAATTTTATGGATTTGTAATTCTCTTTTGTTTTATAGCAATTTATCTTAAAAAATTTACGCTAAATAAATTAGAGGTTTTATTTATTTTTCTTCCTTTATATGGCTTGTTTAGATCAAATAACTTTGCGGTAATTCTATCTTTAATATTTTTGATTTTTTTAATACTAATTTACAAATACATGAAAAATTATAATAAAAACAAAATATATATAATCACATCAATAACTTTTATTAGTGGAATGTATTTGCTAATTACAAAATTAGGTTTTGAATATGTATCTACACAACTTCTTTACGAAGCATCCCTTCATTCAGATTTTTTTCCAAACTTAAGCAATGATGCAAAAGTTAATGAGATCACAAAATTTTACAACGCAAGACAAATCATGAGTTTATTTAGCTTAACTGGTCAAAATACATCGACATTTTTAAATTTTTTATTCCAAAGTTACCAGCAAAATAGTTTTAATATTCCTCTAGTTCCAAATATTGTAACTTTCATAAGTTTTGTCTCAATACTCATTAATAGAAATGAAATGTGGGGTATTTTTTCAGCAAAATACAATCCAAATTTTCTTGAAGCATCTTTTGGCAATGGCCCGTATCAACTTAATAATTATTTATATAAGTTAAAAATAAGGTTGGATGTTCCAGAGGGAAGGTTGGACTCTTTATACTTGCCACATTCATCTTTTTTAGATTTATTTATATTTTTTGGTTTTATTGGATTTTTCTTATTTGTGATTTGGAATTTTTATATGTTAAAAACAAAAATTATTAATCCAGAACTTAAAATTTTATTAATATTTCTATTGTTAAATTTTGCAAAAAGCGATTCTTTACTTTATATGAATTCGTTAATCTTGTTAACTTTTTCTTACATGATTATTTATAAATCCAGGATTAATGAAAACTAATGAGCCAAGTAAATATTATATATATAACCTACCAGACATTTCCTGCAAACACAGCAAATAGCTTGCAAACAATTTCAAACATAAAATATCTTAAAAAAAAAGGATTTAATGTAAAGCTTGTTTTTCCATTAAGAGAGCTCAAAAGTACTGATCAGATTAAGAAAATTAATAAGCATTATGGAGAAAATATTCAATTTGAGTCCCTTGGCACAAAACATAATTACCCTTTTGGAAAGTTTAAATTTCAAAAAAGATTTTTCTATTTAGTAAGTCACTTTTTATGGTCAAGAAATATTTCTATAAAAATGGCTGGGAACTACTCTCCCGGTGACTGTTTTTTTACTCGTTCAGATTGGGTGTTTTATTATTTGTCTAAAAAAAATGTTCCAGTAATTTTTGAGTGTCATCAATATACAAAATTAAGGAAGTATATTATGTCTCTGGGCTTAAAGAGTAGCAAGTCCAAAGTTATATTTTTAAATGAAAACCTTAAAATAGATTATGAAAAAAAATATCGTCTTAACAGTAATTACTCCGTATTGCACAATGGAGTTGATGGAGAATTATTTCAAAATACTAAAAAAAATAAAAATCAAATTATATTTGTTGGAAAATTAACAAGATTTGGAAAATCTCGCAATATTGATTTTTTAATTAGAGCATTTTCTAAATTAGACAATTCTTATAAATTGAAAATTATCGGAGCAACTAAGAAAGAAGTTCATGTCTATAAAAATATTTTAGAAAGACTAAATTTGGGTAATCGTATAGAAATTCTTGAATATATGAATCACAAAAAAGTAATAAAATATATTTGTGAATCAGAAATAGGTATATTAATTAATTCTACTGATAATCAGCATTCGACAAAATATACTTCTCCTTTAAAGTACTTTGAATACTTATATGGAGATGTAAAAGTTGTAGCAGCAAATTTTACATCTCATAAAAATCTTCCCTTTTCTAAAAATATTTCCTTTTTTAACATTAATGATGAAAATAGTTTTATTGATTCAATTGTTAATACAAAAAGTATTTCTAATTTAAGCCCAAAAGATAAAGAATTGCTTTCTCTAGATAAAAGAGCTGAAAAAATAATAAGTCTTTTCAAAAATTAGCACGCCTGGAGGGACTCGAACCCCCAACCCTCTGATCCGAAGTCAGATGCTCTATCCAGTTGAGCCACAGGCGCAAGAATTTCATATAATCTAAATTTAATACTTATATAATAGTTGCAAGAATGAAAACTACTAAAGTGCTTCAAACAAACATAAGTGAGACAAATATAAGACAAGTCTCGGAAATACTTAACACTTCAACAAAAAATCGAGTAGCTATTTGTAATGCAAATACACTAGTGAGATGTGTTCGTAATGTTGGGATCAGAAACTCTATCAATAATTTTACAATTAAAGCGCCCGATGGTTTCCCTGTTGCCAAAGCACTTTCCTTTTTAACTAAACAAAAATTTTCAAGAGTTGATGGCTACAAAGTCTTTATACAGACAATTGAAGATGGACTAAGCATTGGTACTAGGCATTATTTTTTTGGAAATAATGAGAAAACTACACACTTAATGATTAATAAATTAACTCAAAAATTTCCTGATATAAAAATTGCTGGTTATCTATGTCCAGAATTTCTGAGTGCTGATGATTTGGTTGAGAAATATAAAGAAGAAATAAAAAATATTGATACGGATTTAATTTGGGTCTCGCTGGGATTCCCCAAACAAGAATTATTTATAGATACTCTTTGTAGTAAATTAGAAACCTCTATTAACTTTGTTGGAGTAGGTGCAGTTTTTGAGTGGGTAGCGGGAACAAAAAAGAAAGCTCCTGAGTGGATTGCTAATTTGGGGTTTGAATGGCTACTTAGATTATTTCAAGACCCAAAAAGACTTTACAAAAGATATTTAATCGACAACACATTATTTATTCTTTACTTTTTTAGACAAGTGTTCTTTCGTAGATAAACAGTAAAATAAGATAAGAAAAAGCTATATGAATAATATTTTTAATAATTTAACTAATTCTCTATCAGAAGAGTTTAAAAAATTTGAGCTGGATGAAGTAATACAGCTAAGCATGTCAAAAATAGCAGGATATGATTTACAAATTAACAACCTCGTAAAATATAACAAATCAGACTTTTTTGATGTTCTACAAGAAAACGTAATAGAAACAATCAATTCATCAAATATTTTCTTACCTGTAGAAAAAAATGACATGGGGTTTCTCAATTTAAGCCTTAACCATATTTATCTCATGAAAAATATAACAAATACACAAAGTGATTTTGAAAATGATCAAAGTAGTAAAATTATTTTTGATTACGGTGGGCCAAATATTGGCAAACCATTACATGTTGGACATATGCGTACTTTAAATATTGGAAGAAGTTTATACAATATTCACTCGTTTATTGGTAATGAGGTAGTGAGCGATATACACCTTGGAGACTGGGGCATGCCAATAGCTCAAATTATTACCTACTTAGAAAAAGAAGAAATAGCGTTACAAAACTTAGACTCAAGTCAATTAGAGATAATTTATCCAAAAGCAAGTGAGGAATACAAACAAAATAAAGACTTCAAAACTCGCGCTCAAGAAATAAATAAGCTCCTAAATAATAACGATCAAGAACTATTAGAAATATGGGAGTTTATTAAAAAAATCTCTATACAAAGCCTTGAAGAAAATTTTGAAATATTTGGCCACAGCTTTGATTATTGGTTGGGCGAGAGTGATGTGAATAATTTAATTCCAAAAATGATTGAGGAATTGCTAAAAGATGAAAAAATCATATACGACGATGGGGCTTTGATAAGTGCGGAAGATACAGATCCAAAAATCTTAATTACAAAGTCAGATGGGTCTTACCTATACATAACTACAGATCTAGCAACTATTTTATTTAGACAAAAAAATATAGGATATGATAAAACTTTCTATATTGTCGACAATCGTCAATCACTTCACTTTGAACAATTATTTAGTTCAATTAAGTATTTTGAATTTAACAACCTCGAACATGAACATATTTCCTATGGAACTTTAAATGATAGTGAAGGAAACCCGTTTAAAACTAGGGAAGGTGGTACGAAGCCTTTAAGTGAATTATTTAAAGAAACTTATGAATATATTGAAAAAATTAATAATGATTTAGACAAGTCTATAGTTTCACAATTAACAAATTCGGTGCTTACCTACAGTGATTTAATTACCAATAGAAAAACAGACTATAAGTTTGATTTAGAAAAATTTACTAATGTAAATGGAAAAACAGGTATCTATGTTCAATATTCACAAGTTAGGGCAAAAAAGCTTTTGGAAAATATTGAAACTAAACACAGTGAACTAAATGATTTAATTCTTAATGATGTAGATAAAGAACTGCTGTCAAAATTATATTTGTTTACTTACTTTTTAGAACAGTCAGCCGTTCTTAACGAACCTCATCATCTTGCAAATTATTTGTACGAAATCTCAAATTTGTTTAACCAGTTCTACGAAAGCGAAAAAATATCAGAAATTGAAGATTCAGACCAGCTATCTTCAAAAATGTATATTACCAATTTATTTTTGACAACTAGTCAAAATGTAATGTGGTGCTTGGGAATAACTCCGGTAAACCAAATGTAAGCTATAAAAATATTTGAGTAGAAATAATCCAAATTATAAGAATCAAACTATATGAGTAATTGTTTATAAAGCTCAAGTTTTTTCCAAAATTGTGAAATAAAAATAGTACTAACGGAATTGCTATAAATCCGGAAAATGAAACTGCTCTAGCGATTACAAGATATTCATTCACAAATACATTTTGATTTCTTAACAAAATCTGAAACAAGACTAGAAAAAATAATGAAACAAATATTACCGATACTACATTTGTAAGTAAATTTCTAAAAGATCTGTTCTCTATAAAATATTCATTAAAAAATTCAACAGGAACAAATAAAACAAATATAGAAACAAAAAGCGTAATAAACGACCAAAAGAGACCTTGGCCACTCCAGCTTATAAGCGCTTCATTTACTATTCCTGACGACTCTAAAAATAAATAAACTGAGAAGCCTAGTAGAGATGTGCCAAGAACAAAACAATACAATCCCAATACGGAGATAATCTGACTGCGATTTATAGATAAATTGTTTTTTGTTATTTTGCTAACATCGTATTGCATACAGACATATTAACTGTTTTTATATTAAAATATTATTTAAATATGGATTTAATAGACACACCAAACCCAAACGCTAAAAAAGTATTAGTTGAACACGACTATGAAATAGCAATTTACATTAATAAAGATGATCAAGAAGTTGATGGTATTGCAAAAAAAATAATAGAGGTCA
>Ga0075462_10000723_pt1 | contig 10298 bp, 10 predicted proteins | sample DEB08_DNA_4_FD_71487 | JGI IMG/M metagenome (GOLD analysis project Ga0075462, IMG submission 71487) | Aqueous microbial communities from the Delaware River and Bay under freshwater to marine salinity gradient to study organic matter... | ecosystem: Environmental > Aquatic > Marine > Coastal ...
TGTTCATCTTGGCTAGGGGTTCTCTTTTGCGCAAAAGAAAAGCCCCACTTGGGGGCTTTGCTACATATATAGAGACACCTATAAGGTGAGAGTATTAGGATTGAGTTGCTATAAAGGCATCATATAAATCATTCATTTGTGTAGAGTTTAGTAGTTGGTCGTGAACAACAATGTGATAATAGTTTACAGTATTTGCAGTATCTACACTAACGGCGAAACCATCACCAGTTGATGTACTATTTACAAATGCTCTACTACAATATGTTTCTTCGGTTCCATTATCATACATCAAATAGCCATCTGTTGTATCATAACCAAATCCCATAAGTCCCTTCGTTTGCGCTTGAACATTAGTCAATGAAGAATATTTACTTTTATTACTAGTCCCAAAATATCTAAACATTACATTTGTTCCGGTGCCGTGATTATCACATAGTTGTGGGTCCCAGGTACCTGGCATCGAGTCTCTATAACCACCATAAGTAGGCCCTCTCCAACCATTAGTTTCATTACTTTGCAAAGTAAATAAACCTTGAGTATTACCCGTGGTCATATGATGATAAACAGTAATAGTAAATGTATTGTTAGAAAACATACCAGAAGGTAAACTATTTACACCTGACCTTATAGATGTTGCTAATCCATTTCCAAAAGTTACAAAACCATCACCCAAAACAGGGTCATTCGTACCATATGATGTAAGTGTATAAGAACTTACCTTATCAGTAATATCAGTCACATCAGTTCCGGTCAAAGTCATAGTAGAACTATCGGTAAAATCCCAATGGTATGCAACACTCAAAGTCCCACCTAATGTTGGGTCAAATCCCGCTGCAGATGGTGCAAAAAATCCTATTGGTGTAAACATATTATTTATCCTTTTTTCTAAACCAATCAACCAATCGGGTCACATTCAGTAATAGACCTGTTAGTAAAAGAAGAACAGTCAACTCTGCTTGAAAGTTCATCAAGTATGCGAATACGCCAGTAATCGTTGTTGTGTTGGCTACACTATCTTTTACATCCATCTTATACTCCTTATGAGAAGTTAGTCAATGCGGTTGCGTAAAGTGAACTACCATCACTTACACAAGTAAGAACATCAGTCCCATTTGAGTAAGTAGGTGTAGTTCCACCTGCGAACTTCCAAGCACTTCCGTGGTTAGAAATCAACGAACCACTATCCAAGATGATTGTGTAAGTAGTTCCCGATTTTAGATTAGTTGGGTTTGCCAAGAATGTTGCTGCCGTTAGGTTTAGTGTTGCAAAGTTACCATTATCAAAGTCAATACTTGAAGTAGATGATGCGATTGAACCAGCAAATGTTGGTGAGAACAACTGACCGGCAACCTCAACATTACCACTAGCACTTACAGCACTATTCAATGTAATTGCAGTAGAACCATTGTATTGGTAAATACCACCAATATTGATTTCACTTGCAGCAGTAACTTTAGAACCACTACCGATTGCGATACCATATGCACCTGTGGTTGATGAACCCCAACCAATAGCAATACCACCTGTTGCGCCAGTTACTTTTGCTTGACCACCAAGTGTAATACCACCCTCTGATGTAGCAATATCAGCATCTTGTCCTAATGCAACTGCTCTACGAGAAGAACCATCAATAGTTGTATCCACACCAATAACGATTGCTTGGTCAGAAGTTGCACCAGCATCAGCACCAACTACAATAGCAGCGTTAGCACCTGCGTTGGTATTTAGACCATATGCGGCTGCGTAGCTATTTCCAGTTCTTGCATTATTACCAACAGCAACACCATTATATTGGTTGTTAGAGTTTTGACCGATTGCTACACCACCTTGAGCAACATTTACACCCTCACCAATACCGATTGAGTAATCGTTAGCAGAGACAATAGAACGACCAATAAGGACATTACCACCTGTACCTGTATTTGTAATGTTGTGACCGATTGCAGTTGAGTAACCACCTTGGTTGTTGATGTCTTTACCAATGTTGATGGTTTGGTCGCCTGTTGTATTTGAGTTACTATCATCAAGTGAAATGTGTAAAGAATAGGTACCTGGTGTATTAGCACCATTACCAATAGCAATAGAATAATCACCACTTACAATAGGTGCAGTAGTAACTAAACTATCTGCGTTTTTAATACTATCAGTACCCGTTCCTGCAACAAGACCAGCACCACCACCGGCATTTGCAGCGTATGAAGCAGTCAATGCGTAAGATGCTGATGTAGCAGTTGTGGCTGATGTTGCCGTTCCAGCTGCGTCTGCGTATAAAGCGTGAGAAGCTGAAGTAGCAGTATTAGCACTTGTCGCTGAACCGGCAGTTCCGGCTGCATCTGCGTAAAGAGCGTGAGAAGCTGATGTAGCAGTTGTTGCTGAACCGGCCGTAGTAGCACTTCCAGCAGAGTTAGCATACAAAGCGTGAGATGCCGATGTAGCAGTTGCAGCAGTTCCACTTGCTAATGATAAATCAACTTGAGCTGAAGATGATACAAGACCACTTGGTTTGTTTAAGATAGCGTCCCATTCAGTATCACCACCCGCGTTCAATGCGTAAGAAGCAGTTACTGCGTTTGCAGCCGTTCCCGTAGCCAATGAGAGGTCTACTTGTGCTGAAGAAGAAACTACACCACTTGGTAAGGAAGTGAGGTAAGAACTTGTTGCAGCAGTCAAAGAACTGATATCGGCAGTATTTGTTGCGATTTGTGGTAGTTGTGCAGATGAACTTACTAAACCACTTGGTTTACCTGTAATATCATTCCATGCAGTAGAACCACCAGCACCAAATCCAGCTTCTGCGGCTGAACGTGATACTTCCGTTGGAAAGTTTACGATACTTGAAGTAACGATTTGTTTTTCGTTTCCAAGACCATCAACCAACTTATTACTATCATTCACCTGCGCAAGTTGCCCGTAGGTGTTCTTGATTTTTTGTCCTGTTAGATTGTATGTTGCCATATTCTTACCTTACCTTTATATTATGAGAAATCCGCCAAAGCAGTTGCGTATAGAGATGTTCCATCACTCACACAAGTTAATACATCAGTATTTGCTGAAAGTGTTGGTTCAGTTCCACCTGCGAATAACCAAGCAGTTCCATAACCACTAATGTTAGCACCATTAGTAATGATGATTGTATATGTAGTTCCACTCTTCAAGTTTGATGGGTTAGCCAAGAAAGTTGAAGATGCGCAGTTCAATGTAGCGAAGTTACCATTATCAAAGTCAATACTTGATGTTGATGATGCGATTGAACCTGCGAATGTTGGAGAGTAAATCTGACCATCAACTCTCAAATCCATAGATGCCGTAAAGTGGCTTGAAATAGTTACCGATGTTCCATCATCAGTAATATTAGTATCAGCTAAATGGTGACCACCTGTACCCTTTTGGATTGTATTTGATGTTGGGTATGTAGGAGTTCCTTTTGTAGCGAACTCTGGTCCAAATAGAGCAACTGCATAATCAGTAGCATCTTTCTCATATTCATAGAACCAATCGTTGTTTACACTATCCCATTGGAATGAACCTGTTGAGATAGGTGAAGAACCACTATCGTAAACCTTTACACCAGCGTATCTTTGTGTTGGTGTATCTGCATTTAAGATGATGAATGCATCACCGATTACTTTAGCAGAACCTGTGATAGATTGTAAGTAAGCAATACTTGCAGTTCCGTTGATTGCAACATTGTTGAATGTTTGTAAACCACTAAATGAGTTGTCGCTTGATTTAACTGCGTAAGAGGATGTAGCAGATACCAAACTATCTACACGAGAAGTTTGTATAGAGATGTTAGAACTATTAGTAGAGATGTTTGCTTTATTTGTAGCAATATCACTTGCGATAGATGCTGAAGTAGAAGTGAATGAACCACTAATATCATCAGCAAGTTGAGCAGAAGAACTTACCAATCCACTTGGAGTTCCACTTACTGGCCAAGTAGCAGCTCCACCAGCATTCAGTGCGTATGATGCAGTAACTGCGTATGCAGCGTAAGACGCCGATGCGAATGATACTGCAGCAACACTACCTGTTCCATCAACGATTACCGAACCACTAATCTGGAGTATTTGTTGGTAGGTATCTTGTATTCTTTCGTTTGTTAGATTATATCCCATTTCTTATCCTCTTATTGTGGTAAGTAGTCGTATCTACTATCAATCACTTTAATACCAAGTTTCTTCATATCTTCTCTATAACCTCTCCTAAAAACGATTGGAGAACGATATTGGTTTGTTTGGTCAGGCCACATTTCATTTCCTTGTTCAGTTCCAAACTCTGGAAATAGACCTTCATTATCTATTATATAACCAACTAACCTTTCGGAGAAGAACTCAGCCTTATTTTTTACACTTTCTCTCTTTTTGTCGTATAAACGAGTATCAGCTGCAATAGCATTATCACCACCTTGTGGAACGAGAAGACCATTATTTCTTGGTCTCAACCAAATGGCTTCAAGTGCCTCGTGGTATGCCCAATAGAGGAGAGCATCTTGGATGTAAGTATCCAAAAGAGTTTTGTATACACCACTAATAGTTCCTGCAGCAACATCGGTTAAAATCTTTTGATAAAGTTTATAACCCAACATTCTTTGGATGTTGATGTCTTGTGCTTCTCTAATAGCATTCTTTAACAAATCAGGGTCAATAGCATTATTGAGGTCTGAAAAGTTTTTTAGTTTGTTTTCGCTGATTAGTAAGGTCGTAGTCATACTTTTTCCTCTATTTTATCTTCAAGTTGTGTTTCCTCACCGGCTTCAGCCTCTACGGATGTTACAACCTCTAGTTCTTCTTCTCCATCAGAGAATAGTTTAGTTTGTTGAACTCCCAAGGTAATATCCAAACCATTTGTATCAAAGATTTTCTCAAAGGTTTTGAGAATGTCTGATTGCATTGGTTGGATTACGGTAATAAGGAAATGTGCGTATGCATCCAATAACTCTTGTCTTCCACCAAGTTGTCCTTCGGTTTTAATACCGACTAACATAGGTGATGTGATGCGGTGACCAGTCAAAATCTTTTGAGTCACCATATCGTTTACAGTTGTATAGTAACCATCTGCACCATTTTGTGGAATAGGTGTGATGTCTGGTTTTTGGTCTTGGTTTGCAACATCAATGTAAATCAAAGAACCAGCATTGTCGGTTCCTGAATAAGATGCTCTCAACATTCTTTCAATCTCATCTCTTTCTTCTTCATTTGCGTCAGTAAAGGTTGTGATTGCGAGTGATGGTGCTAAACCATTTTTTAAGTTATTCAAGTGGAAGTTGTCTACCTCACTATCTAACTCAATAGTTTTGATTGACCCCATATAGTCAGGAATAGGGTAGTAATCATAGCCAGTTGTGTATGGCTTGAAATAAATGATTTGAGAAGCTGATGTTCTATCTCTACGAGAGAATGCTGGAAGATATGGTAGGTCTTCCGTGTTTGGTCTAAAACCACTTTTAGCCCAATCTCTCCAAATGTAATAGCCAGGAACATTTCCTCTTTCATCCATTTTATGAGCACGAAGGTATGAGAAATCAACGTGGTATACTTCAGCGATACTTGTTCTATCGTTAGACCAAATAACTTCCAAAGCAAATCCACCATAGATTACTCTATCCAATGCTACTTTATTGAAAATGTCGTTCCAACTTTCACCTTCTTTGTTTGCGTATTCAAGGATGCTTTCATCTTCAGCAGTCAAACCTTCACCAATGATAGCTTGATGTTTTGCGTTTACTGCCGTTGAGTGAACTGATGACTTGTGGTATAGTTCAGTCAAATATTGTGGCCATTTGTTTTCTGGGCCAAAGAACACTACATCTTTTCTATCATCCTCAAATAGATTTGTTGATGGGTAAATGTAATCCCCATACTTGGGAATGATAGACATTCGGTGTTTTTTAAGATTATCTTTCATATTCATCATCCTTGATATACCACGAAGGCTGCGTTTTCATTAGCAGAGGAGTAAATATCCCTTCCTATGCTCTCTGAAACGAACGCTCTTGTAGTCAATATACTATTGCCTAATGAAGTAGGAATGCCCGGAACTGAACTCCAAGTGCTTCCCATAACTTTCCATTTTCTTGTTTCAGTACTGTAGATTGAGTAAGCTGCATATGCATCATCCCATGCAATAGCTTCTAAATCCCAATCAACATCTTCTATATCCCATTGTGCTCCAAAGTCAGCAAGGGAATATACATATGCGTCATATGTCCCACCTACTAATGGTAGAGTGGACTTATCCGTGTCGATAATGTATGAACTGCTTAGTTCAACAGGAATATTGAACCATTTACCTGATTTACTACCAGTTCCTTGTGCGATGTATTCATCTTTGCTGAAATCATCTACAAATCTTAAAAGAAATCCACTCCCATCAGCATAAGAGCCGGATGGAAGAACAGTAGCTACGTTACTTGATGACGCGTATAAGTAAATCATACATTACCTCTTTATTAAAAAAGGGGTGAGGTTTTATCCCCACCCCTCTTATTATATGGTGTTTTACCTTTTGGATTAACCAACAGCAATACCTGCCAAAACACCTGCCAACGATGAACCCGAAAGTTCAGACGCTGGTTCTGGCTCTTGGCCAGTAAATGTTAGCAGGTATTGGTTCGCGTCCCCGAAAGATGTTCCGGTTTGACCTGTTCCACCACTCAAAGACAATCCACGAGTTTGACCTAATAAGAAGAATACTCCAACCCCATCTTCTGAACCATTGTTGGTTTCAACAATCATTTTGATGTTAGGATTTTTAGCGAGAACTCTTACTTGGTTACGAGTTGTAGATTGCATTTTATGGAACGGCGCATTAACCACTTGTTCATAGAAGATAGTTCCGTTTTCTACGTTAGAGTTGATTGTCTCGGTGAAATCACCTGTTTGACGGGTCAACTCAAACTTATAGAAAGTACCAGAACCACTTACTGCAGAAAGCAAGCCGGTTGTGCCGCTTGTTGAACTAATACTACCGGAGAGGATATAAATGTTTTTAAGACCACCAGTATTGTCTCTACACCCAAGTGTAAATCCTGATGTAATATCACATGAACTCATATCTTTTCTCCTTTTATTTTATTCAACAATGATTTAGGCCAAGTCGTTACTAACCCAGAACTCTGGATAAGCGATGTTTACACCCAACTTGGTTACAACTCTGTGCTTCAACTGGTCTGATGCAATATCATACCAAAGTTGGAATGAAGAGAAGTCAGACAACAAATCAGTACCAACTACGATGTGCTTAGCAGGACCCATAACGATACGGTTAGAACCTTGCAAACCAACAACACCAACAATCTTCACGTTAGCGAATGGGTGCATCATTTCCATCAAGTTAGTACGATTAGTTACAGATTGCGGGTCAAAATGATAGTTATTTTGAGTGCGCAACCATACGATGTACTTGCGGAAGTTAGCGATAGACATAAATGCAGTCAAGTCTTCACGGTCTTGAACATCAACAGACAAAGCTTCTAACATTTGGTCAATCTGATTACCGATGTTAGCTGAAGTAGGAGCAACTGAAGCAGTTACTTGAACGCCAGTAGTTGAACCAGAGATGATAGTTGAAAGACCATTAACACAGTCACCAGCACCAGTTGTAGCAGTCCACAAGAATGTGTCGTTTGCTTTTTGGAAACCTCTTACGATTTGGTCAGAGTATTCTGAAACCAAAGTAAATGTCTCGTTGTAAGAACCATTTGGTTGCATTACACCCAAGTATTTAGTATCCAAGTCACGAAGACATAGACCGTCGTGAGATGAACGCTGGCAAACTTCGATATCGCGTTGTGCGAATGAAGCAGTGCCTGCCAATGAAGTTACACAACCACGGCCATCAACGATGTCCAAGTCAACCTCAAATAAGTTAATCGGTTCTTTATATTTTACGCCTTCTTTTACAGTCGCAAACTCGATGGTAGAACCCCCCATGATAGCTTTAACAACTAACTCGCCTGCGGTTTCGTTGTTGAAGTTATCTAATGTGCTAATATCAAATGCCATATTATACCTCTTTTTTAGTTTCTTTTTCTTGCAATCAAACGCTCAATATCTGCAGCGTTTCGGTAGTTTTCTTTAACTACACTTTTGTTAAACTTTGAAGCGATAGTCTTTTCGTTAGCAGGTGCTGAAGCGAATGAGTCGAACTTGGCTTCAAGTTCAGCCATCTTCTCTTCATATTTCTTCATCATTTCACTAACTTGTTCTGCAACTGCTTCTGCAACTGCAGCAACTACTTCTTCTGAAATAGCTTCTTCTACAACATCAACAACCTCTTCAACAACCTCTTCGGCTACTGCTTCGGCAACTGCTTCTGCTGGAGTTTCTGGCATTTCTTCGCCAGGAAGCTGCATTTCTTCTTCATCTTCATGCTCTGCAGCTTCAACCTCTTCTGCCGGTGCTGTTTCAGTAATAGCTTCAATCTTGCCATCAGCAGTTACGATAGTGATGCCACCTTCAAGGGCGTGCTCACCATCTGGTGCTGGGACTTGACCATCCGCTGTTACTACAAAAACTGCAAGACCTTGTGCGAGTTCTTCACCCTCATAAGTGAGTGTAAGTTCACCATCTGCAGTTTTGATTTCACCGAAGGATTGTTCAGCAGCAGCTTCAACCAAGTTGAAATGCTTTTTAACTAAATCTTTAATGTTTTCCATTATTTAGTTCCTTCTTTTGTGGTTATACAAAAATGAAAATGAAACGAACCCATCACCTATACTGATTTACCATCCATCGCAACTTCAAGTCAAAAAAGTATCAAGCGTTTGGCGTATCGCTCTACTTTCGTGTTTCATTTATTAACTTGTCTGCAAAGAAACCTTCTACTGAAAATCCTTTTACAAGACCCGTTAAAACATACTCGTTCCAAATGGTGTCGTTGTTTACCTTCATCATTCCAAACCAAGTTCCTTTTGGGTATTCTTTACCTGTAAGGGCTTTTGATTTATCATTATTTGGGTCAACAACTAGCCAAGTTTCAACGAGGACTACATCATTATATACAACATTACTATTGTGTTCCAAGTTTGTCGTATCTTGTCTTTTTTCTATTTGATATTTGTAAGCAATCTTCTTAATAGTATCATCTGAAAAGTAAACGTAGTATTCATTTCCGTATTCATCAATACGATATATCAACTTATCAGGCACCATCAAAGGGCCTGCGATTATTCTTTGTGCATCACTCTTTGCAAAGGACTCACCAATAGCTCTTCCACCTATAACAGTTCCACCAAGAATACCGATTGAAGATTTAGTATCTTGTGTTGTTGCTTCTTGAACTTTGATGTCCCCTCTAACCCATTTCTTTGTATTTGGGTTATAAACTTGTCTAACGGATTTCCAATAGTGTCTGCAGTTATTACCACCAGCAAACTGGAAGATGTCGTAAGAGTTTGAGCCATCAGGACCAAAGCCAGGGTTTGCACCTTTGAGTGATAAGTTGTTGATGTCTTCTTTTCTAAACAATAAGCCCAAGTCAATCAGTTGTTTACAAAAACTTCTCGTGTTAGATTGTTTAGGAGCACCCTTGCCTGGCAATACTGAATATTTGTATCTAATACGAGATGTTTGACTATCCGTAATACTTTCTTCGTTAGGTTGTGCATCAGCAGATGTTACTGCAAATGTTTCTTGGTCGTATAGGACATCTTCCTCACCAACTGATTTTAAGTAGTCAATGAGTTCTTCTTTTTGTTCATCGGTAAGGTCATTCCAAGATTTCATTTGACCTCTTCTCCACTCATCATATGCTTCTTGTAGGACATCATCCCACTCTGGCTCGTGTGATTGGCAAGGCATGTAAACTACGAAATCACCTACTTGGTGTTCGTGGTATCCTTCACATCCAGCAACTTGAGCAACTTCACTTGCTTCTTCTGGTGTAGAGAATACTGGCAATCCATCTATATAACCCAAGAACGAGAATAGACCTTCAAGGTATTCACCGATTTGTTCTTGCTCAAACTTATCATTCCAATACGAATAACAAACTGCAGCTCTTTGGCTATCATCAGGATATTCTGTATTTAGGTCATCCATACATCTTGAAATGAACTCGTTTTCAGTTTCACTTGCTCTTGGTTTTACAAAGATGTCTTTTACAATCAAGGAACCAGATGGTTCATTTACATAGTTAGGCAATGCACTAACATCAACTGCTCCCTCGAATAATCCAAGTTCTTTTAGTTTTGCTTCCGACCATCTCTTAGCAGCAAGGCCACCCCAAAGGAGATAAGAGATAGTACCACAAGCTTCAGTATCACTTTCATCATAGTATTCTTCTGCTCTTGATAG
>Ga0075462_10000733_pt1 | contig 10239 bp, 20 predicted proteins | sample DEB08_DNA_4_FD_71487 | JGI IMG/M metagenome (GOLD analysis project Ga0075462, IMG submission 71487) | Aqueous microbial communities from the Delaware River and Bay under freshwater to marine salinity gradient to study organic matter... | ecosystem: Environmental > Aquatic > Marine > Coastal ...
AAACCAATCTCAGTCGCAGCCTCAGCAGCAACCGGCCTATGATCCCATGGATGACATACCGTTTGGTTAGACTCCATTAATCAACTCCTAATGAGCTTTTAATCGGGTGCCTAACCGCATCCAATAACAGTCTGTTGGTCTCTTTCTCTTTCTTGAGCTCCTCGCATAGCCTTATAACAAGCTTTGCGGCCTCATGCCTAGGCCATCCCGACCAACTGGCTTTCTCTATCAACTTCGTCAGCTCTTCGTTACTCATATACAGCCACCAATGTAATAACCTTTAGACATATAGCTATCCCACTCGCTCGGCTTTTCTTCCATCCGTTCTGTGCTGTTGTGTTCCTGTAGAGCTTGGGCTATTTCGGGGTACGCTTCGGAGTCCACGCCCTCGCCTGGGCCGGTTCTAGTCTCTACCACCCACGACTCACCTTTAGCAGGTAAAGTCTGATAGGTATAATTGAACTCTTCTTCTGGGATGTTACGGACTATCATCGCTTCCACCTGCTCTTGTTAACATGCTTCGGCCTGAAACTTTGCAAACATTCAGTCTCAAACCAGACCCTGCGGGGGTTGTCTCTTTTCCTGCATGTTATCTTGAACTCACCTGGAGCGGCTTCGATAATTTCGATATGAGGCTTTAAGCTTAGATCGTGGTACACACAGGCCAATATAGCCTTCTGCCTGTGTGGCTGCACTGTCACATGAACGGGGTCGTTCACCTTGTAGAAATCAATCTTGGTTGTACCTGGATCAAGGGCCATCAATCACCCTCTTCCCTTGGGTCGGGGTCTAGGCCTAGGCTTTGGCTTGGGCTTGGGCTTTCCGTATGGCATTCTTCAAACTCCTCGAAATCCACAAAAATCATGCACTTCTCACATACATAACGCTCATTAAATCTGGTCAAGTAGTCGATAGCAAGGCAATAATAACAGTTCTTCATGATAAGTCCCTTTGTTAGGGTTTCTTACCAGATTCTATCATAGCCACCACTAACCCAAAGAAAGCCTAACTTGATAACCCAGCTTTTGTTTTTTCGGAGCTAAACGACTCAGGAGCGAATTAGAATTATAAACTTGCTCCCTCATTCTACAATCGCCGCAATCACCAAACCAGCGGGGGACTCTCCAAAAAGGGTGTTTATCCACGCTAATTGTATAACTCGCATAACAAACCTTTAAAGCTTGTTCCATGCTTGTGACTTCATACCCATTCGAAACATCAACACCAACAGCGCCACAATCAGGGCAACGCTTAGGAACCCAAGACTTTCGACCATAATACCGTTTCAAACTAAACCTTTCAGCTCGTTGTACCGCCTTCGCGCTGTAATGTACAACATCCTCGCAATGAACACACCCGCCCTCTCTGCGTTCCCAGCCATCACAACCGGCACACCGCTAGCAATCCACCCCATTAGGCTTCCTATCGCAGCATTAGGATCCACTTTGCTCCTATAGTTGCCCTCTTCGATGTCTTGCCACTCAGCCTCGACCACAATAGCCCTAGTCGGGATCCCCCGGAGTCTAACAAGCTCCCTCTCGAACCTGTCACGATCCCTGCCTATGCAACCCATCAAGTCCGGCAGACTCTTGCGTTCTATCGCCACCTGCCTCTCCAGTCCCTTCACTGAGTAATCCCCAGAGTATAATAAACACCGCCGTGAGCTTAATTCTCGACCATCATTGGAAAGTTTCAGCACCGCCGGTTTCTGCTCTCTTGTATCGATCAAAATCGTTAACGCCTCGGGTTTCAACATCCACCGCCCTCCTGCGTGTTCAAAAAACCCCTGTGCATAGCCTGTGTATAAGTCGTTGATATCACTGCTACGCGGTTTAATTCTGCAACAGATCCGGGCATTTTCCCATTTAATACTTGCAAATGGTTGACAGATAATCATCGATGTAATATTACAATGAGCAAGTCGAGAGATACACGGCTAGCACACACAAAGAGAGAGGAAACATTATGAAACTAGCGGAAATCAGAGCAGTTGAGACAAAATTCGAATTAAGTGGAGCAATCCGAGACTTTGCTTTGCTTGTAACCACACAAGAGCCAACCACCGGAGAAATTGCGGCATTCAAGAGCGTTATCCTCGAAAAAGCCTCAGAGCTTGGCTTAAAACCCCGAAATATAAACTCAATATATGCAAATGCACTAGAAGAAATCAGAACGGGATACTTTGAATAAAACTAAACCGCCGACAGATAAGGCAACAAAGAGAGAAAGGAAACATTATGGAACTGGTCAACCTACCAACCCACAGCACCAAAGAAACTATCGACCAGCGAGCAACCAGGCTTGTTAACCAAGAAGTTTACCACCGTCTCCATTACATGGTTCAGGAGCTTGCAAAAGAGGATAAATGGGCAGACGAACTATTAGAAGTCATTTGTAAAACCGAAATTCGCTATGAAATCTACAACCAAGACGGCCAGCCAGTAACAAGCTGTTACAACGAAGAGCAGGCAGAAAAAACAGTTCAAGAACTAGGCGAAGGCTTTCACTACGAAGAAGAAGAGGACCATATCGAAGCCCTAGAACATTGGGCCGTATCATCCTGGCTTGCTGATGAGTTAGCCGAAAGAGGCGAAATGGTCACAGAATTTATGGATTTTTATATCTGGGGGCGCACCTGCTCAGGCCAAGCCATTATGTTGGATGGCGTCATTCAAGACATCGCAAAGAAGGAGTGTTTCTAATGAGTGAACTAACGAGAGAGCAAAAAATCAAGCTAATCTATCGCGAGACTCCCAAGGACTATCGCGGCAAGGACGGGGAACACCATACTGTAATGCCACCCTTCAACATCTACAACAAGACTTGCCTTGTAACACTGGAAACCCTGCCGGATGATCGACTAGACGAAATCCTTGCAGCAAAGGGACTTCCGCATGACAGAACAAACCGAAAACTAGACAGAATCTAAGCACTAAGCAGGGTTATGGTTAGTTGTCGCAGCTCGAACAAAGATCTTTTCTATACCAAGTGCGGCGGAACTCATCCCCACACACCCTACAATCCACATTCCACCACCTGCCTTTGCGTGGAACCGTTACGCCTGTACATTCCAAGCCACCGTCATCCGTCCCCAGTCTTAGCGCATGGTCCTCAAGCTCGACAATGCTCCACGGCCTAAACGACATTTTATAATGCTGGGTTCTAACTCTATTCCCCATCAGATGAGCATAATCAAAGCACATGTCGCCGCGGTAAAAAAACAAAGCACCAAGCCCTATTTGTTCCAGGTTCTGCTGAAACATTTTTGCCTTGTACTGAATTTTAGACTTTTCTTTTTGCACCTCGCGCAAACGCTCAACATCTCTAGGAGGGGCAACCACCCACAAGGTGGAAAATCCCGCCTTGTGATGCCCGTGCATCCGATGCGCTATATCATCCCAGCAAATATTAGAAAGCTGGATTTCTATCGCCATCTTGCGTTTTTTCCCAAAGAGAGCAACATCCAGAATATTGTCACCCTCCCTTTGCTCCATAGTTACATCCTGGAAACGCCCCGATGCCTTTGCATCGTTAAAAATCCGTCGCTTAAGCTCCATATGCTCGTAGCTCTCGCCGCCCCTGCCGTACTTTGCAACACCAATGCAATTTTTGTCATCCCCGGGTACATAATGGTGCGCGAAATGCGCGATAACCTTCTTCCCGTTCTTAAAAATCATCTTTTTTTCGCAAAAACGACATCGTAACCCACTGATATCACTAGGGGTGGAATCTGCAAAAACTAGGTCTTTTTTACTCATCGCCGTTAACACGAAACCTCCAATTTTGTATAAGTCTTAAGCAAATCTGTACACCGATTGGGCAATTTGTTCCCACTGTTCCCCCAAGTTCCACATCGAGGTGGAACAAGCAAACCCTTACAGCTCTAGGGGTTGCTCGGCTGTTCCCCCAAGTTCCCCCAAATTCGGGTTTTCCGTTCTTACTACATTTATAAAAAGACCCTTTTTTTATCTATTCCCCTTATACTTAACTTAATTTTAGGGGAACAAAGGGGAACAGACATATAGCCCAGTAGAATCGGGAAAAACCCCGTTCCCATCTATGGGAACACCTTGGGAACAGGGGGAACGGATCTAAGATCGCTGGTCATGGTCTTTCTCTTAATGCCCAGCAAACACCATTCAGACTTTCCATTAACTCTCGCTTTTTTCCTTAGTTCTGTGGGTGTCGCGATGCCGAGCTTTTCGCAGATCCAGCGCCTAAGCCCGTGGTGAGTCTTGTTTTTGGTCGCGTTGGGATACTCCCCGCAAATGGCCTCCCAGTCCTTCGTGAAACTCGTTGAGGAAACCGTAGGGGTACCGCCTACGTCCGGAACGTCCCAATCCTTTACGAACTCATACCTAGTGTTAAATATCTCCTCATAATCCATCTCATCCTCGCAGGAAATGTATTGCCGTATGTTACTGCGGTCGTATTCGATCTCCTTGCCGTTAAGCTCCTCGAAAGCATCTAGGCAATACCCGGCGAAATAGGGAAGCTCCGGGTCTATTAATTTGTCGACATCATCAAGGCTGGGCAGTTTCTCTTTCCCTTCCCATTCCTCGGAGGATGATATTTCGCAGGGGATGAGTCTGTGATTGACCACAGCTTCATCATTGGGAAGAACCAGCTTTTTTGTGTTGAGGTTGAAAAAGAAAACCCCCCTTAACTTTACTTTTCTGAAATCCTTCTTAACTGTCCTTAGAGCAAATTCATCGTTGCCGGTAAGCTCTTTATATACGGGCTCAAATAGTATTTTGGGGTCCACGTCATCCCCAAACCATGCTGCTGTGTTTTCCACGAACCCCCAAGAGAACCTGTCTTTGTAGTGCTTCGGAACGATGCCGCTTGCTTCATCGCCGACAAGCCTTTTAAAGGTCCTGTTAACCGTTGATTTTCCCAGATGGGGGCCACCGTAAACAAGGGCACTAGTTTTCCTATGTGGTTTCCCTGCTAAGACAGACCCGGCAAGCTGGCAATATGCTTTGCGGTTCTTCATCCGGCTTAGGTAACTGTTGATTTCAGGAAAATCTTTCTCGGTCGCGCCTCTTACGGGGTCAAACGGACGCCTTGTGAAGAACACGCCCTCGGATGATTTAAAGCCTAGGGGTTCTGGCCATTCCTTAATTCTTCTTCTTTGGCTTCTTAGGATTCTTTTTGTCAGCTTGTCGGTCTGGGTCGTTGATAAGCAATATTTTTCGGTGAGGGTTTCGGGGTATTCTCCAAAGATCTCTAGGCGTCTGTCAATCTCACCGGCAAGACTTTGAATCGAAATTTCTTGAACTAAACCACCGTCTTTGAACAAAACAATCTTATATTCTTCGGCAGATTCCTTTTCTTTGTAGATCCCAAGCCTTAATAGTTCGTGGTCTTCTTTGCAAAAAAGTCCTAGCCCATAGGATGTTTGTTCGTTCGATTCCCTGGTTAGATAGTTTATTAAATTCCTTTCAATGGTGCCGTGCTCAAGGTTTACAGCATCATTCCGCTTACTTGATTTTTTGCGCTTGCCTTTTTTCTTTGCAGAACTATCTTTGCCCCCAGTCGTCATGTATAACTCCTCGTAGAACAGGTTTTTGGCGCGCCGTCCCTCTTTGCCCGGAGGGGTGGCTCTTTTTATAATGGCTTACTGTACGCATTCGTTACAGCTTTCTTCACGTCCTTAAAACACTTGTCGGACGAATCTAAAGGAATGGCACTATTCCAAATAATCTGCAACGCCTCATCGAATGAAAAACCCACCCGCATGAGATCCCTAGCCGCTGCGTAACAAGCCACTGTTCTGGAATCAAATTTTGAATGTCCAAAATCTAAAAGTAACTTCGTCTTCCCTGGAATGGTCTTTGTTGGTGCGTACTGGGATGATACCTTCTTGTTCCTACGTTCAATCGCCTCTGCCTTTTTCTTTACCGACTCATCGTGGACAGCATGGATGATTTTTCCGCTGTAGGATGTCGACACGATTTCAACGCAGGGCCAAAACATCCTAGCCGCATCCTTACAGGCGTTATCTGCGCCATATTCCTCTATCAGACTTGCGGCAGTTGCCTCGTAATCATCCGCCGATTCGCAGCGGACACCGAAGCGCAAAAAGACTCTAAACCGATCGCACGGCGGTTTATCTCCTTTCCATCTCTGGTGATTGCGTGTCGTCCCGATGACGTGCATATAAGGACCAAAGACCTCAAGCCCTCGCTCTAAAGTCATGCCCTCATCGAAATCAAGGCCGAGCCAATCGGCAAATCTAAATTTTGCCTTACCCCTTTGCCCGTTGCCTCCCCACATGCAAGGCGAGTTCGGATATTTTACTACATACTGTGCCAGCTCTCCAGCTGTCGGCAAATTCTTAGCTCTCCATCCACTGGCATAAGCCCACGCTTTCCCTATGTCCCTTGTGTTTTCGTGATACATCAACATTTCTACCTCCAAAATAACTCTTGTAATACTATACTAAGTATATTATCAATAAGTCATTCGCAAGGAGGAAATATGACGAAAAAGAAAACGAAATCGAAATCATGGACGGGCTCGGATGAGTACACGACCATCAAGGTAGGCAAGGCAGAATGGAAGCGGTTCAAGGTTATCTGCGCTGCGAACGAGTTTCAAACTATGCAGGTTGTTAACTGGCTGCTCAATAAATGGTCAGAGAAGAACAAGAAAGCATTGGAGGAATTATGAGAACGTCGGAGCAAATAAACGAGCTATTCACAGCCCTAGCTCAGGCTCAGGGGGAATTTTCAGATATTAAGATGTCTGGGAAAAATCCCCATTTTGGCTGCAAGTACGCAACGCTCGCGGATCTTAGGGATGGAACCTCGGAAGCTCTCAGCAAATATGGACTGACAGTAACCCAGTTTCCAAGCACTGATAACGGGACGGTTTTGGTTAGAACCTTGCTAGCGCATAAGAGCGGGCAATTCATCGAGGATGAGCTTAGGCTTAAGCCTGACCGTGGAAACATCCAAGGGGTAGGTGCTACCATCACATACGGGAGAAGATACGCGAAAGCAGCTATTTTGGATGTCGTAGGGGAAGAGGATGACGACGGGGAATCCGCGGTTGACCACGACAAGCCCAATCCACCATCTGGAAAACCTGTCTATCTAAACGTGCCTTTTGATCGCAAGGAAGAAGCAAAAAAAGACGGTGCAAGATGGGATAAAGCAGCTGGTAAATGGTACGTGGATGAAACAAAGACTGAGATCATTGAAAAGTGGAATCCTAAGTCTAAGCCACAGATCCCCTTGGAACAACAAACTTACGACCATCACAATGTGATTCACAAGAATAAAGCTCTCTCTAAGTGTAGATCCATGGGCCTACACGACAGCGTTATAACAATGATTGGCAATGAGCTTTCGAAAGCAAAGCTATTTGTTGGTGAAGTCGATGGATTCATCAAGGGATATTTAGACAAATTCGATGAGGAAATAAATGGATAAGAAAGATTGGAGATGGCTCCCCCACCCTGCGCATTTTATCTGCGCTGATCGTTGTCAATTTGTATTAGCAACAGAGGTTGGCGGATATCTAGTAAGTACAGTAGGCGAATTTGTTAGTAATCCTATCAAAGTAGGACAATTTGAAGAAATAGGCTTTAACCGACGTTATGAAACAATGGTTTTCAAGTCGTTAAAATCAGAAAATTTATGCTGTGAATATGAAGCTGATATAAGTTCAGGTGATTTAGATATGAATGGATATAATAGCGCCAAAGCAGCCTATCAGGGGCACATCGCTCTATGCAACAAATGGAGTAAACATGACCAACAAACCGACGACAACTAAACCTTTTGCGCTTGCAGCGATCGATTTTTCAGAAATCTGCAATCGTATTGATAATGCAGAGAAATTCGATGACCTAATCAAAATGGAATTCGATAAAGCCATGGAAAGCGTTATAGACGCCGTTGATAGGAGGAAATACCTTGTTAGTGAAGTTGATCAGAAAATTGCAGCAGCGAAAGAGTTTAGAGACAAGGCAGTCAAGGCTATCAAGACTTTTGAACGCATCCGTGATCGTGTCATCGAAAACACAAAGCAAGTGGTGGAGTCTCATCCTGATATACCATTCAAAGATTCCTTGGGCAAAAAACTTTCGGTCATCAAAAACCCCACGCCTTCGTTAAAAATTACAGGTGAGTGGGACCAAAAAAAGTTTGCAAAGATCATTCGAAAAATTGAACTTGATAAACCAGCTCTGAAAGAGGCGCTGCTAGCGGGTGAAGAGGTGGACTATGCAGAACTTGAGTACGGAAAACAGCTTAGGGGGATGAAATGACTATTTCCGAATTTGCTTTCATTCTATCAATTATCGCTTTAATAACAGCAATTCTAGGAGCTAGAAACTAATGGAACCAGAAACACAAGACGACTGGGATCAAGGCTTGCGCTGCGTCTTCTGCAAGGAGACGTTTGGATATTCACCTTGGACTAGACCGGATGTTATCTGTAAATCATGCTGGGAAGATTTGCCGAAAGGCCCTGACTTCGTAGAAGAAGACATCCGAGCGGATAGAGCTGAGCGCATGACGGCGGTAAGGAAGTAGAACCCGCCTATGGGGAAGCGGGTTCGCTGGTGCTACACTATGTCTAGGAAACTTTTTTAAAAGGAGGTTTTCCTATGCAACACCAGAACGGACATAGTATCATCTAGCTTATGAATATCGAAGAAACATTCGAAAAAATGTATCCCAACTTTAAGCCTCGTGAATTCGAGTGTCATTGCATGGACCCGAAATGCAAAAAACACGGGATGGAATTTTTCTTCATGGCAGCGATACAAGATCTGCGTTTCGCCGTAGGATTTCCTCTTTATATTTCAAGTGGTTATCGATGCGAGGTCATGAACAAGGTGGCAGGAGGCCGACCGGATTCCTACCATCTTAAAGGGCTTGCAGCCGATGTTCTCATCAAAGATTTATCAAGCGGTCAGAAGCATCGCCTCATCCGCAAAGCTATGGGGCGTTTCAACGGCATCGGAATCTATAAAGATGGGTTTATCCACCTAGACCTTAGAGATCCAAAAAATAAAGCTTTATGGATCGGCTAGAGGTGCTTGTCGTTGTCTGGGAAGAACGCATCAAGAAAAGCATCAAGCTTCTTTACAAGCATATCATCGATTGGGCTTTTTGTTTTTTTAGCCTCTTCCAGAAGTTCATCCAGAAGCTGTTCCTTCTTTTCATAGAGAAATGGCAAAACCTTCGCTTTAATCATCTCTGCCCATTCCTCTAATTTTCCTTCGCTCAATTGTTTCAGAAGATACTCGATAACCATTTTCTTCATCCAGTCACTCATGATTGCTTTACCCCTATTTTGAAAAACTTTTAACGCTATTTTCTTGGTATACCGTGACTTCAAGAGCCGCAATTTTCCTGTCATGCTCTCTAATTGTAGCATCATTTTGCTCAAACCGTTCTAGGCGCACCGTGATTTGGGCTAGCTCTTTTTGGACTTCCTGCATTGCATTAACGACGGAATCTAATTCTGCTAATGTTCTTTTTAAATACGCTTGTGCCAGAAAGACAACAGCACCACCACCACCGATCCCTCCGATGGCAGTACCTAACATTGATCCGACATCAATATGATTCATTAGCTTAGTTCTCTAGTTGTTAAACTCCCGAGGAACGTTTCACTTGCTCCGAGTCCCGTAACAGCTAACACAATAAAATCTTGCGTACCGTCGATCGCAGCTCCAAGCTTTAAAGCATTATCTATAGCTGAACCTGTAGCACCTGCTGCAGAACCACCAGATCCAGTGGACGCACCATAACCACCACCAATGGAAGTACCACCAGAAACGGTGATAGTTCCGTCACCTGTGAAAGTATCGATAGAGCTGTTTGTTATCTGTGACCAACTAGGCGTCCCTGCGTCAACAGTGGGGTTTAAATAAAGCTCCCAATGAAACGCGCCTGCGGATGTCATGAGAACAGAAGATTGGAGAATTTCAACGGCTGTTGCTAGCCTCGATGAATTCAAACGAATCCCAAGCAAGGCATAATGTGTTCCAGCATTTGTTGCAGTTATCTCAGTCGTGCCTGTGTCTATCTCACGAATAACACCCTGAGGATTGTTGCCACCTTCGCTGATAACTGTCGTGCATATATGCTGTAGTGATACCGCGGCTCCGGTGCCATCGTTGGAAATTTCATAGGAAAGTGGAAGATTGGCTTTACTCATATAGACAGTGCCCAAAGCGTTGGCGTTGTCTTGTCTGTGCGCTGTCCTTAGCACGCC
>Ga0075462_10000740_pt1 | contig 10209 bp, 9 predicted proteins | sample DEB08_DNA_4_FD_71487 | JGI IMG/M metagenome (GOLD analysis project Ga0075462, IMG submission 71487) | Aqueous microbial communities from the Delaware River and Bay under freshwater to marine salinity gradient to study organic matter... | ecosystem: Environmental > Aquatic > Marine > Coastal ...
CTAGAATTATGGATCAAACGGCCGAGTTAGTCAATTGTGGACATTTTGTCGACGACACTAACAATGGTCTAGTCATGGATATTTTTGGTGTAGAGGGATTTTGGCTCTTCATGGGACCACCCGACAAAACAAACTGCAACTCGTATGGTGATGTTTTCTGCTACCGAGACGGCGTGAAGGCTCTTCCTACTAAAACAATTCGATTCAATGAATGTTATAAACCAAACAAAGAAGTGCGTGCAGTCGCGATCAACCACTCAAAAAAACTGAACAATGTCATTTATTCGCAATGTGAAAATGTAAGAACCTACCAATACCCAGATGAAAGATTCATCACTGCGATGCAGCGCATGGGATTTGATCGCAATGACGGTGTCGTGCATCTGATGCCTTTGCTGGTCTACGTGAATGAAGACTAGTGGCCACTTTTCTTACTTGTCTTCTTTCGAATGCATTTGTTATACAACTTGCCGTAAATGTACTGTGTGCCACTCTTCATATACCCCTTTTGACAATGCATCTTGGTGTTTGTGTGGGCTAATTCCTATATATAACTTAGTCTTCTGTTGTCGTTGTGTCTATGCTCACGCATGTCTTGTACAAGATTCTGTTGTTGCACCATATACCTGTACAGAGAGTGCTATTCTGTGTCTTAGGGGGGTTTTCCCACTTGATGTATTCAACCTGTTCAGTGCTGGGACAACGCAGTGGCATTCTGTCTGTGCGTCGAGGGCGATAGCCCTGCGGGGGCTGCCATCTCCTAGCCCTGAGCACGTCTTTACGGAGAGGTGGGGATGATCCCAGTGACTTATCAAACGGGCGTCCGCGATTTTGTGGATCATATCCAATGGGGAAGCGGCCATTTGAGGGTGGCACGGGACTGGGGTTGTATGAGCTTGATGGTACTACACATGATGCAGCGATGCCAAGAATGATTTGAAGCATAATAAAACTACACCGAATTACTCTAAGAATGCACACCTTTAATAGGGAAAAAAAAAATAATATCTTTTTCCCGCCAAAACTATGATACATTTCCCGCCAAAACTATGATACATTTCCCGCCAAAACTATTTTGGGAATCTCTCCCTTTATCAGCAGAGAACCTCCTGGCCAGAAGATTTTAGGAGCTTCCACGCAAAGGTGACACGCTTTTTTTTTTAAAAAAGGTGACACGCTTTTTTTTTCCCGCCAAAACTATGATCCATTTCCCGCGTTTGGCTAAAATCTATTTGCGGTGTCATTTTAGCTAAAATCTATTTCGTCTGCTATAAAAAGGACTTATGCATTCCAGAACTCAGACTACACCCCTCGCACGCATCAGATATGCCTGGGGGTAACTCTCAATCCAAGAAAAAAGGCAACAAGTCTGGAGTTGGCACAGAGAAGGTTCATGATGTGCTTGCAGCGAAGCAGACTACAACTTTCAAGCACACTACCAAAATTCTTGAGGACGTCAAGAAGAGGCTTGAAGAGTTCAAGTCTGGTAAGGAAGTCGTGAAGGACACGCCGAAGTTGTTCAAGCCTGGGGACTACGTCACATACACCTCGCGTTGCATTGCACAGAATACTGCTGCAGGAATTGTGGTGCAGTACAAGGACGATATGGTGCAGCTTATTTTGCACGAGGGCATTGACTGTCTCTACAAGAAAATGCAAGGTGCTCATTGCTCGTGCAGGGAAGTCAAGATGAAGTTCTACGAGAAAGAGCTCACTATTTTCGGTGAGATGAAGACAAAGTCATCTTCCCCTGACTACGCACCGCCATACACCGGCTCCCCGCCTCCTCAGGGGCTCGAACATGAACTGGCCAAGGGTGGTGCGGTGACACCTTCTTGGCCTCCTAAGACAGCTGAAGAGATAGCCGCCGACAACGAGGCTTGGGCTAAGGATCAAGCCAATGGACATCCTTATGCATTCACACCCGCTTCTACGCCGCCACTTCCATAGATTACATCATGTAGAAAGTCAAGATTCTCATTATGCAACAAATTATCTTTCAAGTTTTTTGTAAGATTTGTTCTATTAATGAGGAATGACTCTATTCAATAAAGATGGTAATCATTTCGATGTCGTTGGTACTCTGCTTAGTATTTTTAATTCTGATAGATCTCGCCTTCAACACATTTTCGCTATTTGTAGGAGAAGAAGGGGGGCTGGTAAAACTTTTTGGAGATGGTGCGTTTGAGACAGCAGATCTCTGTATCGAAAAACAAAAGGAACACATCAAAACCTACTGGTATTTCATTGTTCTATACTGCTGGTGGGTGACATCGCTGGCTGGGATACCCATCCTGGTAAAGTCTCAAAAAGAAGTTTATTAGGTAGATATCTCCCAACCAGAGATATACTCACCAAATGTGTATCGTTGCACTTCCATCGTATCACCCTGAAAGTAAGACACACGCTTGTGGTAGAAAGAGGACGAATCGGGAAGAACACCACCCTCGCCAAAGTTCTTGTGGGTTGCATACATGTACCAAGCACAGAAGTTGAAAAAGATAACAAAAAGCACAAAGAGGAAGAGTTTGCAGTACGCATGGCTGACTTTCTGGTGGTAGAAAGAAGAACCAAACTTGACGAGGGAGCTCAGAATAACATAAAGTACGAAGGCAAAGCCAGTGCCGTCCAGCATTCGCTCTCGGATGTAGGAATCGAGGAGAGGGTTAACCTGGCGAGTTCCAACAACAGCCGAGTTCGAGAGATGCCACCGCATGCAGAAGAAAATAACGAAGGCAAGAAGGAGCTGCACTAGGATGCAAAGGTTCTCGATGACGATGACAGACTTGCGGCACGAGTCTGCCTTCATGTAGTTGTTCTTACTACCAGCCATTCCAAGGAATTTGTAATTGGCCAGGGCGTCAGCAATGTTTACGATGAAGAAGAGACGGCGCACAAACACGTCAATCAATCCATATGCAAACGCAGCAAGTGCGAGCATCTGGAGGCGCGAATCGAGCTCAAAGTTGTTATACTGCACAAAGATGCCCAGCAAGAGAAGAGGCAGCGTGAAGAGCTGAGCAAGCTCGAAGTTGATCATGCTCTCCGTGTGCATCTCCATACACTGCTGTGTGTTCTGGAACTCAAAGTTGCTTGCATAGATGATTGCCATGTTACTGCTTCCGGCGAAGGAGTTGGGGTCTTTCGATGCGCTACGCGGCATGTACGCGCCGGTCTTGAGCTTGTGTGAGGTGAAGCTTCCAGTGTCGAGCTCGGACATCTCTGTGGTATCCTCGCGTGTATTTTCCACATACCCGGTTTGTGCAGTGAGCATGGCAGTTTCGTGTCCGTCGACGTTCTCCATGAAACAGGCGCGACAGAAAAGCGAACGACGGAACCCAATCCAAGCAACCCACACGACAGCAACAATGATGTAGAAGTAGGAACCGTTGGGAAGGTGATGCATGAAGAGGGTGGTACCCGCGATGTGCTGCGAGGAAACGATAAGACGCAGAAGGATCGGACAAAGAATAGCAATGAGGACAGCGAGAAGCTTGGCAAACCCGGCATAGTGGTGCGTCTGGCCCATCATGTAAGAGTTGATGACCTGGAAGACGTTAGTGAGCCACAGGGTGGAGACCGCCGCTGCCACGAGAAGATCCGAAGAGTGCGCAGACGCCAGACTGAAAGAATGCATGTCGTTCTGATATACGAAGAACTTGCCGACGCGCTCGATTTCGCAGGACTCCTTCATGAGCGGACTGGCCCACTCCAGATTGGCACTGTTATCGGGATCAACAATCATGTTGTCGCGCTTGTCTGTATCGGTCGGAAGAACCTGCTTGATAATGCTGTTGGCTTTGGTGGAATCCACGTCGGAATATGGGGCTGCGATGACAGCAACCTTGTCAGTTTTTACTGCAGAGCCTGCAAGGTCGCACATGTCCGTCTTCTGCCAGTACTGCGGCTCGCAGTATACGATTCCGGTGTCGGCATTAGGTCCATTGCTTTGGCAGGTTTCCGTCACACCATAAGATGTCACAGTGTGTTTGTGACCGGTTTCAGGGTGCATGATCCAGTCAAGAGTGAGGTAGGAACGGGGTGGGTGTATATCAGAACCAAATGCTTCGCCGGCATGCATGCTCCGGAAAAGAGGGCTGAAGTCATTGGCTGCGTACAATAGGAACAGGAAATAGAGTACGGTGGTACTTAGAAGAGAGATGATATGCGTAATTCTTGACATTCGACGAACACTATGATGGTGACTCGCATGAGAGCTGCTATTCATAGGATGTCTCTCTGGTGGCTTGCCTTCCATCATTACAGAAGATGTGATAATCGTAAATATAAGACAGTCAGTTTTATCATGTCATACGAATGAAGCTCTCACTCAAAAGGGTAGAATAGTGATGTGTTAGTGACGGTGCTGTGAGAGAAAATGTGATAAATACTACAAGAAATCGTATAAATGCAGCCTTCTTGTACCACGACTGAACTTGCGGTTGCACAAATACAATAATAAAACCTGTGCTGCTGATATCACTGGAATGTGTACTGATCTGTAAGCATGGAAATTGTTCTAAGATGAGGTCGAGTGAGTGTGTGGAAACACAGTCGTAGTCTACTAAGACCAGGGTTTCTGAGTCTCTCTGTATGATTCTTGCACCCTGTTGCTCGATGTCCAAAACCGTTCTTATGACATCGCACACCTTTTTCGTTGATGATAGTATGTGATGGTTTATATAATATAGTGTAACCCCCCCAAAATTCATCAAAAACATGTTCTGTAATAACCATATTTATGCACCTTATTCGGGTGCTTATCAATGGCACTGAAAGAGTACGATGATGCCATCCAAGAACTAAACAAGGAAGAGACTTGGCAAGAAATAAAACATAACGACGTACACATAGCACTGAGTATTGCGGGGTTTGCAGGTATCAATACGCGCGATGCTCGTGGAAATCTCCTTCCTACGCTGTGGACCAAGTACTTCGACGAGTCTGACGTGGGCTTGTTGCTGGAGCGCAATGATGTGCGCGCGCTCCTGCTAAAACAGATCGAGTCTCAAATCAAGTCTCGGCGCGACCTCCTCGAAAAACTCGACGAGAACGATGTGCTTGTGAGGTGGATCATGGATTTCAGTAGTGCGTGGGAAAAGCAATATGCGCTACGAAAACACCAGCAGTATGACATATCACAGATGATTCTGAGCATAATGCAAGAGGCTTTTCGGGCAGTGGAGCCATTTATGGAGCAATACAGTACGATACGACCATCTGAATTTCGTATAAAATTGGAAAGCGAAATCAGACAGCTACAAGACGCAGCCTCAAAAAATCCAGAAACCGAGAAGATCAAATTTCTACACGGCACAGAGGCACTTGTTCGGTTTTTCTTCCGCGAAGAGAACACCAGCAGTGATTTCTGCCACGTCGCGGGAAAGTTTTTGAAAAAACAGGAAGTCTGTAACAAAGCAGGAAGCTATTCGTCGCGTGTCCAGCGCAACGATATAACCCGCGAGGTCGATTACGCAGTCGATGGATTCTGTAGGCTTTTCACTAATGACAGTGACACCCTCAAAAAATGTACGGAGGTTTTACAGGACAAAGCGCGGCTTGCCAGACTTTTGGTCGACCATCGTGGATTTCCTAGTCAACACCAGCCAACACATGAGCAGATGTAGAAGCGGACTGGGATAATTGTTTTGAATACACTTCACGTATTTATGAGCATGTAATTATGTGGAACATGGAAGGCATACAATACAACGCGCAACGAGAATCGGGGGGGCCTTCATACCTGATTTCCGCAGACCCCGGTTCGAGTGGCGGAGGCACGTACTCCGGAAATTCCCAACAACCCACTCTACAACAATATGAATCCATTTTCGGTCCAGCTGGGCGCGACGTCAAGATTGATTCACAGCGCCACAAGCGTCACCAGCGCTGGCATCTTCCCGACGCGCTCAAGGGCCCCAACACATTTCTCACAGATCGTGTCGATGGACTTATTACCGACGCAACCAACTCACCGTTTACCCGGAACATTCTCCCATACAAGTACATCGACAACCCCGATCAGAAGTTCAAATGGAATGTGTACTCATTTGACGAGGGCATGGCGTCCCGGGTGCCCTACGAGGCCGCCGCTCGCGTGCTTCCTCAGAGCAAGCGCTCGTTTGCTGGGTACATCGTGCGCCAGGGTCTGGCCATCGCCATGGAGCACAACTTCATGCTCTCGGCTAAGGGCCGTGAGAACTTTAAGAACCAGCTCACGCAGCTTGTCGGCTCCATCCAGCTCACCAACGACCTTGACGTGCACGTTGCCCTGCTACAGGCGCCGAGCTACCAGAGGCACATGAGCGAAAAATACTACGACCAGTCCAAAACAGTGGCACAGCTGGCGCGCCAATACACGGACATCTTTGGAATCATGCAGAAGCATCCGAATGCACTCGACATCCTCATCGAGGACGCAAAGAACCACCTTCGCACGTGGGGTGCCGCGGATCCCAGTTTCCTGATGACCAATGGCAAACTCACCGCGCAAATGACCATGAATCCCGAAAAGACCAACTACCTCACCAACGGACCCGATGGTGCCGCTCGGCTTGCACAGGGCCCGGATCTCCCCTCGTACCGCGGCCTCAGCATCATCCACTCCCGCAAGTTCAGTCTCGACACCGGCACCGCGCCGCGCGACCTCCTCCGACGCAAGGTCCGCGTCGCGCAGTACCACTGGATCAAGGCTGGGGATTTGGACTCCAAAGGTTCAATCGAGTTGTACGACCAGTCGCGGGACTCGATGTTCCGGCTCAGTTACGACCAGCTGCTGGAGATGGGCAAGTGTTCTGCATTGGGGGTTGGTCCGGGACCTTCTTCGGGGGGTGCTGCGGCAGGAACTTCCGCGACCAATAGTTTTACGATAAGAGTCACACCTACGAATGATTTTGAGTTTATTGATTTGTTTCAAGCAAACCTGTACGATTGGAGTTCTCCAGCTGTAGATAACTTTTCAAAAGAGACACGAATGCTGAAACTAATTGATAGATTGATTGAAGATGCGACTGAAGCATTTAAGAATGGAACGTCTTACAAGGATACAATTCAAGCTTACATTGCAACATTGATTTCAGAAATTTCGTCAAAGTATGGTAATTTTTCTACTCTTAGAAAGTTTGGGTCAAGTATTCCATCAGGTGATACATCAGAATGGTTCAGAATTTTCTACGAAGGTTTTGCAAACCTTCATCTTGTTGCACTTTATTTTGTGACGGATTACATTTCCAATATTTCTTCTGCAGACTATACTACTCACTCAAGTGATCGAGCGCTGCATCTTGGACTGTTAAATGGACGCACTGAACGGGAAATATTAAATGAGCTTAACATTCAAAGAGGAAAAATTGAATCTTTATTGACAGTTCAAAATTTGAACAATATTCAGAAATCGGACTTGGATGTAATGATAGATTTTACGTGGTTTGATTTTGTCAAAGATGTAGTTTATATGCATGCTCAATCAGGAGTAACGTCAAAAACCTTCTCTACAGTAATAGGCGATACTACAGATGAAACTAACATGAAGAAATTAATGCATGCGTTGACGTATGCGCTTACTTTCAACCAAGACTGGCAATTGGATCCTGCTTCTGCTGCCACGTCAACAGTTTCAAGTGCCACCAAATACAACATCATGATCCTGCGCCCGAACATCGAGCACGAGATGCTGTCGGTGATCATGGGCCGGGGAGGCGACCAGGAGCTCGGCTGCACGTTCTGGGGGCAGACGGAGCTCTCCTGCTATGACGACGCGCAGCACGGGATCTGGGGCATGAGCTACAAGTACCACGAGCGCGCCATGGTGCTGAATGAGAAGAACCTGATCCGTGTATTCGACGTGGCGTTCGACGGATACAACGGAGGGATGGACCAGACGTACCTGGACTGGAACACAGGCGTAGAAGAATTTCGAATGACAACCAACGAGCGCACGCGCCCATATACCGGCCCCAGCATGATTGTGATGCTGTTTCCAGAAACTTCTGGCCATACTACCACCCAGCCGGTCCCCAATCCATTGCAAATTTTTGACGGTGCTGGCACACCCTCTACCGGGCTTCCGGATGACCCAGGCGTGGGTAATAATACTTCAGAACACAACCCACTTCAATTACAAGGAAGTGCAGGAAATCCAAGCAGTGCTGATAAAGTGTTCAGCAGTGATATCCGAAATCAATACAGAGATTATTTGGATGCATTGGGATTGACCGCGGAGAACTTTGGCAGTGCCGACAAGACGCCGGGCGAGATGTGCATTGCCGGCGAGGCGTCCGGGATGCCGATGGCGTTCGAGGGCACGATGAAGATCTACGATGGTGCAGGGGCTTGCAAGAAACACGTCCAGGGCAGCGGGCACCTTGGCCCGAGCTACGTCGGCGTCGCGAGCATCCGCGAGGGCCGCGGCGTGACTTACCCCGCTGCAGCGCCCACACTCCACCACTTGATTTAGATTGCTGTAGAGTCTGTTGTATATTTACGTACTCCAATAAAGATGTAATTCCCCCTAAAGCAAATAATCGAGGAAAAGGTGGTGGTGAAGCAGCAGCCACCAAAAAAGCAGATGCAGCACCAGCTGCCGGATCAGGGGGGGTTCAAATGCGCGGAAGGCGTAGAGGACGTGGAGGAGGAGGAGCTCATGCACAGCCTGGTACAACAGGTAGATCCTCGCATGGAAAGCCTACGAATGAAATGCAAAAAGTGCAAAAGGAATTGAAAGAAGTCAGACGTGAATTGAACAAATTGAGATCAGAATCTAATAGATACAAAACCTATATTGATAAAAGAAAGAAAGCAGCTACGAATGAAGCCAAACAAAAGGCACTACATAATTATAACAAGGCCAGACCCGATGAAAAACTAAAAGGAATCATTGAAAAAATGAGAAGCAAGGAAAACGGGGAGGAACTTGTCACTGAAGCAAAAAAAGAGTTCAAATACCACCTCAATGCAGTATATGGACAATATATGCGAGCGGGGTTGAAGGAAACAGAAAAGAAAGGAGATTCAGTCACAGAAAATCATAAAGAGTCGGTCGTTGGAACATATGACGAGAATGGGGGTTATGTTAATAGTGGTCTTTTGGGTCTTCTCTGTACCGCTGTAATGAAAAGTGGTTCTATTCAAGGTGCTATGGAGAGTAAGTTCAATGGTAATTTAAATGTAGACCCGAATACAAAAAGAAAAGGGCCATATGATCCAGTGTCCAAGAGAAGGGCCGATCCTGTGAAGATTTTTTACAACCTCGTGTCTCAGATGGCTACACTTTATGCGTTTACTATGAAGGAGAAAGGGTTGATTGATTATGGCAATCTCGAGGTATTTCAGTCTTCCATGCCACAAGAAATTACCCCAGGCAATGGTGAAGGATCTGCCGAAGCTGAAAAGCCGTCTGAATCAGTAGATGATGGAGCTGCTGCAGTTCCTGAAGGCGCACAAGAAGAAGAAAAAACAGAAGCAGATGGAGAGCCGGGTGGAGCAGAACGAGAAGGACAAGGTCTAGAGAAGGAACCAGACAGCTCCATGTTCATGGGCTCGCAGCTCCGACAGCTGCAGGCGCGTCTCTCTCAGCTCTAGGTTTTTATTTGTTTGTTAGTTTATTGAATAAATGAAATAAACCTAACTTCTCACTATAACTCCCATGCATGCCACGAGTACAAGCACAAACAGCGCACACTCAAAGTCCGAGAGACGCTCGTACTGCACACGCGGGCGTCGGAAGGGTTTGTCAAAATCTCTCGTCGTGCGTGTCAGTGTTGTGCGCACGAGCTCCTTGAACTGGTCCCAGGTTATACAGTGCATGTCCCTCGGAGAACTCGCATAGACAAGATGATCGCCAATGCAGACCCACTCACACGATGCCGAGTTTTCCACCCACTCCCAGGTCAGCCCCCTGTCTCGAATAGGGGGCGTGGGGGCGTCGCAGTCCTTGCACTGGTAGTTTGCGTCGAGATACTGATGCGACGGGCATGTAACTTTCAGTGTGGCTTCGGCGATATGAGCGTGCATCGAGCTTGCGTCTACTTGAACGCATATAAATTCCGCGCCCTGTTCGCGTGGCTCCATGGAGTCTGGGCACTCCCATGCGCAATCTTCTAGCCAGCGTGCTTGCAGAGGAATCGTGTCTGGACAATCTCTACAGTCTTCACAAAACATCCTGTCTGATGTGAACTGCGTGCCGGGCAGACAAACATGTACGCAGTACTC
>Ga0075462_10000747_pt1 | contig 10187 bp, 20 predicted proteins | sample DEB08_DNA_4_FD_71487 | JGI IMG/M metagenome (GOLD analysis project Ga0075462, IMG submission 71487) | Aqueous microbial communities from the Delaware River and Bay under freshwater to marine salinity gradient to study organic matter... | ecosystem: Environmental > Aquatic > Marine > Coastal ...
GCCATTTTTTAAATGTCCTAAAGGTAAATGGTAATGCCTAGAAAAAAGATTACACCAAAAGAATTTAGCGAAGTCGCTACAGGTGTAAGACTTTCATCACATGAGAAACTTTGTGCTGAACGAATGAACAACATTTTAAAATCTATAGATGAAATGAAAAAAGAAATTAAGTCGTTAAGACAAGATGTATCTATGGGTAAAGGTGGACTTAAAGTTATCCTTGCTATTGGAACATTGCTTGTTGGAATTATAGGGTTCTTTCAGTTTAAGTGAAATTTATATTAGCCTTTAGCATTTGCTCGGCAATCACAGGATATTGTAACAACACAGCGACATTACCAACGGAGTTTAATAGTTGGTCAGAGTGTGTTGGAGCAGGAGGTAAATTAATTCAAAATTTTTCAGTTGAAATGAAAGACCCTATTGAAGAAAAAAAACTTTATATGAATTATTTTTGTAACGAAATAGAAAAGGAAAATGTATGATAATATATGGATACTCTGTAAAAACTTGGAGAGATAAAGCAGTTATTTACTGGCGTAACACGAATAAAAAACTTTTTACATTATTTGTGCTTTGGTCAATAATTCTTTGGACAATGTAAGATGTGGTTAGCGTTATTAAAAAATCCTCTTACTAAAATTATAGCAGAAAAAACTTTTGGTGCTATTCAGCATAAATTACAAAAAGATAAAATTGTAAGAGAAAAAGAATTAGACGCAGTATCACAAATTTCAATCGAACAAATTAAACAACAAGAACATTCATGGAAAGACGAGTGGTTGGTAGTTTTCTTTACACTATTAATGGCTTTTCATTTTATTCCATACACACAAGACACAATGGAACGTGGTTGGGCAATATTACAAAATGCTGACCCTATGTTTTGGTACATTATTTTAACAATAGTGGGAGCTTCATTTGGAGTAACTACAATGAATAAACTCAAAAAGAAATGATAGATAGAATTTTATATAATTTTTTTGGTTGGGTAGATAGTCTTTTTGAAAAATTAGATGAAGTTTTAACTTTTGATTTTCCTAAATCTAAAAAGAAAAAGAAATGAGAGATACTAAATCATTAGAAAGTTTTTTAAAAAAGATAGAAACACAAGCAAAAGAAAAAAATGTTTTTCGTCATTTAAAAAAAGAAGTTGAGCATGGTGCTAATGGTACAAGAGATTATGTTATTAAAAAAGGTATTAACAAAGGTAAGGTTGCTAAATGAAAATATCAGAAAATACTTCAGTTGCTTTACCAATCAGAAATTTACTTGCGATTGTAGGAGCAGTAGCAATAGGTGTTTGGGCTTATTTTGGCATTATTGAAAGATTAAATAGTTTAGAAACTAAAAACCAATTATTTGAACAAGATTTATTAGCGGCATCAAAACAATTACCTATAGACCAAGAACAATTCATGTTGTTGGAACACATAGCTCAACAAGTAGAAAAATTGGAACAAAACCAAGAACAAAATATGACTAATAAAGTCAATATTTTAAGACTTCAATCAGATGTAGAACGATTAAGAATTGATGTTGAGAAGTTAAAAGACAGTGTTAGAGCAAACATTGGAAAGTTAAATGGTGACCACTAATGCAGGTATCATTAGTTTTTGCTCTTTGTCTTTTTATAAACGGACAACTGGTTGAACACAGAATACAGGACAGTCTATCTACTTGCCTTAAAATGAAACGTGAAGCTACTCGTAACATGAGTATGGACAATAAACAATTTATGTGTGGTGAAGTAACAGCAGAGTTAGAAGAAAACGTAGATGGAAGCAAAACAATTAAAAGAATAATTCAAAATAAATAATGGCTAAACAAAAATTTTTGCATTTTGTACCTAGAGAGAAACCAAAAAAGAGAAAAGGAATACATGTCAAGTCAAGAAATAAAGGAAGTACCTTTAAAAAATACAACAGACAAGGAAGACCACAATAAAATAGAAACTGTCCTACAAGAGTTACCACAATTATTGGTAAACCATGCTTATAAAAAATTAAAATCTGGTGAAGACTTAACTGCTTCAGAGATGAAAGTATGTTTAGAAGTTTGCAAGACATACAGTAAAGAACCTTTATCTAAAAAAGAAGATAACATTTTAGACGAAGTACCATTTGACAATGGATAAACGATTAAAGAATTTTAAAAATTTTTTGTATTTATGTTGGAAGCATTTAAACTTACCTGAACCAACACCTATACAATTCGATATTGCGGATTATTTACAGTCAAACGAAAAGAGACTGGTAATAGAAGCATTCAGGGGCGTAGGTAAATCTTGGATTACCTCTGCCTTTGTATGTCATCAATTACTTCTTAATCCTCAAAAAAATATTTTGGTAGTATCTGCTAGTAAAACTAGAGCAGATGACTTTAGTACCTTTACACAAAGGCTAATAGGTGAAATGCCATTGTTACAACACTTAATACCTCGAGATAATCAAAGACATTCTAAGGTATCATTTGATGTAGCACCTGCATTAGCTTCTCACGCACCCTCAGTTAAATCTATGGGTATTACAGGGCAGTTAACAGGTAGTAGAGCAGACATCATTATTGCTGATGACGTAGAGAGTGCTAATAACTCTCAAACACAGTTAATGAGAGATAGATTGTCTGAGACAGTCAAAGAGTTTGATGCAATTATTAAACCTAACACTGGTAGAATTATATTTTTAGGAACTCCTCAAAATGAGATGTCATTATATAACACATTAGAGGAAAGAGGTTTTAAAACAAAAATTTGGACTGCGTTAGTACCTAATGCTACACAAAAAATTAGTTATGGTCATAAATTAGCAGACATTATACAGGGTAAAGAAGGTGAACCTACTGACCCTAAAAGATTTGATAATGTTGACCTAATGGAAAGACTATCATCTTATGGTCGTTCAGGTTTTAACTTACAATTTATGTTGGACACTAGTTTAAGTGATGCCAACAGGTATCCATTAAAACTAAACGATTTAATTGTAGCTTCAGGTTGTTCTACATGGAAAGAAGCTCCTGCTAAGATACAATGGGCTTCATCACCAGAACAGATGAAAGCTATAGACCCTGATATACCTAATGTGGGACTTAAAGGTGATTACTTTGTAGCTCCTATGATGATGAGCGAAGAATTTACGCCATTTGAAGGCACAGTCATGTCTATTGACCCTTCAGGTAGAGGAGCGGACAAAACAGCGTATGCGGTGCTTAAAATGCTTCATGGAGTGCTTTATTTGACTGCTATAGGTTCTTTAGATGGTGGTTATAGTGAAGATACAATGGCTAGACTAGCAAACATAGCTAAGAAGAATGATGTGAACTATGTAGTCATAGAAAGTAACTTTGGTGACGGTATGGCAACTCAGTTGTTAAAACCTGTCATGGCAAAGATACACCCATGTGAGATAGAAGAAGTTAGACATAATACACAAAAAGAAAAACGTATTATAGACACACTTGAGCCTTTAATGAACTCACACAGGTTAGTGGTAGATGACTTACTGATACATGAAGATTTTAAACTAGAACCTGACCATCAGTTGTTTAGACAGATGACTAGGATAACTAGAGACAAAGGTTCATTAAGACATGATGATGCTATTGATGCTTTAGCTATGGCGGCTAAATATTGGGTAGACAGATTAGATAGAGACCAAATCTTATCTTACAATCAACACAAAGAAGAATTGTTAGACCAAGAACTAGAAAAATTTATGGAACACAACATAGGAAGGGTTCAGGAAAAAGACAGATGGATTTAGAAAAGACAAAAGAAGCTATTAAGAAAGAAGAAGGCTTTAGATTAGAAGTTTACAAGTGTACTGAAGGGCATCTTACAGGTGGCTATGGACACAAAATGTTAGACGGAGAAGAGCCACCTAAAGACCACGCAGGTTGGTTAGTCTTGTTTGAAAGAGACTTTGCTAGAGCTGTTACAGGAGCAGAAGATTTGTTGATGATATGTCCTAATATTGATGAAACTGCAAGAAACATTGTGGTTGAAATGGTGTACCAAATGGGTGCTTACGGGGTCTCTAAGTTTAAGGGTATGCTCAAAGCTCTACAAGATGAGGACTACAAACAAGCTAGTGTAGAAATGCTAGATAGTAGATGGGCTAAACAAACGCCTAATCGTGCCAAACGAATGGCAGAACGAATGGCAAATATTTAAGAGAAAAATCTGAGGGGGTATTCGTATCTACGAAAAGGTGAGTTTCCCCTATAGACGACCTAAAAAACTCGCCACAAAGTAAAAATAACAGGCATTATGCGGATTTTTTAGCACAATAGGATAGTATATCCTTTGTATATGCTAGGCGTGGGCGTACTTTTTTTATTTTTGCGTGTGCGTGAGCTAGTCTGTTTTTTTGCGTTGCACCTGTGGGCGTGTGCGTTGCTCTCTTTAAGTTCCACGCCTAGCCACACCAAAAGCACCACTACAAGCACCACCACAAGCCACACAGAGCCACGCACAGCCACGCCTTGAGGTCATTGCAGGGGTAAGGTCATAAGTAAATCAATCACTAACATTACACTATTAGATGAGAGCAAAAAAAAAGAATACTCTGTGTATCTCTTTAAGTATCTCATTAAGTATAGACCAAAGGACAACAACAAGCACAACAAAGGATAGTTATTTATATAATGATTACTAGAAAAGACTGGCTAAGGACTGAAGCAGGTAAACAATACAAAGCCAGAACCAATAAAAATTATAGACAAAAGAAACAACAAACAAAGAAAGACAATTTAAAAGTTAATAAGTCTTTTGAGTTTCATTTTAAAACAAATCAGTCTTAATTATCCACTCATAAAGACTAATTCTATCCCACATATTCCTATTAAATCCTATGTAGTCCCATAATATCCTATAAATAAGGTAAAATAAGGCTTATTTATCAACATAAAAAAAAATTAACTTTTTTTAGGTGTAAGTATTGACATGCACAGGTGGATAATATAGACGTTAATTACATTATTTTTTTACTGTTTTTTATCTACATACAAAAAACATGAGCCACACACGGTGAGTGTTGCAGGTTCAAACCTCGAAAGCGTAGAGTTTGACCTGTGGGCGTTGCGATACCAACACCCTGCAAAATACATTATCTGGGCAAGTTCGTCTTTAATGGTGTGTAAAACAATCCTAACGGGTTGCGGGTAGTCCTCACGGTTTTGAGGCGGTTGCAGAAATGCAAAGTAGGCAAAACCATAATTTGCGGTTGATAATCTGCAAACACTCAGAGCTTTTCTTTAAGTGCTTACAGATTGCCAACGCAATCACAATCAATCAACATGGAGTAAACTATGAAAGTAAAAAACATGACAAGTGCAAAAGGCAACAAGATTGCAAATCAATTTATTATTGATGACAACAATGGAAACACATTTTTTCAAAGTTACAATTCAATAATTTGTAAAGTCAATTTTGATGAAATTGTATTAGATAAAACTTACTGGAATTATTCAGTAACAACATCTAAATATTTAAATAAATTTCTTTGCATGACTACAAAAGAGGTCAAAGAAAAAATTAAATCTGGTTTATATAAACTAGCTGATTTAAATACTGGCGTTTCTTCTGAGCCTATCCCTTCATTAAATGAAAATACATGGAGGTCTTAATGAATTTAATAATAAGAAGATTATTATTTAAATTTCATATGCTGTTCACTGATAAGCACAACATAGAAAAAAAGGTCAAACTGATTTGCAAGTATGACCCTTTGAACATCTTAAATTAAAAAGAGACTTAAAGCCTATTCATTGCAGTAGGCTTTGAGACTTTTTTTAAAGTCAATATCAATCAATCAACATACGGAGAACCACTTATGCAAATCGCAAAATGTGTTCAGCGTATTCAAAGAGCGGAAAGCGTTGCAAAGTTTAAAGACAACCTTGCAAAACAAATCCACTTTGACAAATACGCAAAAGCAAAAGGCTCGGAGCGTTTAAAACTGTTCCATGAAGCTATTGCAGAAGGTTGGCTAATTGCGTGAAGCAGTTAAGCCTTTTCAGCCCTCAAGAGCTTCTAAAATGCTATGAAGCAACAAACGTCATCAGCATTGTTAGAAAGTCTCTGAGAGCTTCAAAACAAAAAAAGCCTGTCCCAACTACGGGGCAGGTTTTAAGATTTCCGAAAAAATTTGTATCTTGATGATTGGACTAGGTTGCCAATTAATCGAAGGCGAACTTGAGGAAATCAAAATAAATGCACTTGGCTACACTGAGAACGGCAGAGCCATCTTAGATAGCCAAGAGCATATATTTACTGAAGCGTTTGCAGAAATGGAAGTTTTGTCTGCTGAAGATAAACTCGCAAAACTGCAACAAAAATACTTCAATAAATAATTAAGAACGCCGTCAAAACTTAATTAGGTTTTGTAACCTAAGGACTAGACGGCGTTTTTATTTTATACACTTTCTAAAGACTAGACGGTGTTTATTTTTAATCAACAATCAACAAGGAGTTAAAATGTATATATCTTTGCAAAACTTAAAGATAACTGAAGTAGAACTAGAAAGAGGCAAATGGGTTAAAGAAAAGTTTGTAGAACATAAACAACCTATAGAAAAACCAAAAATTGTGTATGAAGACCAACACACAAATTTAATGGACATTGTCACTGAAGCAAGACATGTGGCAGAGCGTAACCCACACAACAGAATAATTGTAAGTTTTGAACTTAACGCAGAGTTTTAATGTCTGGTTTTAAATCTTATAAAATACGAGACGGCGTTCATATCCCTTCTGACAAATATCGGAAGGGGTGGAACGATATTTTTGCAAATAAAACTCAATCAACAAAAGGACTAGACGGTGCATCAAAAACTAAAAAAACAAGTGTTATCATTTCTGGTAAGGACAAGGTCACTAAAACAGTATGATGAATTGTCACCACATCAGGTGGCTTACAAAGCTGTTGATTTAATAGAGAGAGTTATCGAGGGAAATAACCCTCCACTATTTAATCTTACAAATGAAATCCAAAAATCAACACTGGAGGATTAATGGGTAACTAAAAGTTGTACTGAAGAGGCTTTAATAGCCGAAACGCCGTCTACTACTACTAGACGGTGTATACAACATGTGGAAAACTAACATTATTGGATTTAATTCACTAATGGATTGTTGTAACTTTCTTAAAAAAAAAAGGAGGGAAAATGTTACTAACTAAAAATGTATATAATTTTTGGGGTGTAGCTTGGTGGACAAGCTCTAAACTATATTACTAAATTATAAACTTAGATGAAGGAGAACAAATGGATATTAAACTAGGTCTATTTAATATTTATACGGAAAAGTATTCCAAATGGAATTCTTTTAAGGTAAGTAAATCAAAGCATGAAACTATTATAGATATTGCGTACTGGCGAATATTTATATCGTAATGGTTTCAAGTGTGGTTGTCTTCACTTATAAAGCAAGAAACAACACTATAAAGTATGAAAGGGAGAAAATGAAAAGCGGATTAAATCTATTAAAAATAATAGAGGAACTGCGTAAGTTTGATGCTCAAATTGAAGCTCAAGCTGTAGCAGTATTCTTTTTTGTTAGCGTTTACGGAGACAAAGATGGAATATCAATGCAAAAAATAAGTGAAGATTTAGACATAGCTCAGTCTTCAGTGTCTAGGAATGTTTATAAATTATCTGACATTAACAGACACAAAAAGACAGGGATAGGTCTATTAGAGGCTTTTGAAGACCCAATGGAAAGACGTAGAAAAATTGTACGTCTTACAGCAAAAGGTAGAAGAGTTTATTCAACTCTTTTAGAATGGGTCAAATAACAATGAAAAGCGGAGGTACAAATGCAACAACGAAATATAAAGTTGTTAACGGAGATACACCGCAAATTAACACTTAAAGGTTGGGAAAAGTTGCAATCTAAACGAGCCGAGAAAGTTATTGAAATGCTTGGTAAGGGAATGCTTGTGACTGAAGTTAACGATACCCACATAGGAAACCTTGTGGACACGTTGGAGGACAGAGGTTTTGCTCCTGCAACTATCAATCGTTATCTTTCATCAATCAGTAAGATGTTAAGGTTTGCTAATCAGAGACAGTCTATTTATCATCTTGATAGAATGCCTCATATTGAATGGCAAAAAGAAGACAATGGTAGAGAACGATACCTTGAACCAATGGAAGAAAAAGAAATTATCAGATTATTAACCGAATGGAATATGGTTGACTATTTGGAATTTTATTTGTTCTTAATTGATACAGGTATGAGACTAGGCGAGGCGTTATCTATTAAGAAGTTAATGGTACATAACAACAATGGAAACTATGTTGTTAACTTACCTGCTAGTGTCACAAAGAATGGTGAACCTAGAGGTATACCTTTAACAGAACGTGCAAAGTCTATTGTTCTCAAGTTGTTAATAAAAGCGGAAAGAAACGACCTTGTGTTTTCACATTTAAAGTATTGGACTTGTGAGAATACTTGGAGACGTTTGCGTAAGGCAATGAACCTTGAAGACGACAAAGAGTTTGTCATTCATTGCTTGAGGCACACTTGTGCAACACGTTTGGCTCAATCAGGTAAGGTTGAATTACACATGATAGGTCAAATGTTAGGTCACAAGTCGTGGAAGATGATAAAAAGATACTCTCATTTAATACCAAATAACTTAATGGGAGCAGTGAATGTTTTAAACGGAATAAACAAATCCGCTTAAACATAAGATGTGATATGAGGATAGTTGGAAAGTTAGTAATGACAATGTTAGTAATAATGGCGTATTCAGGTGTGCATAGATGCAATAGGATTTGCAATCCTCTGCGTAACCATTCCGTTACGTTGTCCCAACATTGTTTTTACAAGTAAACTCAACAACTATTCTCTATCACAAGCAAAACAAAATAGCAAAGGAGTGAACCTAATTTGTAGGTCATTCCGCAGTTGCATCAATCAATAATAAGGAGAATAAATGAAGATACTTGAAATAATGCCAACGTATCAAGACCAGACACAAACTGAAAAGATGTCTGCTGAACTTGGAAAAAACCGCACAAATAAGAGAAGGCTGTCACACATAGAACGTGAAGAGGAAAGCGTTACGTCTTACGGTAAAGTTATTGTAGCAAATACAATACGTCCATTAGCAATAGCCATTGCAGAATGGGTAGAACATGCAATATCAAATGTTCATTCCAAACCACCCATTGCTCTCAAATATATTTCTCAAGTAGACCCTAAAATTGTAGCATTGATAACGGCAAAACATGTAATCAATACTATTACTAATACTAAAAATCTTACAGCTACCGCTATTACTTTAGGTGGTAGAATTGAAACTGAGATTAGTCTTAAAAATTTTAAAGGATTAAACCCAGAGTTATACGAGACAGTTAAAAAAGACTTAGACAAAAGGTCTTGGAACTATAATTATAAAAGAAGAAAATTAAGAGAAAGTGCAAAACGTGATGAAGTTATGCAGTGGGAAGAGTGGACTACTACTGAAAAATTACACGTTGGAATGGAGCTTGTGTCTTTATTGATTGAGAGTACAGGTCTCGTTGAAATAGCTACTGAACAGCATAAACATAAAACTGTCAAAGTTATTAAACAAACAGCCAAAACTAAAGACTGGATAGATAATCGTAATAAGTTTAACGAGTTATTAAACCCAGAGTATTTAATGATGGTAATGCCTCCTAAAAGCGTTGTAGACGGCAAGGTAACAGGGCATGGGTACTGGACATCAGAAATGCCAGAACTAGACCTAGTTAAGCAAAAAGGTAAGAAGTTTAATAATGAAATGGAGAACTGTGCTATGCCTGAAGTAACCACTGCGGTCAATCTTATGCAAAGTACAGCCTATAAGATTAATCCATTTATTCTATCAGTTATGCAGAATGCTTGGGACAAAGGACTATCTATTGGAGGTATGCCACCAATTAAGAACCTTGATTTACCCAACAAACCGCATGACATAGAGACTAACCCAGAGGCACTCAAGAAGTTTAAGAAAGATAGTGTCATTGTCCACACAGAGAATAACCGAATGGTATCTAAAAGACTTCTATATGCTAAAATTATATGGTTGGCAGAGAAGTTTAAAGATTATGCTACATTGTACTTTCCACTACAATTAGACTTTAGAGGTAGAGCTTATTGTGTACCTGCTTTTCTTAACTATCAGTCTATCAATGGTGCAAAAGCATTGCTTAATTTT
>Ga0075462_10000748_pt1 | contig 10185 bp, 6 predicted proteins | sample DEB08_DNA_4_FD_71487 | JGI IMG/M metagenome (GOLD analysis project Ga0075462, IMG submission 71487) | Aqueous microbial communities from the Delaware River and Bay under freshwater to marine salinity gradient to study organic matter... | ecosystem: Environmental > Aquatic > Marine > Coastal ...
TCTTGTTGTCCCTTGTTAAACCTATGAATTTCGTCTATGAAAAGAATGGGACGTTTATTGTCAAATAAATTTTTCTTTTCTGCAGTTGCTAATATTTCCCTTACATCCTTAACGCCTGCACTAACCGCACTGAGCTGATACAGCGGAGCTTCAAGTTCCTTGGCTAAAAGCAATGCTAAAGTAGTTTTCCCCACTCCAGGGGGACCCCAAAGCACTATGGATGGCAGTCTTCCAACTTCTAAACTTTTTCGCAATGCGCCATTTTGACCTACAAGATGTTCTTGGCCTAGATATTGGTCTAAAGATTGGGGTCGAAGCTGTTCTGCAAGCGGTTTCATTCCTCGAAAGTAACTATCTTTTCGCTATGTCAGGTTGGTCTAAATATGGAATTCACAAAGGGCTGTTTTTATGGCCCATCATTTGGGTTGCCCTTACGGCATTCGTTTTTGGTTTAGAGCAAGCCTTACAGGCCAATTTCGCTTCGCTGGGTCTCTATCCTGGTCAACTTTCCGGCGTTTGGCATATTCTTACATTTCCGCTCATTCACGGGGATTTCAATCACCTTTTTTCAAATGCAATCAGTCTGTTTTTCGTTGGAACGCTTCTTCGCTATTCATTTCCAAAAATATTTGATAGAGTTTGGTTACTGGCGTTCATATTACCGGGTGTAGGTCTTTGGTTTATAGGCAGACCAAATTTCCATATCGGCGCAAGTGCCTGGCTTTATGCTTTAGTTAGCTTTATATTTTTCAGCGGTATACTCCGACTTCATGTTAAGCTGCTTGCCCAGAGTATGCTCATGGTTTTCTTGTACGGTTCCTTCCTTTGGGGCGTCTTACCACACGATCCTACGATAAGTTGGGAAGGGCACTTAAGTGGAGCCATTGTAGGACTACTTTTGGCATTATTTTATCGAAAGACTGAACCTATAGAGGCATTGCGCGACCAACCTGTTCCGCACGAAGAGGTAGCGTGGGACGATTGGAAAGACCCGTTCGACCAAGATTTGAATTTCCAGGAAGTTAAAGGTGCGCCGCGTACACCATCGAAACCGCCGTTAAAGCAGCAGTTTCGGTACGAAGACGGCTCTGCCCCAGATGAATGGGTGTAAATCCAGCATTTTCCGCAGCAAGAACTTCTTCTGCGGTAAAATCACCTTCCGGCCCAATCAATACGACTAGTTTTTGATTAGGAACCAATTCCGTAAAAGCGGTTCGCTCACTATCATCACAATGAGCGATACAGCGCGTGCCTTCCAGGTTCAATTGAAGGAAATCTTTGAAAGGAATAAGAGGGCTTATCTGAGGAAGCTTACCTTTCAAACTTTGCTTTGTAGCACTGAGTGCGACTTTAAATAGTCGCTCTTCTTTTATGATTTTACGTTCGCTGCGCTCGCACCGTAAGGGTATAATGTGTGTAACACCTAGTTCAATAGACTTTTCAAGAAACCATTCGAATCGATCCATGTTTTTGGTAGGCGCAACTGCAATAGTAAGGTCATAAGGAACGCTACCCCAATGCTTCTCCTTAAGCTGATAGGTCCCTGCTACCTCGCGTTTCGAAGCGTTTTCAATAGTTCCAGAATATAAATTTCCATCCCCAGTGATGAAGTGTATAGTCTCACCTGCATTCTTTCTAAGAACACGCACACAATGATTGATTTCACTTTCGTGCAATTGGAACCGATCCTCGATTATATGTCCATAAAAGAGCTGCATCAAAATGCTATTTTAGCCTTAGCACTCGTTGTTAACGGTGCGTTTACACCATCTAGATATTGAAAATAACCAGCGATTCCAATCATCGCGGCATTATCCGTAGTGTATTGAAAAGGTGGGAGATAGATGGAAATATCTGATTGTGCTCCCCATTGTGTCAATGCCGCTCTTAATCCGCTATTTGCACTAACACCGCCTGCAATTGCAACATTCTTAATGCCCGTAGATTTCTGAGCAGCTTTTACCTTTTTCATCAAGACTTTTATAAGTGCTGCCTGGTAACTCGCACAGATATCGTTTAAATGATCCTTGATAAAACTAGGATTAGCCTTCATTTCTTTCTGCAAGGAATAAAGAAAGCTGGTTTTCATACCGGAAAAACTAAAGTTATAATCCGGTAAGTTACTTTCATTAAAAGACATGAAAGTTGAATCTCCAATAGCGCTTAATTGGTCAATATATGGGCCGCCAGGGTAGGGCAGCCCTAATATTTTCGCAGCTTTGTCGAACGCTTCTCCGACGGCATCATCAATGGTTTCACCTAAAACGGTCATTGAATTCACCGACTGAACCTCGACGATCTGTGTGTGGCCACCGCTGACAGTCAAACAGAGAAATGGAAAGGAGATAGGTGTTTCGTGTGCACCATCAATCAAATGTGCTAAAACGTGTGCATGCATGTGATGCACGGGTATTAAAGGGATGTTTAAGGCAAGGGCCATACTTTTTGCAAACGAGGTGCCCACCAGCAAACTGCCTAATAGACCAGGTCCGTTAGTAAATGCTATGGCATGTAGCTCGTGAGGTTTGATATTTGCTACCTTTAGAGCGCGATCGACTACAGGTACGATGTGCTGTTGGTGTGCTCTTGAAGCCAATTCAGGAACCACTCCTCCAAAAGCTTCGTGAACTCCCTGAGAGGCAACCTCATTAGATAATACTTTATTACCTATGAGGACGGCGGCGCTCGTATCGTCGCAGGAACTTTCGATTGCTAATATGTAAGGTGCGTTTTGCATGAATGAGTCAAAAATACAGCAAAGATCACGTGTGCTGGGTAAAAATATCCGCATCAGCCTATTGGTCTCATTGGTGACCGTCATTTTAGCTGGAATTTTTTTTATTAATTCCACTGCCGTGCAACGCAGTATTTGGAATAGATATGTGGAGCCGCACCTTGAACGTATGCAGTTGTCTTCTGATTTTCAGGGTTTTGATTACATCTTTCCGAATTCTATCGGCATAAGGCCCTTACATATCTACACAGCAACAGACACTCTTCTTGCAAGTCGAAAGATCGAAGTAATGGAGCTCTCTTTTTCAAACGGATGGAAGACTACCTCTATAAAAGGTGAGCGTTTAGTAGTAAATCTAAAGGCATTGGAATCGTTATTAGAAGAAGGACAAAGTAGTTCTTTGAATACAAATTTCTCCTTAGCCGCTGGTGAGATTACTTTACCCGATTTACAACTTACAGGAGATACGACATTCCCATCAGTAGCGATAAACTGCACCGGGTTTCATTTTGAGCAGGGGCTCAAGATTGAGTCCTTGCAGTTGAGATCCGTGTGGGATACTCTACAGTTGCTAGCGACCATGCAAAGCATTGAATTAGGTAATGATTCGGTTCGTGGATATGCTCATATTGATGCGGCTGGCTTTGGTCGGCTCGAGGGCACTATAGAAGGCACTGGTGAAGCAATAGTCTTTAACGGTGCTTTGGGCTTTAATGAGACGAACAAATGGCTGCCCGCCGAAGTGTTAGAATATGAGCTACCACTGGACTATGGTGTTCAATGTTCGTTATACCATTTCGATTCGTTATCAAGCACTATCTCATTTAACAACGCAACTATTTCAGGAGCGGCTACCTTACAGGGTGCCCTTTCTACTAGGCTTGCAGCTACCATTACTACGAACATCCTAGAGGGCGCTCAAAAGCATTTTCCTAAGAATCTACCTACGAACTTTATTCCTCGCAACCTGCACATAACAGGGACTTTAGAAAAGGGAGAAATAGTCAACGTCGATGCGAAAGTTCGCTCAAATTCAGCGAAATACACTCTTAATTTCAAAGATTTAGAGTCCGCGGCATTTGTTAATGCATACATTACAGAAACGGGGCTAACGAACCTTGAAGCGCTTACTTTTAAGACGGCATTGAAACCCAATATTACGGCGGTGATTCAGAATAACTGGGTAGCCACCGGAGTTTTCCCTAAGCTCCAATTCTCCACGCATACAAGCAGAGGATTAAGCTTTGACTTGCATCATAATGGTTTAAAAGATTCTATTTGGCTATCTTGTTTAGACACCCTTCTAGATCTGGAAGGTTTTGTGGTGAGAGATGTTGGCGATTACATCATGGATCTAGAGGTACATGCGGTAGGTTTAGATTTATTTGATCCGTTGGATACTGGCCAGGTCATTAGCGGTTTATTTGGCCTTAATTATCTTGAAAATTCTACGGGTAACTTTTCAGCCAATGAAGTTGTATTGCAACGGCCAAATGATGTTGTAATCCTGCGTTCATTCTTCGCAGAGCACGGTCTTGAAAACGGCATCCGTTCTCTAATAGTACAAAGTGATGTCGCCAATGGTCGGCTCGTAGGTCACTGGAATTTCCAACTATTGCCTGAAGTCGCTAAGGTTATTCTAGTCTCTTCATACGATGATGGTTCTGTGAAAGTTTGGCCAAAAGCGAAACTAGAAGGTTATCTAAGGGTGGGTGAGGTGAATTGGTTGGCCGATCTATTACACTTGCCTTTAACGGTAGAAGCCGGAAGCACACTCAAATGGGACTACAATAATGTAGGACGAACCTGGTCGCTCGATGGGGCAGTTCATTCCGGTTCTTATGACAACTATACCTTATCGGGCCTAGATGTAACGGTACTTCACCAAGGTGACTATTTTGATGCCTTAGCTTCGATGGACCAGGCACGTGTGAATGAAATAACTATCGATGGACTTAAAGCAGAATCGCACGGCATAGGAAAGAACCGTAGCGTTCGTTTATCAGGCGCAATAGAGGATAGTATTCCAAGTCAATTTACTGGTGCATTCAAGTATACACCGGGCAGTGCTGATTTTGAGTACGGCATTTTCAATATTGGTTTAGACACCTTTAAATTGGTTACTTCCAAGAATATTTCATGGAATTCCAACTTCATAGAGGTCGCAGGCTTGCAGTTCGGAGGCGGTGCCGGCGCTTTAAGTTTAGACGGTACGTTTACCTTCGATGAAGAAGTTTCGTCTAAGGCTACCATTGTTGCTGAACTAAATGCACGGCCTTTAAATTATTTAATTCGAACCCCAGAAGCTGTTTTAGGTGGATCTTACGCCGCAGAACTTCAATTCCTTGAGGACTCTTCTTTACGTTGGACAGCGAAGACTTCAATTACTGGTCTAACCTTTAACGGCATTGAATACGGTGCGTTTGATGGTCAAATTGGTTACGACCTTTCACGGTCAGACATTTATGTTCAAGGTCAGTTACTGGATGGCACCAAGACGTATTTATCTACTAGAGGCCACTACAACACCTCAATGGACGATCTAGATATCAGTCTTAATCTAGCTTCCTTAAATGTAGCTTCTTTGAACCCATTCTTTCATGAATCCATAGCCGGTTTGGCGGGCAGCTTAGAAGGAGGTTTGCAGATTTATGGACCACTAAATAGTTGGGAATCAAGAGGAGAGGTGTACTGGCATCAAGGGGAGATTGAAATCCCTTTGTTGGGCGCGCAATTCGCGGTAGTGGAAGAATCCTCAATTTCAATAACTCATGAAGGATTCCAATTAGATTCAATTGGATTGGTCTCAAGGATAGACCAAACCAAGGCTTTGGCATGGGGCTCTATATTGCATCGCCAGTTGAGCGAATTCGGCCTAGATATTCACTTGTCTACAGATAGTTTGCTTGCGATGAATAAGCCGCGAAATGCTGAGGATATGTTCTACGGTAGGGCTGTCGCCGCGGGAACGATGGATTTAGTAGGTCCTGTAGAACAATTGCAACTGAATGTTCAAGCCACCACAAAAGAAGGGACCGTGCTTAAAATTCCAATGGATAATCCAACTGCCGTGGAATTGCCAAGTTTTATCCGATTTGTAGATTCAGAATTGCCGTCAGTAGTTCCGCCTACTTTTACAGGAGTCACGGACTATTTTAGTGCAGATTTGGGAATAGAAGTAACCCCAGAGGCTAGAATAGAATTGGTTCTAGACGAAGTATTGGGAGATATAATTCGTGCACAAGGCAGCGGCTCAATGCGATTGAAAATTCTTGAAGATGAGAGTGTTGAGCTCTACGGTGTTTATACTGTTCAAGAAGGGGATTACCTTTTCACCCTTCAAAACATCATTAACAAGCAATTCCAACTTTTACCCGGGGGGACCATATCATGGAGCGGCGATGTCTATCAAGCTGAGCTTGACTTAAAAGCCGTATACCGCGTTCAAACGGATCTCACAGGATTAGTCACCAGCGCGAATTACAATAATGAGAAAGTTCCTGTAGATCTAATTATTGCGCTGTCGGGTCCTCTACTTTCTCCCGAAATAAATTTTGCCCTCGAATTACCGGAAAGTCCTGCTTCCTACCAGCAAGAACTAAATCGTCATTTTTTAAACGAGGAAGCGCTTCACTATCAAGCATTTTCGCTCCTAATGTTGGGCGATTTTTTCCAACAAAATTTGGCCATTCAAGAGAGTATAAATTTCGAATCTTCGCTCGGTAACACCACCTCTGAACTCCTTGTGAGTGAGTTTGGCAGTTGGTTGGCGGCGGGAATAGGTCAGTATGTTACTGTCGACTTTGATTACACCACAGGCGCGAACCCATTGACCAACTTTGGAAACCAGGGCGATAATCTTAATCTTGGAGTGTCTAAAAATTTCTTTGACGGAAAATTAAAGCTGCAATCGTCTTTTGACGTGCCAATAGGACAGGAGCAGGCCTCAACTTTATTACTTGGAGATACGGAAGTAACACTGGACATCTCAAAGCAGGGTAATGTAGTGCTTAAAGCGTTCAACAGAAGCAATCGTAATGATCCTTTACTCCAAAGTACAGGTCCTTATACACAAGGTGTGGGTGTCCAATTCAAAAAGGACTTTAATAGCTTAACTAAGCCTTCAAAAACTGATTCTCAATAAGGTCGACCGCAGATACGAGATCTTCGACGTAGTGTTTAGGCACTGTAGTATGCGGCTTTAAACCGTGACCAGTTTTTACTCGAATGGTTTCAACTCCTGCATTAGCACCGGCTTCGATATCCCTTGGACTATCTCCTACAAGGTAACTTTGCGTTAAGTCAATATTGAATCGGTCCGCAGCTTCTAGTAACATACCTGGCTTAGGTTTGCGACAACTACATTCAACTTTAAACTCTTTAATTTCACCTTCATACCCACTGTGCGGATGGTGTGGGCAATAGTAGATCGCCTCAACAAAAGCCCCATCTTGCCCTAATTCTGTTTCCATCTTTTTATGGATTTCATCAAGCGTAGCAATGGTGCAAAGTCCTCTGGCAATCACACTTTGATTGGTCACCACGACCACTAAGAAGCCCATCTTATTTAGTCTACGGATGCTCGAAGCGGCATACGGGTACAATTCTAGATCTTCCGGTCGGTCGATAAGGTCTGTATCGATATTAATAACACCATCGCGATCAAGGAAAACACACCGTTGTTTGTTATTTAGGTTACGTGCGGCGACCTTTCCGCTTTTTAGGGCCTCTTCAACCTTTTCTAATCGGTCCGGTGTACCCATATCCTTTAGATATTCAGGCGTATTGTAGGCGAACACATTTAATTTTGAATGAAGGGTAGGGAAGATGTCTTTTCCAAAGTCCGCTTTTACCCCGGGTTCCAAATGTTCAAGCACGACAGGATCAAAAACGTAGGCTGCTGCATTCACTAGGTTTCTGTAGCGTAAACCTTCTGGATGCGGTTTTGCATAGAAGGCCGTCACCCGACTTTCGTTATCAACAGCTAATAAGTCGCTGTCGTATGGGTGGTCGTTTGGATGCACTACTAATGTGGCGTCCGCATTCTTATTGTGATGGAAATCCACGAGTCTACTTAGATCCATATCCATTAAAACATCGCCGTAGAGTACCAGAAATGGTTCTTTTAACTGTGCTTCAATAGCTTTCACTCCGCCAACTGTGCCTAATGGCTTTTCTTCAACGTAATACTTGATGTCAACCCCAAAGTCTTTACCGTCTGAGAAATATGATTCAATATGCTCGTACATGTGATTTACAATGAGCCACACCGTAGTAAAGCCATGCGCTTTGAGTAAGTCTATTTGGTAGGCCAAAAGAGGCTTGCCTAACACAGGCATCATGGGTTTGGGTACGTCCGCTCTAACCTCTGCAAGTCTAGTCCCTTTTCCTCCCGCAAGAATTACCGCTGTTTTCATTCTAACATATTTCCCTCAAACCTAAGAAACTACATTGGGCTTTTTTCGAAAGAATCAGAAAGTTTCAAAAAGACGATTATTTTTTGCTCAAAGGTGTTGTAGATTTCAAAAACGCTATTACATTTGCAACCCAATCAAGAATACGGTCCGGTAGTTCAGTTGGTTAGAATACAAGCCTGTCACGCTTGGGGTCGCGAGTTCGAGTCTCGTCCGGATCGCCAACAGAAAGAAAGCCCCGAGAGCATCGCTCTCGGGGCTTTTTCGTTTAGGTTTTAATCAATTTATTGGCGCCTTCCTTTGGGCTTGTTTGCCCGGCTTTTGTGCAACTCACAATACCTGTGGTCAGGTAGGGCTTCTCGTTCACACTTCGCACCGGTCTTAGTTTTAAAAACACATTTACGAAAGGCTTTTGGTCGAGATTCAGTGTTTTTAGTCCGTAAGAATGGTAAAGCACTCGCACGATCTGGCAAACAAACCGAACAAGGCAGAAGTCCTCGGTTAAGCGCTTGACGTTCATCCACCTTTATTTGTCCATTTTTCAGATACCTACAGCCGTCTAAATGATAGCGTGCACCGGAAGGATTGATCCCTCTCGTTGAGAAAACAACGATTTCTTCCACAACAGCGGAATCGCTAGCCTCTTGCGCATTAACTTTAATGCTCACTAAACTAAGCAAGACCAATACCTTTATGATTCTTCGAAACTTCATACGAGCAAAGCTATTCATTCTGTTTTTTGCCTGCGAATTTTTGACGGGATTCTCGCAATCCACTAGTATTGATTTTGATTACTTGCAAGTGGTGGAAGCGCCTAGAGGTGCTATAGGCTTCATCGGGACTGCTGCAAATTATCACATCAATGGTGGACCAAATTACCTGGGTATACGTCTGAATAACGCTGCTGTCGGCACCCGGGCAGGCTATTACACCTTTGGTTACCAAGCAGGTAGTAGAATTCCAATAACTAATGCGCTCAACCTCCACCCAAAATTGATGTTTACTTCTGGGGGAGGTGCTGAAAGCAATGACGGTTCAGGAGGCTTCTTAACAACCGCTGCAATGTTAGATTACTCGATCGGGCAATTTAATGTTGGACTTGGTGGTCAATACAGTTACGTCAGCACCGGCATTATTCAAGGATGGAGCCCAATGGTTAGCCTAAGTTTATCTCAAGATTTTAGTCGTTCGCCTTATGCATTGGTTGAAGCACAGATATTCACAAACGCAATGTATTCCAGCTGGAATCAGCACGATAGAAACACTGCGTTTGTCGGTGTCGGTGGTCGACTTTTTGATGACCACATGTATAAAAGCGTCTACCTCACTGCGGCCGTCACGGATTTAGGAGGATATATGGATGTGTACGGTGGCTATGGTATTTATAGCGACTTTGGGAACTTCCGAACATTAGCAGAAATCAACCTAGGAACGGGTGGTGGTGGACGCGCACCGGCCGGAGGAGGAGTTCTTGCAGGAATTCAAGGGGAATTGCAATGGCATTACCATGGCAAGTTTATGGGGCTAAGTAGCGGCGTGCTCAAATGGATCGATGGTCCATTCTATTTTAGTTTTACGGGCCTTCATTTGGGTACCGATTTTAATTTCACCAGTACTCAAAATGAAATAGGCTATTTACCCATGAATCTCAGTATTGAAAACGGGGTCAGAACGTATCTCGGCGAAGATGGCTTCTCAAACCTGGGCATAGCTTTCCGGCTATATAGAAAAGGTATGGTCCAGCTGCGGGGAGAGAGTTACTGGGCCTTTACAGACGGCAGAGGTGCCTATGCAGAAGGTTTGTTTGGCTTACGCCTTCAGCCAAATATTTGGTTTATCGAGACGCAGGTGGGCGCCGGAGCAGGGGGTGGAATTAACCTATGGGGCGCTGCCGCGCTAGCTTTTGTCAATGCGGGTTTTGAAATACCTGTAAACGATTATTGGGATGTAACAGGCCGCGGTATTTACAACGTGTATTCTTCCCAGGCATTTCCTACTTACGGTTGGCAATTGGGCATGACCTTCAATATTCCTTTT
>Ga0075462_10000769_pt1 | contig 10072 bp, 4 predicted proteins | sample DEB08_DNA_4_FD_71487 | JGI IMG/M metagenome (GOLD analysis project Ga0075462, IMG submission 71487) | Aqueous microbial communities from the Delaware River and Bay under freshwater to marine salinity gradient to study organic matter... | ecosystem: Environmental > Aquatic > Marine > Coastal ...
CTCCTCAACAGAATAAGATGGTAAAGTGCCTTCATCTCTATACCAGATTCCATTATATTTTTCATGTTGATCTCTTGAGCTTGAATAAATAAAAGCAAAATCACTAACAGCAACTCTCTTAGAAGTTTCAGAATCTAAAAACTGAAGTATATTTCCACCTTTTGTTTTAACTGCACCATAATCTCCTTTAATAAAAGTAGCCCATTCCCATGCTTGTGAACCAACAAAGATGATACCTCCAATAATTGTTAAAAACATGTAGAAAGTAACCTTTGCTTTATTCATTTTATGACCAGCATCGACAGCAAGCACCATAGTAACAGATGACATAATAAGAACAAATGTCATAAAAGCAACATAAATCATAGGCAGTTCTTGACCATGCATAAAAGGAACGTGAGTAAAAACTTCATCAGCTATTGGCCAAGAATTTGCATATTTAAATCTTGCAAATCCGTAGGATACAATAAATCCTGAAAAAGTTAATGCATCAGAAACAATGAAAAACCACATCATCATTTTTCCATATGATGCGTTTAGGGGTTTATTCCCTCCGTTCCAAAGTTCTTCATTTGAAGTTCTGCTAACTGTAGATCCCATAGTTTAATTTAATGAGGTACAAAAATAATTATTTTAACCGAAGAAAACCAAAAATATAAACAGGTAAATCCATAAAATGTCTACAAAATGCCAAAAAATTGAGGCAAGATCAAAACCAGTATAATTTTCGTGATTATATAATCCCTTTAAATTTTTGATAAAAACTATAAATAATGCAATTAATGCCGCCAACACATGAACTAAATGTACAAAGGCGATTAAAAAAATGAAGGAGCTATTGATTGTACTTGTTGGACCTGTAAAATGATATCCATCATTCATTATTTGACCGAAACCAATAAATTGAAATATAATAAATAACGTTCCCAATAATATTGCACATAATAATAAGACCGAAACTTTTTTTTGTTGATTTTTTAGCAAAAATTTCCTGGCAAAAATCAATATTATACTACTTGAAAGTATAAAAATTAAGCTGTAATAAAAAGCATCTGGCAAATCAAAATTTTGAACCCAATCTTCTCTGTTTTTACTTACTATAAATGCACTTGTAAGCCCGGCAAAAGTCATGAAAAGTGATCCAATTCCAAACCATAACATCATTTTTAAAGCTCTGTTTTTTTTATTTTCTAATGAACTCATAATCAAAATATTTTATCAAATAAAAATGTGAGTTGTATAAACGTAAGGTATATCACACTTGTTAACATTAATTTTTTTGCATTGTCGTTTTTTCCGTCTAAAAATAAAACATATGACTTATAGATTAAAAGACCTCCTAAAGCAATAACGACAATGACTCCAATGACACTCAGTCTTAATTCTCCAGTAATCCCAAAAAAAGGTACTATAGAAATCAATACTGCCCATATAGAATAGAACAAAATTTGTGCCGAGGTGGACTTGTCTTTTTTGCCTGTCGGTAACATTTTGAAACCAGCTTTTTCATAATCACTATTTTGTGACCAACCAATAGACCAAAAATGTGGAAACTGCCAAAAAAATTGCATCAAAAATAAAGTTAGTGCCTCAATCCCAATATCGTTTGTTGCAGCTACCCAACCAATCATAAAAGGAAAAGCTCCTGGAATTGCACCAACAAAAACTGAAAGTGGGCTTACTAATTTCATTGGTGTATATATAGCTGTGTAAAGAAATATCGAGGTAGCTGCAAGAATTGCAACTTTTAAATTTATTAGATACATAAACAATAATCCAATTACTGCTGAAAGTATAGCTAAAAATAGAGCTGTTCTGGGAGTTATTTCTTCTTTTGGTAAAGGTCTATTTTGAGTTCTTTTCATAAGCTTATCTAAATCCCTTTCGATTACTTGATTGAAAATATTTGATGAACCTACGATAAGAATACCACCCGCAATTAAATAAAAAAGTTCAATATAATTTATTTCAGAAGCTCCTAGAAAATAACTTATAAATGAAGAAAAAACGACACTGAGAGTCAGCCTAAATTTTGTAAGCTCTTTAATTATGGGTATTGAAATATTTGTAGACAAAATTTCTAATAAATTAGTTGCAAAGATAAGGTTTATTCTACCTTAATTAATTTAAAATCATTAAAAAGATATTAATCCTGAACTTGGAAAATTATCGGAAGAGAATAAGGAACGATTACGGCTTTACCTCTTTGCTTGCCAGGCTGCATTTTTGGTAATAAGTTTATAACTCTCTGAGCTTCCTTTTCTAACCTTGGGTGTGGTGCTCTGGCTCTTACACCGGTTACATTACCACTTTTGTCTATTTTAAATATCACACTAATCCTCTGTCTTCCAGTCAATCCTAAGTCACCAGCTAAATCAGTGTTAAATTTTCTCTGAACAAACTTTGCAATTTTTTCAGACATACATTTTCTTTTCTTTTCATTATTCCCTCTTTCACAACCAGGAAAAACAGGAACATTTTCAATTACTGCAAAAGGAACTTCAACATCTTCTTCTACTTCTTCTATTTCGATGTCTTCTATTTCTAGTTCTTCATCTGATTCTGTAGATTCTATAATAGTTTCCTCAACTTCTTCTTCATCTTCAACAATTTCAATAACCTCAGGAGCAGGCGGCGGAGGCGGCGGAGGCGGCGGAGGTTTTACTTGTTCAGTAATTGGAACTTCCTCCTCATCAAGTGCATCCATACTTACTTTATCCAGACCCAAAGCATCTTTATCGTATACTTTATAATTGATTGTTCCATAAGATAAAAACATCATTAAGGCCAATCCCACAGCAAAGTATAGTGAGCTATTTCTTCCGATATCTGCTTTTGGATTTTTTTTGTTCTGCATAAAAAAATATAACTAGGCTAAAGTAACTAATAATTTGTAAAAAAAATAATTTTTATTTTTAATAATTGAGAAGAAATTATTGAGCTTAAATTAAACAAATTATTCCCCAATAAGTTCCCTATACTGGTTTGAATCTAATAATTGATCTATGTCTCCAATATTTGAAACCTTCAATTTAATCATCCAACCCTTTGAGTAAGGATCCGCATTAACATCTTCAGGGGTATCTTCTAATTCTTCATTGAATTCTATAATCTCACCAGAAACAGGAAGAAATAAATCTGAAACTGTCTTTACAGCTTCAACTGTTCCAAAAACTTCGTCTGCCTCCAAAGTTTCTCCTACAGTCTCAACTTCTACATAAACAATATCTCCTAATTCTCTTTGTGCAAAATCTGTGATACCAACGGTAGCAACATCTCCTTCGATTGATATCCACTCGTGATCTTTGGTGTATTTTAACTCTTCAGGTATATTCATTTTTTAATTATTAATTTCCAAAATTATATCTCATAGTAAAGCCAGCTCTAATCGTCGTCTGAGGAAACGCAGTGGAAATTGCATACTCAGAAAAAGAGTAGTCAAAATAAAATATTCCCGTTAAATTTTGACTAAACGCGTAATCAGCAGAATATTTTAAATTCAAAATAGTCTGACCTGACGTTACTTGATTATTTTCAAGATCCAAATATCTAACAATTGTTTTATTATTCCTAACAGAAAAGTCAGCTTTCATATTTAAATCACTCTTAATTAATTGACTTGAACCACCCAGTCTAGATCTTATTTGAAGATCTTTAACTCTATATCCTAATCCAAGAATATACTCATTACCCTGAATTTCTGTTAATAGATTATTATCAAAACTCAATGAAAGTAATCTATCTTTTCTAATCTCAGTAACCAATTTTAAAGAGTTTTTCATTTCTAAATCAACTTTAATTAACGGACTAAATTGTTCCATAAGATTGATATTACTAAATAATGTTTTGTTTTTATAATTGTCAGACTGATCAAAAACATCATTGTTTTGAAGGCTGTAATCTAGATTAAAATCAGGCTGAGCATAATCTAAATTTGATCTAAATTGATTGATAGTATACATTGAATTATATCCGTGTGATATTGAAAATCTTTTAAACTTCTGTCTAAACCATTTCATTTTCATAAAACCTGAATATTTAATAGTCCAATTTGGTATTGGAACATCTCTAAATGCTCCCAAACTAACTTTATTAGCGTCTGAGCCACTATAAGCAGACAAAAATGACGGTAATAAAACTGATTGACTAGTTTTTCCAAAACCAAGTGGGAAACCATTTAAATCACCATTTTCAAAATTATTTGGATTTGTAAAATCAACCCCTTGCTGGGCTGCAAGTCTTCTAGCAATTATTAGCCTGTTGGACTTAAAAGTTTCAAATACCTCAGAACTAAATTCGTCACTTTTTGTAAAAGCTGTTTTAATTAAAACTGTTGAAATATTAAAATTACCAACTGAGTTCTGAATAAACGGATTATATATGTCACTAAAACCATCATTATCTGTATCGAAAGTATTGAATGATTCGGTAATATTTTCAGCATATGTTCTACCACCGGTTAAGTCAATTTTTAAATCATTTAATGGAACCAAGTTTGCAGAAAATGTAAGATTTGTATTATTAGTAGCTGAAAATTGCTGATTAAATTCTGGGAAAACGGTTAACCATCCGTTTCTTGCTGCTAAATATCTAATATCTTTTTGACTACCGAAAACATATCCAAATGTTGGTGTAAATGATCCTATGAATCCTGGGGTGTCTAAGAAACCTGGCAAATAGGATCCATTATTTTCAGAATAATTAACCTGAATTCTTTTAACTGTGGTTATTAAATTAATAAATGACTTTAAAATAGGGTTTGTTTTTTTTGTTTGATTATTGTTAGAAAATCCTCTGACTCCTTTCGAATCCGAACTATTAGTGAGTTTTGTCAAACCTAAGTATCTGTAAAACTTCTGCATATCCAATACAGAATTGATATTGTGAGTATTTGCGTTAGAAACAGAATTTCCAAGATCATAAGTTTGCCCATCTAAAGTTAGATTTCCAAAAAGATCAGATCCCTTTTGCCATTGATAATCTCCAGTGTAGGAATAAGTGGTTTTTAAAAAATTAAAGGTTGGAATTTTATTAAAGGGTATGTCGTAATTAACTTCAAATTGCTGAACCTGTCTATTTGGATCTCCAATATCAAAAAATCTATCCCAAACATCTAATTCTGAATCTTGCACACCATTAATTTGATCATCGATGAAATAATTTCTGACAATATTGTTATTTCCAATATTATAGTCAATAGATAAATTTTCAGAAATTGGATAACTAATCGCTAATTCAAAATCAAATGAATAGTTTCTCCTAAATAATTCTTGAATTCCAATATTGTCCTGGGTTAAATCAACCTCTCTAAATTTTTGCTTGTTAAATTGTCTGATGTAATTTGTATTAACACTGATGCTTGAAGGCAATAAATTAACATTAAAATCTTTTAATATTTTTAAATATTTACTATTGAAAATAGAATCATTATTCTTTAAAGGCTCAAGCTTAACAGTGTTGAAATTGAAGTTATAATTTACTCCTGCTCTAACATTTTGATCAAGCATATTTTCAATTTCATAATCTCTGTGATTAACTTCATTATAGGAATAGTTGAATGTAAGATTTTCTACATCATAAAATCTTGGTGTTTTTTCATCATTAGTTCTCTGCTTGTTAACACCAATTAAATTTAAACTCTTTCTTTTTGTATAATCCTCTGACTGTCTTAAAATTGCTTTTTTATCTTCTTGTGATTCTGCCTGATCCATTCTCGATGACAGAGTAATATCTCTATATTGCTGATCAAATTCTGGTGTAATAGACTCTTCTCCTTGACCATAATTTAAAGGAATATTTAATCCCCATTTTTTTGGAAATAACTGACCAACATTTATGTTAGAAATTATATCATACTGTTTTTTATCTGCTTTGTCTCTTTCACTTGGGCCCTGCTCTATATTACCAAACCCACTAGTACTCTGTCTAGCTGTAGCTGAAATATTCATAAAATCTGCAATATTTGTATCAACTGCTAATGTTGCGGCCCATCCTCCTTCATTATCCATATCAGAAAGTCTTAGTTCGTTAAACCAAACTTCTGCACAAACATCCATATTATCCTGACTTGGATTTTTTACACCTATCATTAAGGTTCTAATATCTCCAAAATTAGGATTTCCTTTAATTGAAATTCTTTGCTGTCCAACATCTAGTGGTGAAAATTCATTCACTGGTTCTTGGTCAACATCTTCGTTTATTACATTATAAAAAATAGGCTGATCTGAACCTAATGTTCCGTTAAGAATCGAAAGAGATTTAATCGTTTCTAGCGCACTTATTGGTAAATCTATCTCATTAACAACAGGCCATACTGATTGAGGGTCTAATGAACCAGAGGGTGATTCTTGTAAAGGAATCTCAATTTGATAATAATTTTCTGAAAGATCATTTCCAAGTCTAACAAATCCTATTATATCTCCATCGGTAAACCCTGGAGATGACCCATCTTCAGCATGTAAAAACATTCTAAGACGATTAAACTGTCTCATGTCAACATTAATATTTTTATAGACACCTCTCGAATCTTCTGGCTCTAATTCACAAATATTTAAAACCAAAGATTGCTCATTCTGCCTTACGATTGTGTTATTATTATTAAACTGTTCTCTTTCAACTCCTGGAGGTGAAACATAACTTTCTTCATTTTCTTGTATACCAATTATTCCCACTGAAAAATCTGTTGTGTCATTGTTGTTGTCAATTTCTTCATCAAGACTTAATTGATACTTTCTCCAATCACTTCTAACAAGTTCTAGAGTACCAAATCTAAAAATTGTATTTTGACTAAATTCAGTCAAATACATTCTCATAAATCTAATGGATCTAAAATCTGAAATTCCACCAATAGAACTAGTGGGTTCATTTACTGGAATTCTGAATTGATACCATCTTACCAACTCGGAAGTTCCATTGGGCAAACTCACGTTTTTTTCTTTTCGGTCAATTATATAAGGGTTATTTAGATTTGATAATGAATTTGGAGATATTTCAAGTTCGTATTCATAATAACTATCAATAGTATTCATTGTATTATCTCTATTTATATCTTCAACATCAGGGTAAGTTGAGGATCCTCGGTCGGTATCAGAAATAGTTTCGGGTGAATTTCCTTCTAAACCATTATAACTCATATATCTTTCAAAAATACTACCTTGTTTATTTAAGAAATAGCTATAATTATCATTTGCAGGATCTGATAAATTTGAAAAGTCTGAAAATACATTAGCCTCTTCATTATCATCATAACCGTCAATACCAACATCCTGATTAGTTCTTGAATCTCCAACAGATGAAAAAGCATATACTAAAGATTGATTTTGAGGCACAACTGTTCCCCATGTCGTTGTTGGTAAAAGACTTATATCACCATCTTCAGGAAGACCATTTTCATATTGCTTTCTTCCATCTTTAATAATGTCCTCTGAAATATTTCCAAGGTTAAAAGTAAGTTTACCACCATTATTTTGGTCACTTTCTAAAAAAGGATCCATTAACCAAAATTCCAGATATTCAACATTAGATTGTTCGAAATCGGTCGTATTTATTTGTCTTGTTATACCGGCCCAAGCATCATCAACATTATCAATTATTCCGTCAGAAACTGAGGGATCCATATTATATGGTCCTCTTAGATTTGGATAATAATTTAAATCCAATGAATTAATAACTGTTGTTTGACCTTGAACTAAATCAACCTGTGGGAAAATTTCATCTATAAATATTCTTCTGGAATATAGGTTTGATAAATCCTCATTTGAAATTTCAGAAGGTCTCTGACTGCTATAAAAAATTGGATCTATTGAATACCAATTAAGTAAAGCCCTATCATAACCATTTTGAATCCCATTATCATCTTCACCACCCTCAGAGTATATATTACCAAGGTTTTTTGGTCTACTTGCAATTGACCAAGATTGAGGCGCCAATAAGTCAATAACATTTTGAGTTCCTTCAAAATCATCTATATATGAAGTAGCTTCACCATTAAAATTATTTCCTTTAGGTGCACCTGGAAGTAGATATGCAAATTCCCCTCTAAGCGAGAAATTTGAAGGAACATCTGTTTCAATGTTTGGTAGTTTATTGACAAGCCTTGTTAATAAAGGGACTTCTTTAGAAAAATTTCCGTCAAAGCCAAATATTGTATTATTGATGGGTTCTGTACCAAAATTTGCTTTTTGTGTTAGAGGTCTTTCATGTAAATTTAGCAATGTACCAGAAACAATAAAATCATCGCTAAATTGATGTTCAATATTTACTCCAGAAAATCTTTTTGTTTGTTGACCAAATAATGCATTATTTTCCACACTTACATTAATGGGGATATTTGAGGCTTGCAATCCAGCATCTAAAATTTGAACTGTTCCCATTTGATAATTAACTGTATAATCAACTCCTTCAACTAAAACTCTACCACCTGCGGTAACTGTCACAGATCCTCTTGGTACATTATATGCACCAATTGGAATTCCACCTCCAGAAGATGATTTATATTTACCTTTAACTAAGAATTTATTTTTTTCTGCAGCCTGCTCTGCAGCTGTTTTTGTGGAATTATAAAGTGTATGATATACATATTTTTTTTGGTTTAAGTTATAATCACTTAAATTGTTTTGATCACCATTGTAATTCTCTGAAAAATCTAATCTTAAAGACTCAAATAAAAACTCTCCAAAAGGTTCGGCCTTCGTAAATATAATTTTACCAGATTGTTGGATTACGGTAATTTGTGGAACGAAATCAAAAAAACCATCACCTCCAACTTGAGGGTCATTATTATAATTTAACCTGTCAAAATTAAAGAAACTTAATAGAGGTTGTTCTTGAATTGGGAGAGAACCTCCAACTGGAGAAGGAAAAGGGGTGCCTTCAACAGGTGAAATATAATTTAACTCTGATGATTCTTTATAAAAAATATTTAATTTGAAGTCCTCTCTATCCAGCTGAAATGCGCCGGTATTATATATATTTTTCATCATCAAGTCCCACATAGGTTCTTCAACATTTGTGACTGTACTTTTTAATAATTTTAAAACCAGATTATTAGAATTTACAACTTGACTTTCATTTTCAAATGAAACATCGGTTGCTTGTATTCCATCATTAGCAAATTCACCGACTTGAAACACCTGATCTCCAACAGTATATTGAAATGCGACAGCAAGAATCTCATCGTTATCTAATTTTTGTGTTAGAGAAATATATCCAAGTTGTGGATGAATTTGATAGTCTATATTTTCTGTTAATTTTTGTGCATTTTCCAATTTACCATAATCAATTCCTTCATTAACATTAGGGACGAGTATTCCCGATTGAACAGATGCAATATCTCTTACTAAATTTGTTAATTGTGACCCTGCATTTCCAATTGCAGTTGGATCATATGCATTATTTGAGTTATCAGGATATGATTGAGGTGGTGAAAAAATATTAACAGATGAAGATGCGTTATCAGTTTCTCCCAAATCTTGAAAAGCTAATATATTTCTTACATCATCTATTTGATTATTTCTATTTGTTACCCAAACCTCAGCTCTTGTTATTTGAACATTGGAATTTATATATGGATAATTTGATAATGATTCGTCGTACTTGTTTCTAAAATAGTGGCTTAAAAAAAAGTGTCTGTTTTCATCATAATCTAAGGCTCGAAATTCAAACTCCTGAACTGTACCTCCGCCCTCAGAAACAACAGATCTAGATTCAGATTTTTGTTCTGAAAAAATGGCTTTTACTCTGGTTTTACCAAACTTAAGTTCAGTCTTTACCCCAAAAAGACTTTGAGCTCCAGATATAAGAGAACTATTTAACGGCATACTAACATTACCCACCTCAATTTTTTGAATTATATCATCCTCCGTAGGCTCATATTCTAGTTTCAATAGATTTTGAAAATCAAATGAAGATTGAGTATCAAAATTTGCGTTTACTTGTACCCTAGTACCAACCTTTCCAACTAAGCTTAATCCAATTCTTTGATCAAAATCAAATGTTAAATTACTTCTGTTCCTTGGTGAAAAAGCTGGATTATCCTGTTTAGTATAAAGAACTCCTAAATCAACTTCTAATG
>Ga0075462_10000793_pt1 | contig 9933 bp, 8 predicted proteins | sample DEB08_DNA_4_FD_71487 | JGI IMG/M metagenome (GOLD analysis project Ga0075462, IMG submission 71487) | Aqueous microbial communities from the Delaware River and Bay under freshwater to marine salinity gradient to study organic matter... | ecosystem: Environmental > Aquatic > Marine > Coastal ...
GGTTATTATGAAGGTAATGTTCCTGGACAAAGTAAAATGTCTAGAGTGTTTGATAGTACAGCAATTCATTCTGTTCAAAGATTTGCTAATAGAATTCAATCTGGTTTATTTCCTCCATATAAAAAATGGTGCAGATTAGAACCTGGCAATGATATACCAGATGAAAGAAAAGGTGAAACGCAACAAGCTCTTGATTTATATTTAGATAAATTATTTTCTGTATTAAGACAAAGTAATTTTGATTTAGCTATTGGTGAGTTTTTATTAGATCTATCAGTTGGTACAGCTGCAATGTTAATTCAGCCTGGCGATGATCTAAACCCTGTAACATTTACTCCTGTTCCCCAATATTTAATTGCTATTGAAGAAGGGCCTAATGGTACAGTAGACAATGTATATAGAAAATTAAGAGTTAGAGCTGATACTATTGCTAGACAATTTCCAGATGCACAAATAAATCCAAGACTACAACAAATGATAAATGATAAACCACAAGAAAAAATAGAATTGTGTGAGGCTGTTGTAGTAGATCCAGATAAAAAAGATTATTGTTATCATGTTATCCATGAGAAATCTCAATCAGAATTGGTTTACAGAAGAATGAAACAATCACCATGGATAGTAAGTAGATATATGAAAGTGCCAGGTGAGGTAATGGGAAGAGGCCCCCTAACTACAGCAATTCCAGATATTAAAACATTAAACAAAACTTTAGAATTATTATTAAAGAATGCGTCATTAGCAATCTCTGGAATTTATACAGCAGCTGATGATGGAGTTTTAAATCCAAACAATATTAGAATTACTCCTGGTGCAATTATTCCTGTAGCTCGTAATGGTGGGCCACAAGGTGCATCGTTAGCTCCTTTGCCTAGAGCTGGTGATTTTAATGTATCTCAAATTGTTATTAATGATTTAAGAATGAATATTAAAAAAACATTATTAGATGATACTTTACCTCCGGATAATATGTCAGCTAGATCTGCAACAGAGATTGTAGAAAGAATGAAAGAGTTAGCTCAAAATATGGGAGCTGCATTCGGAAGATTAATTACAGAAACAATGGTTCCAATTATTCGTAGAACATTATTCATTATGGATGAAAAAGGTTTGATACAACTTCCTCTAAAAATAGATGGATTAGAAGTTAAAGTTGTACCAATATCACCTCTTGCTAAAGCTCAAAATTTAGAAGAAGTGAATGAGGTTATGCAGTTCTTTCAAATTGCAAACTCGTTAGGCCCTGGTGGGGTGGCTGAAATAAAACCGGATGCTATTGCTGCATTCGTTGGTGATAAACTTGGCATACCAGCTAGTTTAAGAAACAATGAAGAAGAAAAGCAACAGATCCAACAACAAGCTATGGCTATGCAACAACAGATGATGATGCAGCAACAAACACCTGGGAATGAGCAACCTCAAGATCAAGCTCCTCCTTCAGAAGAACCAGCGATGGCTTTAGAGGCAGAGGCTAGATCTTAATGGCAGATATTAATACTCCAGGATGGGAAGGATTAAATACTCTAGATGTTCATCGTAAAGATGATCAATTAGAATTAGATAAGGCTTATGCAAGAACCTTTGATACCGATGAAGGTAAAAAGGTTTTAGAACATTTAAAACAAAAAACTTTAGATCAACCAACCTGGATACCAGGATCTGAAACTTCTTTTGGCTTTGCTAGAGAAGGACAGAATTCTGTAATCCGAGATATATTAATGAGAATAGAAAGGGCAAAACAATCATGAGTGAAGAAAATCAAGAAGGTTTATTAAGCAATACTCCTACAGCAGAACCGGTAGAACCATCACCGGAAGAAACTACAATACCTCATAAACAAGATGATGAAGTAAATGTAGCTCCACAAGAAGAAAAAGAAACTAAATTAGAAAAACCAGATTATATAGAAGATAAATTTTGGGATGAAAAAGAAGGAGTTAAAACAGAAGATTTAAGTAAATCATATGCTGAATTACAAAAACAATTTTCTATGGGTAAACACAAAGCTCCTAAAGAATATGATATGTCAGCTTTAGAAGATATAGATGAGGATGATGAATTAGCATCTTATTTTAAAGATTGGGCAAAAGAAAACAAGCCTACTCAATCTGCGTTTGATAATCTTGTAAATAAATTTAAAGAATTATCTACAGCTCAAGCAGAAGAAGATAGTATCAATATTGAAGAAGAGAAAAAAATATTAGGGCCTAATGCAGATCAAATTATTAAAGGTATTACTACTTGGGGCCAGGGTTTAGTTGCTAAAGGCATTTGGTCAGATAGTGACTTTGAAGAATTTAAAATCTTTGCAGCTACAGGCAATGGTATTAATGCTTTAAATAAAGTTCGTAAGTATTATGGTGAACAAACTATACCTACAGCTCCTGTTGATATTGAAGGTCAACCATCTAAAGATGAGCTTTATAGCCTAGTAAATGATCCTAAATACAAATCAGATCCAGCATTTAGAAGAAAAGTTGAAGAACAGTTTGCAAGAGCTTTCCCTGGTACTGCTACATCAACCGGTGAAATTTAATGAATAAATAATTTTTTAAACTATTTACTTTTATTATAAAATCGCTTATCTTTGCGAGTGAAGATAACGAATTTCATTTCGCCTTCTGGCTGGTGGGCAACAACACCATAAGATCAGCCGGACAAGTATTCCGACAACTGAAAAATAATAGTAACAATAATGTGTAATATAGGAGAAAGAATATGGCACAATCAATAACAAATGCTTTTGTTACTCTATTTGATGCTGAAGTTAAACAGGCTTACCAATCAGAAAGTGTATTGCGACAGGCTGTTAGATTAAGATCTGGAGTACAAGGGCAAACTTACAAGTTTAATAAACTTGGTAAGGGATCTGCTACTGCAAGAATACCTCAAACTGATGTTACTCCTTTAAATGTAACATACAGCCAGGTAACTGCAACTATGTCAGATTACAATGCTGCTGAATACAGCGATATTTTTCATCAAGCAAAAGTTAATTTTGATGAAAGATCAGAGCTTGTTCAAGTAGTATCAAAAGCAATAGGTAGAAGAATAGACCAATTAGTCATAGATGCTCTTAATGGTGCATCTGGTGCATCAACAGTTGCAAAAACTGTTGTTACATCTGGTTCTGCTGCTGCATCAAACTTGAATGTTGGAAAGTTAATAGCTGCGAAAAAAGCTCTTGACGCAAAAAATGTTCCATTTGATGATCGTTGCATAGCTGTTCATGCTAACAATTTAGCTGGACTTCTAGGTGATGAGAGAGCAGTAAGTGGTGACTTTGCATCTATCAAAGCTCTTGTTTCTGGTGAGATCAATACTTTCATGGGAATGAAATTTATTGTTCTTGGCGACAGAGATGAAGGTGGTCTACCATTAACATCAAACGACAGAAGTATTTTTGCGTTCCACAGATCAGCAATAGGTATGGCTGAAAACATGGCACAAAAAACAGAGATCAACTATGTTCCGGAGAAAACTTCGTTCCTAGTTAATTCAATGTTTAGTGCTGGTGCAGTATCTATTGACGATGAAGGTATCGTTAAAATAACTTGTGACGAAAGCTAATAGAGGAGGATATTAATTATGGCTTATGATAAAACAAACCTACAACCGATAGGTGGACAAAGTAAAGCTGGTCAAGCTCCTCAAATGTGGAGTTACACAGCTCCTGGTAATGATGCGATAGCTGACATTAATACATCTGGATATTTCAATAGTGCATCCGATGTTTTAAAAGTTGGTGATCTTATTCATATCTGGGATAGTTCTGTACCTACTTCAAGTTTGGTAACTGTGTTATCGAATGCGAGTGGTGTAGTTGATGTATCTGATGGAACAGCTCTATCAGTTGCTGACGCAGACTAATAATTAGAATAGAGGAGGCCCTTATGGGCCTCTTCTACAATTAGGAATTTTTATATGGCAAGTGGTGATACAAATATAACAATCTGCAACCAGGCATTAAATTTGCTGGGAGCTGATACAATAAGTTCATTTAGTGATACATCTAATGATGCTGCTGCTGTATGTAATAATATTTACGAAACTGTTAAAAGACAAACTCTATCAATGTACCCTTGGAGTTTTGCTCTAACAAAATTACAATTAACTAAATCTGGAACATCACCAATAGGTGAGTGGGATAATAGATTTGATTTGCCTTCAACAGCTGTAGCTGGTCAAGCATTTCAAGTTTACAATTCAAAAGCAAATTTAGCTGTACCAATAACAAGTTACGAATTACAATACACTTCTTCTGGCCCAGCTATTTATACAAACGAAGAAACAATTTTTATTGATTATATTACAAGTGCAATTACAGAAGGTTTGATGCCTTCATACTTTGTACAACTACTTGTTTATATGATGGCCTGGCATTTAGCTGAACCGGTAACTGATCAAATAACAAAAGCAGATTATTGGAAAGTTGTAGCATTAGGTACACCATCTGAAAATGGCAGAGGTGGATATTTTAGATCAGCAAGTAATGCTGATGGCAGAGGGAAACCTAGCTATGCTATCCATGAATTTCCATTAACAGATGTTAGATAATGAGCAGAGCTGTATCTATACAAACAAATTTTACTACAGGGGAAATAGATCCTTTATTAAAATCTAGAATAGATATTGATCAATATTATAATTCTTTAGAACAAGCTCGTAATGTAGTTATTCAGCCACAAGGTGGTATTACTCGTAGACCAGGACTACAATACATTTCAACAATACCTTCTGCTGCTAATCCACAAAATGGATGTAGATTAGTTCCTTTTGAATTTTCAACTACACAAAGTTATATGTTGTTATTTGTACATAACAGAATGTACATTTACAAAGATAAAGTTTTACAAACAAATATTAATGGAACCGGTAATGATTATCTTGTTACTACTATTGGATCTTCTAATTTATCAACTATTGATTATGCACAATCAGCCGATACATTAATTGTTGTCCAGGAGGACATAGCCCCTAAACAAATTAAAAGAGGAGCTAGTCATACTACCTGGACTATTGCAGATATTAGTTTTGAGTACACACCAAAGTATGCATTTAGTTTATCTACATCAAATCCTTCAGCAACATTAACTCCTTCAGCTGTAGATGGTAATATAACATTAACTGCTGGATCTTCTGTTTTTGCATCTAGTAATGTTGATGATTATGTTGAGGCAACAGATGGAATTGGTAGAGCTAGAATAACAAGATTTGTTTCTGGTACTGTTGTAGAGGCTATTGTTGAAATACCATTTTTTAATACTTCAGCTATTGCAAGTGGATCTTGGTTACTTGAAGTAGATTATGTAGATGCCTGGAGTGCTACTTATGGTTATCCTAGAACAGTAACATTTCATGAAGGAAGATTATATTTTGGTGGATCTAAATCTAGGCCCAATACAATCTTTGCATCTAGAGTAGGAAGATTTTTTGATTTTAATCCAGGTGAAAGTTTGGATGATGATGCTATAGAAGTTACATTAAACACAGGCCAGGTTAATGCTGTTACAGGATTATTCTCTGGTAGAGATTTACAAATCTTTACTAAAGGTGGTGAATTCTTTTTACCACAATCAGATCTTGATCCAATCACACCAGGCAATGTTGTAATACAAGGTGCAACTAAAAGAGGATCTAAAGAAGGTATCAAGCCTGTAGGAGCTGAAAGTGGTACAATGTTTATACAAAGATCTGGTAAATCATTAAGAGAATTTTTATTTAGTGATGTAGAGTTATCTTACATATCAAATAATATTTCTTTATTATCTTCTCATTTACTTGTTACTCCAACAGATCTAGCATTAAGAAAAGCAACATCTACTGATGATGGTGATTTGTTATTAATTGTTAATAATGATGGATCTCTTGCAACTTATTCAATCTTGAGAGGCCAAAATGTTATAGCTCCTTCTTTATCATCTACCGATGGTGAATTTGTAAAAGTTTCTGTAGATGTAGATACAATTTATTTTGTAATTAAAAGAACAGTAAACTCTAATACAGTTTATTATATTGAAACTTTTAATGATGATAATACTACTGACAGCAATAAATTATTAACTAGCTCTGCTGGTACATTACCAAACTCATCTACAATAACTAAAGCTGTTACTGTACAAAGTGTTTCTGGATCAAATAAATATTTTATAGATGGAGTACAACAAGCAACACTTAATTTGTATGAAGGTCATACTTACAAATTTGATCAATCAGATAATTCTAACTCTGGCCATCCATTAAGATTTTATTTAGATGCAAACAAAACTACATCTTACACAACAGGAGTAACTACAAGTGGAACACCTGGATCTTCTGGGGCCTACACACAAATCGTAGTAGCTAGTGCAGCTCCTACTTTACATTATCAATGTTCATCTCATGCAGCTATGGGAGGTGTAGCCAACACTCCTAGTGGTGCATCTATAACAGGATTAACTCATTTAGAAGGTAAAACAGTTAAAGTGATAATTGATGATGCTATGGCAGCAGATGCTACAGTTGCCTCTGGAGCTATAGTAGTTAGTACATTACCAACAAGTTATATTGAAGTAGGATTAAATTATACACCAACTGTTAAAACAATGCCGGTAGAATTAAAATTACCAAGTGGTAATACAGTAGGACAAAAGAAAAGAATAGTAGAGGCATCAGCATTATTATACCTTTCACAAAATTTAACTTTAGATGCTAAAGAGTTTCCATTTACAGCAGCAACTTTTTTTACAGGAAAGAAAAGAAGAAAACCAATGTTAGGTTATGATCGAGAAGGTCAACTAACATTTAGTCAATCAGCTCCCCTTTTCTTTACTTTATTAGGTGTGGAGTATAAAGTGAGTGTAGGACAATAATGGCAAACCCTTGGGCAATCATTGGAGTAATATCAAGTATAGGTAAAGCCTATGCTACTTTGTATTCAGCAGCTGCTACTAAAGCTAGTCTAGATGCTAAAGCAGATATATCTGCATTACAATTTAAAGAAAGAAGAATTGAATTTAAAGAACAAGGTGTTGAGGCATTAAAAGAAACTAATAAAGCATTAGGTACTATTGTTGCAAGAGGTGCAGCTGGTGGGGCCTTAACAAACGAAGGATCTATTTTAACTTCACAAATAGTTTCATTAAGAGAAGGAGCAGAAGATTTTTCTCTTGCAGCAATCAACCAGGAGCTTACACAAAATTTAGGAATTATAGAATTTAATAATTATAAGATAGCTGGTAAACAAGCTAAAAAAATGGGTTACTTAAATGCTATCTTTGGACTTGGTACTGATATGGCTACTATGTCTACAACAGGAGTTTTTGATAAAAAACCACCAACTGATGGAAAGAAACCGGTATAATGGCAAGAGAAAGAAAAACATATCAAGGTGGTTTAGTTAGAGGTGGAGCTGTAGTTAATGTTGCATTTCCACAGTACCAGGTCATGGCTAGTGGTATGGATAGTTTAAATCAAAAACTAGATCGTATTAATAATTTTGCATTAAAAAAATTAGATAAGGATATGGAAAGAGCTGGTATTAAATATGCAGCAGAAAATCCTATTTCAACAGATCAATTCCTAGATGCTAATCCAGATCAAAAAAATAAAATGGTTAAAGGTAATCCTAATACTACTTATGGATCTGCTATCAGAGCTACACAATTAAATTTACTTACTTCTCAAATTACAATGAAAGCACAAAATGATTTTGCAGATCTTAAAACTAAAGCATATGCAAATGATATGGATCTTGACACATACACCAATGAATTAAATGCTATTGTTAATGGATATACAGATGCTGTTTTAGAAGTAGATGGTGAGGCAAGTATTGTAGCTAATGCTAAACTTGCAACAACAGCTAATACATATCTTACATCTTATTCAGATAAATTATTAAAAGATTATAAGAATATGAAAGATGCTACTGTATTAAGTTACAGTAATCAAACTATAGAACAAATACCAGATATTGTAAAAGGTGGAGCTGAACAAAGTATTAATGGGCCAGATGGTCAACCTCTACTTGGCGAAAATGGTGAACCAATAAAATTATCTTTAGATGATATTTTAAAATTGCGTAAGCAAGAAAAAGAACAAGAGCTTATAGTAAACAACATTAGTCCAGAAAAATTATTACAATGGTCTAAAGATTGGGATGCTAGAGTAAATAGAGAAAAAGCAAACTTTTTATTTAGTGAATATGTTGATACTCCATTTAACTATAAGGCTGGTACTAATCATGCTAATCAAATTTACAAACAAGTTCAGAATGGAAACTTTGGAGGATATAAAAATTTAAAAAAAATATATGAAAGTTTACCAGAAGATAAACAAAAAGAATTTAGAACAAAAGTTAAAGAATGGAAACAAAGTATTATTAAAGCTAAAGAAGATGATGATACTACACTTACATTAGATAAAAAAGATGAAGTAGATAATCTAAAACTTAAATACTATACAGCTAGAGCTGATGGTAATTATGAAGAGGCAAAACAAATTGTTAAAGAGGCAAAAGATTTAGATGATGATTTATTTATAGAGCTATCAGAAAAATTAGATGATGATGATAATGGTGGTGATTTTACAAAAGATCATACAGATGATGGCCTAGGCTTTATAGATCTACAAGATGATTTAACAATTACAAAAGATCTTACTCATGAAAAAATACAAGAGGCTTATGACTTTAGATATATAACTAAAGAACAAAAATTAAAACTAGATGCAGATCTAGAAGTATCTAAATCTAAAAAATTTACTGAAGGTGAAAAGATTATGCGTAATGCCTTTGGTTATTCAGAGGCTACTATATTAAATGCATCTAAAAAAGATAAAGCAGCTGCTAATTTATATAGACAAAAATCAAATGAGTTACTTGCTTTTATGAGAGCTAACCCAGATGCTACAGCTACTGATATTCAAAACAAAGCATTAGAATTAACTCAAGGTGTAGAAACTAACAAACTTAAAGAAGATGATATTAAAGAAATGAAAAAAACTATTACTTCTGGTGAGTTTCAATTTTCATCTAGATTATGGAAACCTTATTTGCAAAATTTCTATACTACAGAAGATGATCAACCTTATAATCATGCAAACTACAGATCTGAATTTTTAGAAACAACAGATGGTGTACAACGATTAATTGTTGAAATGGAAGAGTTAAAAGAAATGAAAGATGGTATGGTTTTAGAAGAAGGTTTTATTGGTTACTTTGATGATAAATTTGCTAGACCAATAGTTAATGGAAAACCTATATCAAATGAATTTATAGAAAAATTTATAGAACAATTACAATCTTATAAAACAGCATTAGGGGAGCTTGAACAATAATGTCATCATTAGAAGAAAAATATTTAAACTACCTAGATTTTAAAAATAGTGATAACGATTACAAGCTAACTGAAAATGGTTATGAGTTATTTGAAAATAAGAAAAAAGGATTTTTACAATCTGCTAAAGATTACACAACTAATACATTACAAACATATAAAGATATTGGTAGCACAGTTTTAAAATACAACAATGAAATTGGAACCGGCATAGCTAGAGGTACAACTAAACTTGTAGAAAGTGTTGGTGGTTTAGGATTAGCAACATTAGAAAAATTAGATCTTGCTAGTGAAGGATCTGTACAAAAGTTTGGTGATTTCTTTGCTAAAGAAGTTTATCCAAGAATAGGTGAAACAGAAACATTAGCTGGAGGATTTGCAGAAGGTATATCTCAATTCTTAACTCCAGGTCTAGGTTACTACAAATTATTTGGTACATTAATAAAAGCAAAAGGTGTTATGCCATTTATAACAAGAGCATTATCAGCAGAGGCAGCAACTGTAGGTACAGCTCAAGTTCCTATGGATCCAAACTTTGTTAGCTTTATGTCAGAAATGTTTGGTATTGATACTGAACAAGCTGACAGTTTAAGTAAAGAAATATTTAATTACATTG
>Ga0075462_10000823_pt1 | contig 9801 bp, 18 predicted proteins | sample DEB08_DNA_4_FD_71487 | JGI IMG/M metagenome (GOLD analysis project Ga0075462, IMG submission 71487) | Aqueous microbial communities from the Delaware River and Bay under freshwater to marine salinity gradient to study organic matter... | ecosystem: Environmental > Aquatic > Marine > Coastal ...
TCCGCCTCCAGAACCTAGCGAGCCAGGAAACTTAGTAAAATCAAAAGAGTAACACACTGCATCAGAAGCAGTGCCTGGTAGATAAGAATAGGGTTCTCCCATTACAAACGATGGAGCTGCATCTTCTATTATTTTAACTCCATACTGTTCGCAGATAGGAGCAATAGGAGATACATCAACAATTGTACCAAAGTTATGCACAATTATCACTGCAGCAGGAGACTGTTCACGAATCATCTGTTCTAGATCGTTTAAGTCTATATTTCCTGTCGCATCTATATCGCAGAACGCTGCTTTACGATTCATGATTGTTGGAGCGTTAGCAAAAGCCCGCCAACCATAGGCAGGAACAATGATCGTATCTCCTTCTTTAGTAAGCGCTTCTATACAGATTTGCAGTGCATCTGTACAGCAGTCAGTCCAACACCAGTGAGTTAATCCAGTGTAGGGAGATACTTTATCAATAAGTTTTTGTTGGATAGGTGCTAGTTCACGACCATCTTCAGCTTGCCAAGGATGATCCATGTTTTCAGAGATAGCTCTAAGATAGTCTACTTTGTGACGTTCAATTCTGAGTTTATGAGGAATAAAGGCAATTGCTTTAGGCATCAACTGATACGGCTAGTAATCCAGTTGATAGCCTCAGTGTGCTGAAGTTTTGCGTGTTTTGCCTGCATTCTCGCTCCGTTTTTTAGTATGAGAATACAAGGAGTACGTTCAGGATACTTACCATAGAGCGAGAGTCTTGAATCAGTTGAACTAACTACCTCAACTGATAGTGTTGGATGTGCTTTTTGTATTGCACTCTGCTGTTCAGTCATGTACTGTTGTTGAGTATCATCTGATTCAGCATAAAATAAAACAACACTATAGGTTGCCATCTTCAGTCTCCCTGAGTTCTTGTAAGTCTTGAATGAGTTGTTTTAGTTCGTTACGAAGTTCATTGATTTCAGAGTGTAGGTAGTTGATGTCACCACCTAGGTCTTGTGCCACCTCACGAATCGTACTCTGCACCTCTTTCACTTCCATTCGAACGTATTTTTCAGTTGCGTACATGTCTATATTTTACTATAATCTATTCATAAGTCAATACATTTATGACTTATACCTTTCAATGATAATAATAAGGAACGCAAATGCACAAGCGACCATCTCTGCAAGAAGCAAAAGCTATCTTGCAGCAACACTCTCCTAACACAATGCAAGAATACTATGAACTGAAGGACTCTCACGGCGAGTTCTTTGCAGCTCGATTCATTGTTGATATTGTAGATCACTTCAATCACTTACAAGAAAAGGCGGTAAATGGCTGATCTGACCACTTATTGTTTACTTAAAATTATTCAATACTCATTACTCATCCTTTTAATTCTATCACTAGGAGAACATTTAATCAATGGCTAAAGCAAAACCATCAATCTTCAACTCTGGTTATTCAGACTGGAGTATTCGTCGCACAATCTCAGAAGCGGAAAATGTAGCTCGTTGGAATCCGTGGTTAGCTCATGAGTGGATGGGCGAAGCACGCAATCGCATCTCAATTCATGCTCCGTTTTATGATGAGTATGATCGTGCTGTTCAGCGAATTAATGCTTATTGGAAAACACTTCCTCGGATGCACTATCATAATCCTCGTGACTTCTGGTCAAAAAACGGAGTTCACTATCCGCCCACTTACTTAGATACAATCGTTCAAGAATCAGAAGAGACTTCTCTGGACGACATCATCTCTAAAACTTTCAATTTTTAATTTGTCTTTACCCACGATTTATGCTATTTATAAAGGAAGAAAAATGTTCTTTAAATTAACTGCTCGCAACGCCTACAGAGATTTAGTACGTAATGCTCGTCGCATTTGCATTGCTGACATAGATGATATTGAGAAAAGCGTAGCTTTTCAAGAGCTGTACGAAGTACTAAAGCCTAAGCTAGATGAGACAACTCGTTCTCTTAACGATCAGCCAGCTTATGCAAAGCGTTGTGAACATTGGAACCAGCGTGATATCGCTGTGATGAAGCCTGTCAAAAATGTTCGTAACCCTTGGCTCCGCTTCAAACGTGAGTTTGTTGACGCATTGAGCCAAGATGAAACAGTTCACGCGAAGCGTGTGTCTACGGCTCTAGCATGGTTTTACCATACCTCGCATCGAGATGATTGGGCCGTCTAACTAGCAGCCGAAGGCTGCCAGCTGGGGGTTTTATGAAACAAGACGATATAACTGCACTCGTGTGGAAAATTGTTGGCGGCATGCCCGTTGAGGTATATGATGACGATTCAGGCGAGGTTTGGGAAAATGTTCTTTTTGAACTAGTCAGACCTCGTACTGAAGGTGATTTTAAAGGCTCACGTGCTATAGGCTCAGCTAATCTTGTAACTGCTTTGAACATGGTTCATCAGAAGTTACTCATTTTAAACCAGCAAGAGTCAAGTGAAAATAGTTTGAAGATGTTTAATGAAGCTATGTCTACTCTTCAAGAAAGAAAGCTAATTAGACACAAACCTGAGAAGGTAAGACAATCATTTAAACTTGTTTAAAATTGTATAGACAAGTAATCTGTTTTAGATTATATTAATATCAACTTATTTTAAAGAAAGTATGAGAAATACTAATGGCTAATGTTTATGAATCAGATGACTTTGATATTGAGTCTGTCTACCTTACTCCTGAACCTCCTGTAGATCCTACAGATCCTCAAGATTTTGAGTCTGATCGTTGGTTTTGTGTTGTCCAAAGAAAGCCTCTGTCACTTTATCCTCTAAAAACTGAGATCTACTTATCTGTTACAGATATTTCTGTGACTGTCACTAAAGAAGAGTTCATCGCTCTAGCACCAAACTTAATCTCAGCTAAAATTGCAGAAAATGATTCTCAAGAAAACGGTGTTTGGGAATCTTCAGCAAGTCTGGTGCAGTCTCTCGCCGAAGAAAAATTTAGTACATAATATCTATTAAATTATTATCTATAGTTGCATTCTGCTCTTTAGTTTAATATAATTAATCATTAATTAACAAAAGAGGTAATCATGGAAGTAGCACTAAAAGAAGAAGTAAAAAAAGAAATTAATCGTATTGTAGATCTTATGATTCAGGCTGAGTCAATTAGAGAATCTATCTCAGAATTGAAAAAAGATATTAAGACTGAATATGCGATTCCTGTAGCCACAGTCACTAAGATTGCTACAATTGTTCGTAAGCAAAACTTAGCTGAAGAAGAAGAAAAGTGGGAAGAAATCAAAGAGTGGGTTGATGCCTGTTCATGACTTTATTCATGAAGACTGGCAAGACTGTATAAAAATCTACACTAATGATTTAGTCAAAAGAAATATCAAGCCTCTATTGAAATATATAGAGGCTAACTCTTTTTCTGATCCCAATCACCAGCAAAGAACTATCTGTAGGCTTAAAGATAAAACAGCTGTTTTATTAGAGCAGGGTGATGTTTATGATTGGCACTCTGACTCCTTTTCTTTTGAAGGAAGACAGCTTTCTAATCCTCGTCGCGGTCGTTATTGGACAAGAATAATTTATCTTACTGAAGGTAAACCTCTTGAGATAGGAGATTGGAACCCTACCGGCAATCTAGAGGCTGACTTTGACTATCCAACCCCAAATGAGGTTATAGCAAGAATTTATCCAAGCCCTGGAAAAACTGTGACATTTCCTTGTTTTATGGTTCATAGAATACAACCCACCGTAGATAACAAAAGATGGACTTTTGTTGACTTCCTAACTTCTGTAGGCTATAATGGCTTTACTACAACAACTTATTTTGACTTAGCTATAAGGTATTTTAATGAAGATTTTAGGAGTGAGCTCTTATCATCACGATAGTGCAGCAGTGTCTATCAACGGCACAAGAATTTTGGGCGCCTCACATGAAGAGCGGTTTTCTCGTCAGAAGTTTGATAAATCATTTCCTGAGAAAACAATCAGTTGGTTAAGAGATTCTCATGATGATTGGGAGTTTGCGGCTTTTTATGAAGAAACTACTTATTCTCAATTCAAATCTGACATCAAACGTTTTACCTCAGCACGTCCTGTTTTAGTTGATCATCATGAAGCTCATGCTATGAGTTCTATCTTAATGACTGACTGGACAGAGTGTGCCATAATGGTTGTTGATACAGTTGGCAATCGCTATTCAACATCATTAGGAGTTTATCGTAATGGTGAGATAGAGTGGATTAAGCGCTTTCGTTATCCAAATTCTATAGGATTATTTTATAGTTCTGCGACTCGCTTATTAGGATTTACTCCTCTTTCTGATGAGTGCAAAGTTATGAGTGCTGCTTCTTATGGAAAACCTAAGTGGGCTTCTTGGATAAATCAAAAAATAGTAGATTATAATGGAGAGGGCGACTATACTTTTTTACAGAATATGGAGCGAGGAGTTGGTTCTGGTGCTTTAGATTGGGACATCGCTGCATCAGTTCAACAAGTAACACAGAATATTCTTTTAGCTCTTGCAACATGGCTCCAAGAAGAAACAGGGCTTACTAACTTAGCTTATGCTGGCGGAGTAGCTCTTAACTGTGTTGCAAACACCTATTTAGTAAAACACTCAGGATTCAACCACATCGCAATTCAACCCGCAGCAGGAGATGCAGGGTGTGCTTTAGGGGCTGCAGCACTTATATCAAGACCTTTATGGGAAAATGCTTATTTAGGAAAATATTCAAATAACAATATTACCCCTGAAGAAGCAGCAAAAGACATAATAGCAGGTAAAATAGTTCCTATCATTCAAGGTAGGGCAGAGTTTGGACCACGTGCTTTAGGTAATAGATCTTTTCTATGTGCCCCGACAGAAGTTAATATTAACAAACTAAATAAGATTAAACAAAGAGAGACAGACTCTTGGAGACCCTACGCTCCTGTGTGTCAAAAAGAAGAAATGGATACGTTTTTTAAAGTTTATCAACCTGATACGAATATGTTATTTATCGCTGATATTATTGGTGGAAACTTTAAAACTCATGATAATTCTGCTAGGTTACAGATGGTTACAGGTTCTTCTAATGCGTACTTATGGAAAGTTCTTGAAATCACGAGACAGTATGGGTATCCGATACTGATTAATACAAGTTTAAATAAGAAAGGGAAACCTATTGTCAACACTGTGGAAGATTTCAAAACAGAAATTTCAATATACGACTGAAGTAGACACAGATACCTTACCGACAGGTAGAACGTATCACACTCCAGATGGTTCCTATCCATCAATCACAACTATTTTAGGTAAAACTTCTGATAATACTTGGCTTCAAAAATGGATTGAGCGTGTAGGTGAAGAAGAGGCTCGCAGAGTATCAAAAGAAGCTACTGACCGAGGTACTTTAGTACATGAATATGCTGAAAGACATTTTAATGGCGAAGATGTATGGGCAGACTTAACACAAGAGCGCTTAGATGTTCGTCAAATGAGTCGTGACTTGATTCGTGCTACTGAACGAGGAATTGAAGAAGTTTGGGGACAAGAACAAGTACTTTGGTCAAATAAATATCAGTATGCAGGTCGTTGTGATATGGTTGGTATCTGGAAAGGTAAGCCTACGATCATTGATTTTAAAACGTCAAAAAAGAAAAAATCCTCTAAACAAATTACAGACTACTACATTCAAGGATGCGCTTATGCTGTTGCCCATAACGAAATGTATGGAACGGGTATTAGAGACCTTGCAATTATTATGACTATTGACGGTGCTGACCCTATAGTTTTTGAACAAGATGCTGTGCCGTTTTTATCTTTACTTAAAAATAGGAGACAACAATATGATCAGCTGGATTAAAAATATAATTGATGAGTGGAAGTTTGAAAGAGAGTTTCAGAGGAAAAAAGAAGAGTTAATGAAACTTGATCCTTTTATCTATGACATCCCAGAGCATGACGAGAAGGAAGATAAACAAGTACCTATTGAGAAATATTGATGACAAGACGTATTAAAAAACCTCTCAAAGATTTTTTTGATAAACAGGCTTTGACGGATGCTGAAAAAGACTTTATACTTGGCTGTATAAATGCTCAAAATAAATACCCGCAATTAACACACCGCCAATGGCAAATTGTGAATGAAATTAAAGAGAGATATGGTAAATGTCAAAATATCCAGGAGTAAAACGCTTACCAAGTGGTAAAATTGAATATAGAGGAACTAAATTCGATGGATTCAATAAACCAAGACGCTCAAACAGACCAGAGAAAAAAGGAATGGTCCTCGCTAAAGAAGGAGATAAAGTGCGACTTATACACTTTGGAGATTCTTCGATGGGGCACAACTATTCTCCAGAGGCACGTAGAAGTTTTAAAGCTCGCCACGCAAAAAACATCGCAAAAGGAAAGATGTCAGCTGCTTACTGGGCAGATAAAGTACTTTGGGCCGGACCTGGTGGATCTAAAAAATCGCCTCCAAAGAGTCAAAAATACACCCGTGGTTTAAAACGTAGATAGGAAACAACATGCAATATTCTTTCGGAATACCTCTCGAAGATAAAATCATCACAAAACCTACAAGGTTGAGAAAAAAGAAAAACTCTATGGAAGACTACGTCAATATTCGCATTAAACAACTTAAGGCAGATAGAGAAAATGCAAGAGACCCTCATGACAAACAGTGGTATACACGATTGATTCAAGAATTATCCTGGGTTACTCAACGAAAAGAAAACTGTTCTTTAGAATCACGAGACGCACTTTGACTCCAGAAACTGCAAAAACATGTGAAAGTTGCGGTCATTCGTGCCATTGCTACTCTCCAGATTGCGAAACTTGTGGTTGTGATGTTTGTGATTGTGGTACTGTAAAGACTAATAAGGAAGATATTCCAACTTCATTTGTTCAACCCAATACTTAGGCAATGTCAAATAAAACTATCAAATTCAATTTAATACATGATTTTCCTGATCAAATTGTATTACCACCTGTTCCATCTAAAAAAGTAGTTCCTAACTGGTTTAAACATATCTCACCAAAAGTAGAAGACGATAAATTAGGTCGAATATCTTCGGTTAAAAGGTGCATGCCTTTTCTTGATGCTATGACTGCTGGTTATACCATGTTATGTCATATGGACATAATTATTGAGCTTAAACCAGATGGCACTATTCATTTACCTTATATTGATAAACATCATGAAATGCTTGTAAACAAATGGAGGCCTATCGAGTCTCACCCATCTTCTCAAGTCATGGGGTCTGCCTTTGAAAATATGAAGATTCTAAAATATATGAATCCATGGGTGATTGAGACACCAAAAAATTATTCTGTACTTTTTCTTCCTTGTATTAATCGTTTAGAATCTCCTATTATTCCCTTAACAGGGTTAGTTGATTCTGATGTCTACAATAATGTTGTAAATATACCCTTTTTACACACAGATTTAGAGCCTGGAGGAAAACCTGTGCTCATTCCTGCAGGAACTCCTATTTGTCAAGTTGTTCCTGTTAAAAGAGATGAGTGGTCTCAAAAAATAACTGTTTTGGGCAAGCAAGAACTTAAATCTGTTCAGCGCATGCGTGAGACTATGGATAAAGATAGAGAAGATTACTACATGAAAAAATTACATATTAAAAAAGACTATAATTAAGGAGAAACTATGAATATTGAAAAACTAAGAGAAGAAATCGCCTATGACGAAGGAGTAGTTCATGAGATTTATTTGGATCATCTTGGGTTGCCTACTTTTGGTATTGGTCACCTCGTACTTGAATCCGATCCAGAACACGGCTTACCGGTTGGAACACCAATCGAGGAATCTCGATGTAATGAGGCCTTCGAACAGGATATCCAAACAGTCTTGTCAGATTGCCACGAGCTATACTCAGACTTTGACGATTTGCCAGAAGAAGCTCAAAGGATTATAGCTAATATGATGTTTAACATGGGTCGTCCTCGTTTGTCCAAGTTTAAAGGCATGAAACGTGGAGTTGATGCTCGTGACTGGAATGCAGCAGCCGATGAGATGGTTGATTCGCGTTGGTATCGACAAGTTACTAAGCGTGCTGACAGACTCGTACAAAGAATGAGAGCCATTGCTTAAAGAAGATTTTGTTAATTTAATCAATACTAAACCTTGGTTAAAAATGAAAGAGGATTTCGATTCTCTTTCACCTGTTTCTGTTGAAAAAATATGTAATATTGATATAAAACCATCCGATTGGCTTACTTTTAGTACAGATAACTTTGAGCTAGCTGACCAAAACTGGGAAGAACCTAAATCTCATTATTCTGAAAAAGCCTCTCTTTACGCTTCTACAAATAACATTTTAGGCAGAAATAGATATAATTCTTTTGAATTAAACTACGGCCTTCACGGAGAAACTAACCGTTTGCTTCTTGATTTAATCGGTGAGTCAAACATCAAAAAGATGAGACTGAGATCCGAGTTTTTGTTAGCTCGTCTCTTAATCAAGCTACCTGGTCATGGAGTTGCTTGGCATATTGACGATATTGCTAATTATTGCAAAAAATTCGGAGACAAACTGTCTATCAATAGGCAGGATAAAACCTGCGAACTAGGTGAGATAAAAAGACTTTGGTTTCCAGTATTGCCTTGGGAAGATGGACATGTGTTTCAAATTTCTAAAACTATCTTAGCCAATTGGAATGCTGGAGACGTATATGAGATACCCTTTGGGCAAGGTCACGCTAGTTCTAACTTTGGGTATACTCCTCAATACACTGTATCCTTGACAGGTATATTTAATGATCAAATTTCATAACTTAGACAGAAGATATGCTGAAGTAAAAAATACTTATCACTATTTTCTTGATAAGATTATTAGTAGTGATAAAGTATTTGATGGTCCCTATGTAAGTGAGGTCGAACATTGGTTACAGAAATACTCTAATAGAAAACACGCACTTTTAGTAACTAGCGGAACTCAGGCTCTTAGTTTAAGCCTGCTTGCAGCTGGAATTGGGCCCGGTGATGGGGTTATTATAACTGGTTATAGTTGTATGGCTAGTTTAACTCCCGTTACTATGTTAGGGGCTGATCCAATTTTATGTGAAATTGATGAATGCGGTCAGATGGATATTACTTCAGTTGATATCCCAAAACACGCTAAAGCTCTTATTGCTACAGGTCTTTATGGCGATGTTCATAATCACGATTTAATAGAAAGTTTTTGTAAAAAACACAATTTAAATTATATTAATGACGCAGCTCAGAGCTACTTCTCTAAATACAAACATAGGGATAGTGTTGAACTAGGTGATATTGTTTGTTTAAGTTTTGCTGAAAATAAACCTCTTCCCTGTTTTGGTACACACGGTGCTATATTAACTAACAATACTCGACTTTATGCTGATCTTTTATACATGAGAAAACATGGTAAACCTTATAGAACTTCTGCGTGGACTTCTAAAGGAATCAACGCACATCCACATGAAAATGTAGCCGCTCAAATTCTTACCTCCACTATGTTTTACCTTAAATGGCAAGATAGACGTAAACAAATAAATGATTACTATGATTCTGAATTTAAAGACATAGTTCCTATAAGACCTATGTCTTTACACACCTCTTCTAATTATCATAAATATTCTATAATGGTTCCTGACAAATTTAAATTCTTTAAAATATTATACGCTGAAGGAGTTGATTCAGAATGTCACTATCCTGATGCATTTTGTAATCTTCCTTGGATTGTTTCAGATTTTCACCCTATGTGTGATATGTACGCAAAAAAATCACTTACTATCCCCTCAAATCCGCACATGACTGACTCCGAAGTGGAGGTAGTAGTGACTAAAGTTAAAAAGTGTTTTCAACTACTTAACCCTACCGATTCTTAAAATT
>Ga0075462_10000830_pt1 | contig 9756 bp, 11 predicted proteins | sample DEB08_DNA_4_FD_71487 | JGI IMG/M metagenome (GOLD analysis project Ga0075462, IMG submission 71487) | Aqueous microbial communities from the Delaware River and Bay under freshwater to marine salinity gradient to study organic matter... | ecosystem: Environmental > Aquatic > Marine > Coastal ...
ACCAATGTTTTAAGTATCAGAACAACCATAGTAATTCTTGAGGAATCAAGAATGCCTTACTCCGACCCAGCCAAGAAAAAAGCGTATCAAGACGCTTACAATCGGCAGTATTATCGTCGTAATAAGACTCGTAAAAATCTGGTCAATAAGGCGGTCAGTTCTAAACAAAGACTTCGAGACCAAAAGCGACAGTATCTTTGGGACTATTTTGAATCTTGTTGTAGCCGTTGTAGTTTCGATGACCCTTCTGATTTGGTAATCGTTCCTAAAGACCCCAGCCGACGTGCCGTTTGGACCAGTCGTAGTAGTTCAGGCGACACTCCCAGATACATTTTAGATTATTCATGGGAATCTCTTAACGGTATCATCCCCAATTTAGAATTACTTTGTAATCGTTGTCGTTCACCTGCTACCAGCACCGACGACCTCAAGTCCAAGATTTCAAAACTTTCAGGATTCAACCCAAAAGACTCTGAAGATTTACCCAAAGGTTACGTTCTTGATGACGACCTTGAAGCGAAGGTTTAAGTAGTTGAACTCATATCATACCATTTGATGTTCTCAATCGAAGGTTACATAGATGGAGATTTAGTGTTTCGTCGTAACACACCCTCTCGCCGTGGTGTTGATACTTTGATTAACGAAGGTTTGAGTTCTTTAATGGCTGCTGGTGCGGCTGCACGAGACTACATCGAAGTTCTTCAATACTACCCCGATGAACCAGACCCTGAAGTTTTATCAGTCATTTTCGTCAGCGATGGTTATGTTGATATTTTAGATGAAGAACCAGATTATGTGGAAGTCAGCGAAAAAATCCTAACCAGAGAATCTGAGACTACTGTTTTCCGCAGCCCACTTGATGATATTTCTGATGAGATTCTTTGAGGAAGTTATTTCCATGTTGAATTATTGTCATACTTGTAATCAACATATTTTGCCCGGTGAATCCACGGCTTATCAACACGGCAACAAAGTTCATCTTAGGTGCCAAATCAATCGTCAGATTTATCAAGCCCCGTGGTCATTTCCTTTTGTTTCCGAGGATTCTCAGTCGAATCCTTAACCAGAGGCTTCGCCATCTGGCGGGGACAACCTTTCCCCAACTCTTCGAGTTTCCCCTATCCGGGTGTGGAATCATAGATTTCAAACCGCTATAACGGTTAAACGTCCAAATCTTTAAATGAGTGATTGATGATACAAGTAATCATGGATGACATTTGGAAGTATTTTTTTAACGACACCTACAACTCTTTTACCAACCCGTATCGAAACCCTAAAGACCAAGAATGGCGGTATCAACCCTACAATTACAAACGCAGAACTTCTTTGCTTTCTCAAATTGCAGACATCAATCGTATGGTTTCTGCTTTGTTGTCTAACAATCTCCCCAAGTCTCAAATTGTTGAAGAAGTTTTGGTTGCCAAAGATTCTGAAGAAGAAGGACTTCGTGTTACCGTTATTGTAGAACGTGTAGTGAATGGAGAAACTCGACGTTATCGTGTCGCCGTTGAAGAACTCGGAGACGAAGAAGAATCTGATGACGAAGATATTCCAGACGAAAACACATCATACTTTACAGAATGAATCTTACACAATCTGACCTAACCTTTAAATAGTTGATTAGTCCTATTTTTTATTAGAGGGAACAGAGGGTTCCCTATGAACAACACATTATAGGAAACGATTACTATGAAAAATAACAGATTCAAAAATACGATGCTTGCACTACTGACTACCCTGATGCTCGTTATGAGCGCAGGTGTTGGAGCCGCCGATGGTTCTGACCCACTCGACCCTTCCGATGGTGGGGCTGATTGGGATGGAGATGGTTTGACCAACTCTGAAGAACAAACTCACGGCACCAATATGAACAATGCCGACTCCGATGGAGATGGCCTTCCCGATGGATGGGAAGTCAGTAATGGTCTAAATCCCACCAATGGCGGTGATGGAAATGCGGACCCAGATAACGATGGTCTAACCAACGCTCAAGAATATGCAAAGGGAACTAACCCTAACAACGCAGACACAGACGGCGACGGTAAGTCTGACGCTACTGACCAATTCCCAACCGACCCTAACGATGGTGAGTATTCTGACTCCGATGGAGATGGAATCCCCGATGCTTATGACCCCGATTTCCAAGAGTCCCAAGCCGGTAGCGGCGATGGCGGAACAGAAGGTGGCGGTGAATCCGACGCTGGTGGACAGGGACAAGGGCAAGGTCAAGGTCAAGGACAGGGACAAGGACAAGGGCAGGGTCAAGGACAAGGACAGGGGCAAGGTCAAGGTCAGGGTCAAGGTCAAGGTCAGGGTCAGGGTCAAGGACAAGGACAAGGACAGGGACAGGGACAAGGGCAAGGTCAAGGACAAGGGCAGGGTCAAGGTCAAGGTCAAGGTCAAGGTCAAGGACAAGGCCAACAACAAGGTCAAGGTCAGGGACAACAAGGACAACAAGGACAACAGGGCCAGCAAGGACAGCAAGGACAGCAAGGACAACAGGGACAACAAGGACAACAAGGCCAACAAGGTCAGCAAGGTCAATCCCAGCAAGGTCAGCAAGGACAGCAAGGGCAACAACAAGATAATGGTCAAGGCCAACAACAACAAGGTGGTCAGCAAGGCGGTCAGCAATCGGAACAACAATTAGAAGAACAGAACGGCCAAAACCAAAACGGACAGTCCCAACAACAACAGGGACAAACCCAGAACGGTCAGCAAGGCCAGCAAGGTCAGCAGACTGAAACTCAACAAGGCCAACAATTAGATGGTCAGTCAGAAAACGACAATGACGGTGATGGAATCCCTAACGATTTGGATAACGACAATGATAATGACGGTATTCCTAATGACATGGATGATTCACCATTTGACCACGACAATGACGGTATCGCTGATGTTGAAGATGATGATGATGATGGCGACGGAATCAATGATGATGAAGAAGTCCGTGATGGTAACGATTTGACTAACATTTACGACCATGATAACGATGGTATTTCTGATGTAGTGGATTTGGATATTGACAATGACGGTATCGACAACCGAAATGACTTTTATGACAACGGTTCTTCTGCTATGCGTGACCACGATAACGATGGTCTTAACGATAGTGTAGATACTGATGACGACAACGACAACATTCTTGACGTTGATGAAGTCGGTGGTGCATGGAGTTCTTACCGATACGACCACGACAACGATGGTATCTGGGATGCTTCAGACCTCGATGACGATAATGACGGTCTAAGTGATTGGTTCGAGAACAATGACGGCAACGATGCTACTGGTCAATTTGACTCCGATAACGACGGTGTGGATAACCACATTGATTTGGATGACGATGGCGACGGCATTCTTGATGAATTGGAAATCTGAGTCCACAGCAAGTAATGACTGATGAGATTTCTTGGTTGGCGTAATCCGATAAGTTTATAACGGTGATACACCCTAATAAGGGTATGAACCCCCGCCGTATGACACCAGCCCAAATGCGTGTGCTTTGCAGCCGAAAACAACTACAAGAATATGTTGGTAAGAGACTCAGTTCTCTTAACAAACGTAGTGTTGCTTCATGGAACAATCGAAATGAAAAGTCTGGTCGAGCCAAAGTTAATTTGGAAGCCTTGACTATGGAAACTCTCATTTACATCGCCTCCGCATTGAACAAGTCTGAAAGGATTTCTGCAACTTCTGTTTCAGAACCTTCTGAATCAGAAGAGTAAGCGAAGTTTTAAGTATCAGCACATCTTCCAGATTACCATACTGGATTGATGTATAATGACACTTAGCGACCACCAAGATTCCGAGCATTTCTCTTATGCAAGAACATGGGAAGAAATCGAACAGATGTTGTATGCTGCCGAGCGAAAACAAAATTATTGGGTGAACACTTTCTTTGAAGCCAGAGAACGAAACAATCGCAAAGTAATGAAGGAAGCGGCTCGTAATAAAAAAGCATTAGAAGGAGTAATCAAAACTTTGCGTTGGACTCTTGGTGATATTGATGTTTCACACCCGCTTGAGTAAATACTTGTTTCTTATGGCTCTTAAGTTTCAGCACTATCGAGGAATCTGTTCCGATGAACAATACGAATGGTTGCGTCAAGGAGTCAATTCTAATGTCTGAATGGATTCGTGTTGGTGGACCCTGCCGAAGACAATGTGACGTAGATTCTAAAACTTTAGTTTGCCGTGCGTGTGGAATGTGGTTTCGACGAAAAGCCACTCAGAATTGATTTTACCGAAGTCTTTAAGTATCAGAACAACTCATGCTGAGTTAGGTGCAACAAATGGATGCTAAAACAATTGCAGGTGCTGGAATGATTATCGGCGGTGGCGTGCTTGGCTACCGTTCAATGAAAGAACTATCTGGCTTGGGCTGTTATGGTCCTGCTGGTTATTTAACTCTTGGATTAACTGCTATTGGCGGTGGACTATTCCTTTTCGGAAAACTTCGTGGAGAAGCCGTTGGAGCAGCCACACAAGAAATGAAAGATGAAATCGCTGGTGTTATGGCTGCTGAAGTAGAATACATGGGAGTCCCAGTAATCTCTAACTCATACGGAGAAGAATCCGCATTGGAATCTGGAGATGGAGTTCCACAATGGTATGGTTCCGCAGAAACTTTTGAAGCCTCTGGCTACGGAGGAACAGGACCACGCACCGTTATGACAACTGCTGACGGCACTCGCAAATACATTCGTCGTAACAAGAAAGGACAATTCACACCTTACCAAGTAAATATCGCAGGTAAGCGAGGCTCGGCTTCTATTGACCGACGCATGAATGCCCGAAACTATGCTAAGGCTGGACAAAGGGACCAAGGAGATGCAAATCCAGTTGGTATGATTGACCGTGCCTCCCGCAGTATCGAAAACGTTATTGATGGTGTTTTCGGTTCAGAAACCATTGAAACTCAAATGGAACCAGTTATTCCTAACTCTTACGGAGACAACTCTGCTTTGTCATCCAGCAACGGAGTTCCACAATGGTATGGGTCCGCAGAAACTGAAATGGGACTTCCAGTAGTTCCCAACTCCTACGGAGAAGAATCCACAGTTGTTGATTCAGGACATGGAGTTCCACAATGGATTGGCTCTGCTGAGTTCGAGGCACAACCTCGCACTCGCATGACAACTGCTGACGGCACTCGTAAGTATGTTCGACGCAACAAGAAAGGACAATTCACTACTTATCAAGTCAATGTTGATGGTAAGCGTGGAGCAGCCTCCATTGACCGACGCATGAAGGCTAAGAACTATGCCAAGCCCGGATACCGTAACGAAGGAGATGCTAACCCAGTTCGTGAAGGTGACCGCATGACTAAGAATGCAGAACCCCGCACTCGTATGACCACCGCTAACGGCACTCGCAGATACGTTCGACGCAACAAAGATGGACAATTCACTTCATACCAAGTTAATGTTGATGGTAAGAAAGGTGCTATCGCTAATGACCGCCGACAAAAGGCTCGTAACTATGCCAAGCCCGGATACCGTAACGAAGGCGATGCTAAACCAACCCGTCAAGGCGACCGTCGTTAAGATTCTACGAAGGTTTAAGTAGCAGAAACCGTATAGGTTTCTACATGGACTATGACGACAGTTTGAAAAAGGCTGTTTCGGCTCAACAAGCCCAAGATAAACTTCGTCGCCAAGCGCAGGGTGAACGCACAGGTCTTCAAGACACACGAAAACGTGCAGACCCGACTCAAAGACAGCGCACACCAGAACCAAAAGTTTCAAAGTCCGAAATTGCCCACCCAACAGCAACTCCAGATTGGGTTTCACAAATCCGCCCAGAAGGTTCAGCCCCCACACTTATTCCCGAATCCGACCCAATTCGACGCAACATTCAAGGCAACCAATCTCGATTGCTTAATTCTGCCGAAGATGAATTAGAAAAGATTAGAAAACAATTACGCCGTGCATACGGTTTGGAGGATTGATACCATGTCAATTCGTCGTCAAGGTTTTCAATGGGTCGTAGCCGACCTCGGCAATCTACCACCTAAAGATATTGAACTTTTGGAAAATCGCCCTCAATCTGTGTTCTACTCTAAAATCGGAACAGCGACCATTACCAATCGTTTAACAACAAAGGGCGATGAGTTTTTGGTTCTTCAATACATTGGTAGCACTCCCGGCATTTACGGTTTGGGTAACAATTGGAAACCCGGTGGTTTCGTGAACATCGTGGTAGAATCCACGGCTTACTATCAAACTCTTGATGGTCGAGATGCACAAGGTATGTCAGGCACAGCCGCCCCATATCCGATTTCATCATCAGCCTCACCAGTTCTCCAGAATTGGATTCCGATTGAGATTCCACCCGGAACTAACTGGAACGTCACTTATTTTATTTCCAATGCTTTAGTTGAACCCATTGAGGACTTTCCCACAGACCCTCAAGACTTTTTTAATTGGGAAACAACAGGAGTGTGAAACTTTGGGATTGGCTTACGATTTAGACACCAAAAGTTTTCCTAATCCGCATTTTTTTGCGTGGGATGAAGTTCTTACAAATGGCGACCAAGCCCTTTTCATAAATACTGGAATTGGTGGTCGGGGCGAGGACATCAACATTCCTTCTTCTTTTGATGACCCAGCAGATTATTCAGAGTTTGATGTTATTATCCGAAGCACTACTTATGCCAATGATTTTTACATTATTACTGGCAGTTATCGTGCCTTTTTTGAAAAACTTAACGGTGGTGCTGGAGCGTGGGCTTGGGATGGTTTCATAACTTTTGTTCGAGCGCACAACATTGGTATGGTATCAGCAGCGGACCTTCCAATTCCCACTCCCGAATCCTTTGCCAATGACCAACGAAAGTTTTGGATTACACCCGGAGTTATTGACGGATTACTCCTTCAACAACCTTTTAGTTCCGTAGAAAATGCCTATTTCACCTATCTTTGTCGTATGCCTTACGAAGTAGAGCCTGATTTGACAGGTCTTGGTTCAGATAGCACACCCGGAGTTTATGCAGTAGATGTGGCTAAGTTTGGAACAGCAGGTATCGACGAAATTGTTATTTATGCAGGAGGTCATCAAAGAATTGCCTCTACTGAAGGCATGACTACTTCACAAAATTACTCAGGTTGGATAAGTAAATTGCTTTTTCTCTTGGAGCAACCATTTATTATTTCTACTGAGGCTTCAGTCCCCGGTGGTAAGGAAACCTCCGTAAAATACAGAGGTCTGTCTTTCATATCCCCCGAAAGTTTTACCGCTTCTTGGAAAGGAGACACAGCCAACCATGTTGGCAGATATTTACCCAGCAAAGACCTTTATCCTAACGACAATAAAAACCTTGAAGATGTGGCTCGTGGTATTAACACCACAACTAATCCGTATCCGTCATTTAACTTTGATAAACTTACTGCCATTGATAACGGTTATTACATCAGTCGAATCCATGACCTTGTTGTTACCAACGGTGGACCCTTCCCTTTGATTTTTGCAGATACATCTAATTCAGGTAATTCTGCAACTATGTGTATGTCTATAACTGGAGAAGCAATCGCTGATGATGGAGCAGGTGGTGTAAGTTTCACTACACCATTCGTTTCATTTTGGCAACCAGACGAGAACGGACCTATGGGATTGAACCAATGTTACACTTCATTAGGCAACAAAAATTGGGGTCTCGATGGTTCATTACCTGCTTACAATCTTAATGGTGCTTATGGCACAGTTATTATGCCAACTTTCACAGAATCTCCCGACCCCTTTATTGTCAATGTCGCTATTGGTATTGATAACGTCACACATGGAGCCACAACTTCTGCTGAAATCTACGTTGCGAATTGGCAGTATTGTCTGGGTTGTTTTGATAATAATGCTCCAAACTTTAAACCATCAAAATCTGAAACAGTATTTCCTTTTGCAGTTAAAGGAGGTGGTTTTGAAACAGCCACAGGATACACACTTCCAGATAAATGGTTGGGTAAAGCAGTTCAACAAGCAACTTACAGTCGCCAAGATGAAGCCATCGCTAAACAATTAGATGCTTATGAGGCTCAATTAGCCGACCCAGACCGAGGCACAGCACCGGATTTAGATTATCAATCTTACGCCGACCGTGAATTAGAACTACTACTTCAAAGTGACCCCACACTTGGAAACCTCTCACCAGACCCCCTCAATTTCTTAGTTCCTTTTAAGGCTCCGAATTATTATCAATATGGAACTTCTAACAAAGGTGAGCCACCTGTTGGTATTCCCGCTAACGTCGCTTATGGATTTTTAGGATACTCCACAGGCGTAGGACCAGTTATTTTCATGTATGATTTTGGAACACTTTACATGACTATCAACAATACCAATCCACCCAAGTTCGTTTTGGGTCTTGATAACAACCCCTTATTGGGTGAGGTTCCTGTTTTAATGATTTCGGTTGGAGATTCTCTCAATGGGGCTATTGACGGTGGAAGTTCAACCACCCGCCGACCTGTTTCTGCTCGATGGGATGCTGACAGAGACCAATGGATTTTTACTTTTGCAGATACCACAGGAGGAAGTCTTGTTTCTTGTAATTCTGCTTTCGACCGACAACCACCCACACAAATTGCTTATCTCGACCAAACCGACCAATTTATAGGAATTGACTCCGATGCTAAAAGCAGTTTATACATTTCTCGCAATATGACTCCATTTTTGGATGGTTTGGTGTTGTTTGGAGGAGAAGTTGATACCGCAAGTAAGGGTCAAGCAGCCATTAAAGCCATCACTATCAACGCCCAATTGGACCCGAATGGTCCTGCACAACCAGTTACAGGATTCCAACCGTATATCATTCAAGGCACCACAGGTCGTGAAGCCCGTGTTTGGGTTGATTATTTGCTGTTTGACGGTGTAGATTCTATGGTGGCTAAGGAACTACAAAGTATGGGACTTCGAGTTACAGTTGAAAACGTCGAATGGTATAAAGCCAAGATTCTCAAGTCTGGTAAATTGGGAATCACACCTGAAGAAATTGAGGATTGGGTTCGCTCACAACAAACTGAATACCGTGAAACTCTAAAATTGAAAGAACGTCAAGGTCGTCTTCGCACCCGTCGTCGCCAACAAGCCGCATGGCGTGAAGGTTTAGAAGATACTCTGGCTGGAGATTTCCAAGAAACCACAGGTTTTGATTCGTTGGAGGCTTTGGATAAAGCATCCGAAACCTTTGTTCCCGACCCATCCGAATCAGCCCCGATTTCAGGAAATAAATCTAAGAAACATTCCAGTATCCAGAAATCAAACTCCGATAAAAAGCGTGATTCTGACGCATAACGCCTCAGTCTTTAAGTATCAGAAAACACTCATATAGAGTATGGCTGAAAAGTCAGATGAATACTACGGCATTGTGGACTTACCGATTAACCCATCAACGGTTTCAATCGGCACCATCAATGTTTCAGAAAATGTCTGTTTGGAAACACTTGTTATTGGACCCAACGCTGCTGCTTATTTGTCAGGATTGGAGTTCGTTATTTTGTTAGACGGACAACCACTTTGGGATGGTCATGTTCCCGAAACAGGTCGTCACATTAGCGTTCCAGCCGAAATGTCACATTCTGAAGAAAAGCGATTGTTAATGGTTTTAGTCAATCCTTCTGATTATCTACCTCCAATGGATTTTGATACCAGCAGTATTTTGGTAGCAGTTAAGGGTTCGGTTGGAGAATGCCCCTTGATGATTGATATTCCAGATTACCCCGATGAGTTCGATGCAGATTCTGAAGGAAACTTTGCTTTTGATAC
>Ga0075462_10000837_pt1 | contig 9728 bp, 9 predicted proteins | sample DEB08_DNA_4_FD_71487 | JGI IMG/M metagenome (GOLD analysis project Ga0075462, IMG submission 71487) | Aqueous microbial communities from the Delaware River and Bay under freshwater to marine salinity gradient to study organic matter... | ecosystem: Environmental > Aquatic > Marine > Coastal ...
CGTGTATCAACATTTACACTATACCAATCCTTGACTAAATGTGTTGTGCTCTAGTCTCTGCCCCTACCTCCATCTTTCAGGCTGGATTTCTACTATCCAAGGAAGGTGTCTCAGTATGTTGCGTGTGATATATTCCTATATCTTTTTCCACAGCAGTATTATAATCTGGCCTGCTAACCTTATGTGTTGATTATATAATTAGGGTTCTGTTTAACTGCCTTGATGATATCTCTTTTCCAACCTTTCTTAGGAGGCCATGAAACACCCAATGTTAGTAATGTTTCTCTGGTATATCCACCTTTTGGTGTTTTAAGAGATTCTAAGTATTCTTCTATTGTGTATAATTTTTGTGCCATGATATGTTTGCCATAATGTTTGTGCCTTAATATACTGTTTATTTATACCAAATACTCAAAAAGGCATGGAAAAAAGGGCAAAAAGAAACCCCTTTGATGTAATCTCAGGGGTCATATATACTAAAACAAATATAATTTGGCAATCATTATGTTTTGATACTTTTTAACTGGAGTTAAAAAGTGTAATTGGGACTCTTACAAAATATGGAGGCCACCATATGTATGTGGTTGGTGAGTCCCTCTTACATAAGTTATTTATCTATATTGTGTAAAACAGTACAGTTTATTGATTCCACAGATCACCTGCTCTCCAAGCAACATAATCTGGATGATTAGGATGTAACCATGGTAATTCTTTGTAGTTCTTCCATTCTTTCCAATGTCTACCACCCATATTTTTGCCTCTGAGAGGTGATGGTCTATCACTTTCCCAATACACATTGCCATGTTTGATTTCTCTGAGTTGCACACTCATAGGATGCAAATTCAGTTCTTCTGCAAGTTCTAAAATGGTTTTTGAATACTTTCTTTCAAACTGTGTGGGTTTGGCTTTTCTCTGCCATGGTGTGCCCCAATGTAACACTCTCATGTGTATAGCACTGGGTGTTACACCATCTTGTTCAGCCAATTCATTTGCTGTGATGCCCCATTTCTGTTGAAAAGGTGTTTTACCATCAATTTTTCTGCTGTTTTTTTCCATAACACTCTCTGTATATCTATATGTACTATTTATGTGTTATGATAAATATTAGCAAGATAAATAGGGTAAATGAACCTATTTCTTTTTGGCTTTTTGTTTTCTAACCCTGTCTAAATTGTTTTCCAACACTGTGCCCACTGATAAATGTTTGGGATTTATGCATATTCTGTTGTCACAACTGTGCATGATAACATCATCTGAACTGAGATATGTGTTGTACACCACAGCATACACAAACCTGTGTAAGAATGTGCTTTTGGTGTTGAAGTATTCTTGTGGAGCATGTTTCAAATTGATATAGTTGTTGAACTTGTTGGGTTTGTATTCCCAACAATCACCATTGTGAGTGACTTGACTGATGTATCTGGCCAGTCTGTAAGTGGGTGTTAACTTATTTGAGCTCACTGTTTACCCAGGCTAAGGCACTTGGTCCACCCCACAGATAATAAGCCTGGATTGCTTTAGAGTTCTCCATGTTGAGTCCTCTGCTTCTTGCTTGTTGATAATCTGCTTTTGCTCTCAGCAAATAACTACGCATTCTCAACAATGTGGCCTCTGATATGTTTTCACCTTTTGCCAATTGATTTGCTCTAGCCAAGCCAACTGATGTACCTGCCTTTCTGCTAGGTGGTACACTATCTCTGGCTTCTAAGGCTCTTTTAGCCGCCTTTTGCACACTTTTAGGAGGAATTGGCATGTTATACCATGCTCCCAATTAAAATGCTTACTAGCGTTGTTACAGTAAGTCCTAGAACCCACCAAATCCTGTTGTCTAGTCTATCCATGCGTTCTGTGAAGAACTTTCTGTTGTCTTTGATGTCTTCTTTGAGCTCATCTATGTCTTGTGCCATATGTGCCAAATGATTGTTTTTGATAACATCTATTTCTTGTTTTAGTTGTTGTGTGGTTACCCTAGGCATTGTTGATCTCTTGTGGGTTCTCTTCAAAATAGCTCACAATATCAAATTGTGTGGTAAACACATCTGTGTCAATCATATGCTGTACATGTGCATTATATCCATAGTTTGATAGACTAAAATCTAATAATTCATTTTTACTCATCTTCATATCCTATTTTTTCACGCAATTCTTCCAATTGCTGTCTCATTTGTTGTATCAATACTGGTATATGTGTTGAATCACCACCATGTTCTGGGTGACTCCATAACCATTCATATGTTGTTTGTTCAGCATTCAATTGGTCACACTTTTTATTTAACCATTCTGAACTTTTTTCAGGGCATTTGAACACAACTGCTTCAAATTTTGTGCCTTTGAGAAACAGACGCCATGTGTTAAATGTGCTATCTGTATAATCCACAAACAGTATATTATCAGCCATATATGCTCTGTAACTCCAAGGACATACGCCCTTTATTTTAGCAAAGTAAGAAGCCCACTTAGCCTCTTCTACTTCCCTTTTTTCCACCTCTTTGGCTCTTTTTCTTCTTTTTCATACCACCTCTCATACTCTTTGGCATAATGTTCTCCTTAATCTTGTAAATTATTATGTTGTTCTATGGTGATTATTTCCCACCCTGTGCCTGTCCATTTAGGCATTTCATTGTTAAATGAGTCATACACTGGTGATACATTTGTGTAACCAAAAACATCTGTGTCTTTTGGGTCACCTTCTGCACAATTACCCATGTATTTTCCATTGTTTAATTTGTATATCTCTGGCATATCTATTTCCTACTGTTCATCCAACTACTGTAACAGAATTTTGCCCATAAGTCTGCATCATCTGTGGTCACACTACCTCTTAAATTGGTTTTCTGCATGATTGGTACTGAATTACTAAACACATACAAGTATCCATTAGGTGCTACAGCACCACTCCATGCACCATCACCACTTGTCCAGCCATTTGCACTTAATTTTGTGTCATTTGTGCCATCATAATATGTTATGGCATTTGATGTGCTGGTAAATCCTTGTTCTAACCAAATGTTGCCATCAGGACCTGTGTAACTGGCAAGAAACTTAGGTGTTGCAGGAAATCCCACATTCACTTGTTGTGCTACATTACCATTATCTAATTCAATGATGTCAGATTCATTGTTGTGTGGCGCATACATAACATTACCACTGCCCATGGCAGCCAAACCTTGACAACTTTGACTTAATATTGTTGTGCCAGCACTGGTACTGTATGCACTGTTTGAAGCAGTATCAATTATGCCAAATGATGCATTTTGATAAGGACCAAATACCACTGTGTTATTATCAGGATGTCTACTTGCACCAATTCTACCATTTGTTGTAGAGCTTGGCAATGTACCACTAAAGTTATCACTGTATGCAGTATTTGCCGCAGGATCTATAACCAAACAATTTGCTTTTGAGCCTCCCCATGCATATATTTTGTTATCAGGGCCTAAAACAGCACTGGCATATTTTCCTGTACCACTGCTTAAATCACTCACACCCCAATCTTGGAATTCAACTGAATCATCTGCAGTGTCTAATATCATCACTTTGCTGTAATTACAAGGTGCCCAATATATTTTGCCATTACTTGCTAATACACCTGGTGCCAAATATGGTTGTGTTGCAGTTAATTCACTTGACACATCAATGTTACTCAATGTATCTGTTGTGGTATCACACACAATAATTGTGCTGACAATGTTTGTTAGATAATTGAATGGAGCAATATATATTTTATCATTTGTGCCAAGACATGCACCTCTGTGAGTTGCTACAGCATTAGCAGTGTTTGTGGCATTTCTATTATAACCTGAACTACTGATGTTTACAACTGCTTCAGTGGTAGGTGCTGTACCATCATTGGTCCATGTACTCACATTGCTTTTGAAATCATCACCATTTAATTCATACCATTCTTTGGCAGGTCCTGGTGTTGATGTTATAGTGAAAAACCCTTGTCTAGCACTGAATGGCATTATGCGTATCCTGTTGTTAAACTTGCATAATAAGTACTACCATCATAAAACACACTTATGATGTCTATGCTGTTACCTGCTGTGCTAAGTGTTTTACTGCCTCCTGCAAACTTCATGCTACTTGTGAGTGTATGACTACCTGTAACATCTTGTGTAATAACAATGGTCATTGATGTACCTGCAACTGCATTTGCAATACTGTTTATGGTAATACCACCTGTTGCTGTTAGTGTGTATATACTACCAGCACTTGCATCTAAACTACTGCTTTGATCACCACTAACACTGCCTAAATCAACTTTTGTTTCATTGAATTGTTTGAATGCAGTATTGATAGGTGCATTAAATGTAATTGCATTTGATGTGTTAGCATCACTGGTTGTTATTTCATCAACATGTAACACACTGGTTACACTTGAACTGCTTTCATATTCTGCTTGACCAGTTGTACTAGGATAGAATGATGTACCACCTATACTAACAGCAGTTGTTAAACCTACATTAGTGTAAATTTCATACCCACTTTCTGTGGTATTCCATTTTGTATAGTAAGTGTTACCATTATAACCAGTAAGTGGACTTGCACTAAATGAATTTGCTGTAATAGGTGTAGCATCAGCAAATATTTGACTGCTATGTCCATTCAACAACCAAACATCTGTTCCATGTCCTGCATTTCCTTCACCAATAACACTGTCAACTGCCACATTGGCATTTGAACTAGCAGTAGAATCAGCAATTATCACATTTGATTCAAATGTTTTTACACCTGTGATTGTTTGAGCACTAGTTGTTCTTAAAACAGTGCTGTCAACTGCCAGTGTACCACTGGTTGTGATTGGTCCACCTGTTAAGCCATCTCCACTGTCAACTGAAGTTACAGTACCACTACCACTTGGTGTTACCCATTGCAATTCATTACTTGAATCTAATTCTAAGTATTGTCCACTTGTGCCTGGTGTTTTAGGAAATGAGTAAGCAAGACTGCTGTTTGATTCATTACCTATTCTAAATTTGTCATCTATAAATGCCACTGTTGAATCAGGTTCATCTGTACCAACATTGTATGGGAAAGCACTGGTTGTAATATTGGCTGCCACACTTGGTTGCATGGTTCTAAACACAATTTGACCTTGTGCAACATAACTGTTTGTTAAGTATGGATTACCTCCAATAACAACATTTGCTGTACTAAGCACTGCTGTATTGCTGTCAGCAGTCTTAAACAACACACTGCCCACACTGTGAAGTGAGGCACCTGGGAATACTGTTGCTGGATTGGTCTCTAAAACATATTCTCTGTATCTGTTTACTTTTGAATCAATTACACCTGTGAATGCACCATCTGGCATTGCCATGTTACTGCCATTGGTGTTGGTGGTTGTCCACAAATTGCCTGCGCCCTGCATTTCAGGGTATTTTGCCATGGAAAATCTTGGCACACTAAACAGTGTGTTTGCTTGATCACTGCTTTGTCTTGCAGTAAAACCTGTTTCTAAGTTGAGAGTTGGTGCATAATTGTGTCTAATACTAAATGGTGTATAACCATTCACAAAATCACCACCACCAATGCTTGTTGTGGTATCACCTACATAACCTAAGAAACTGTTTGAAGTCAGTGTTGTGGTTCCATCTAAGTTGATACCACCTGAAGCATCCAGTGTTACTGTGGTACCTTCTACTTCTGTTGCACCAGCACTATGAGTAAGCACATTGGCATCTAGATCATTTTTCAGTGTAAACACACCAGTGTTATTGTCTAATTTGATATTTGTGATACCATCACTGAAGTTACTGAGTATGTTACCTGTGCCTGCAAAATCATTCAAACTCAATCCTAATGCACTTGCACTTGCAGGTGTGGTTGCACTGGCATCTGTGAATATTTGATATGTGCTTAATCCACCACCACTGTAATCAAATGTACCTGCATAGAATGTTGCGCCATTTACATTGGCATTACCTGCACCTGTGTATCCATCAAATGTCAATTGGAAATTGGTGCCACCTAGGCTGAATGAATTACCACTTGTGCCCACATCAATAATGACATGGTCTGCATTACCACCAAAGAAACTGCCAGACAATACCAAGTCTAATTTGTCTGCTTCTTGATATCCATCTGGTGCATCATATCTCAGTATGCTGGTGTTTGCAATGCTGGTATTTGTTGTTTCAATGTTTGCACTGGTTGTGATGTTGCTGTCACTGTTGATTGCGTATGTGAAAGCATCTAAATCTATTGTGGTTGCTTGATTACTGCCATTACCAACAAATATATTACCATCATCCAAGTTAGGTGTAGCATTTGTTCTACCAGCACCTTGTACAAGTATAAAGTTAGGTGCTAATGCCTTGGCAATTTTTTGTATCAGTGCGCCTTCACCTGTTGGTTTGGTTTCTGTTAATGTACCATCATTGCTCACATACAGTTCAGCACCTTCTGTGAAGCCATGTCCATTAAAGTTCATTGTGCCATTTGTGACTGCTTGTCCACTACTACCTGCACTAATGTTTGCTTTGACAATACCCATTGCTGGCATTGATGCGGCAACTAAATTGTTTGCTGGTGCAACATTGGCTTCATCACCTTGTGATCCTGTGATGTACACTGCCTGACCTTTTGTGAGAGTTGCACCTGAATCATTGTAAACACCTACACTAATAGCACCATCTAAATCACCTATGAATTCTTCTGTTGCAAAGAAATAGTCAGCAGTTATATTACCAGTTGTTACAATACTGTTACTGCCAAAGCCATTTTCTAAGAAGTTGGCAACATCTGTGTTACCATATGAACCCAATGTGGCTGCCACTGTGGCAACTGTGATTCTACCTTGCTGATCAATTGTTACAACTGGTGTATGTGTAGCATTACCATATGTTCCAGGTGTTACTGTTGTATCTGCTAAATCTATTGTGCCACTGGTATAGTCAATGCCTGTACCACCAACCAAATGACTGTCTACCAATGAGTTTGCATAATATCTATTAACAACACCTTGGGTAATATCATCACTGTCAAGGTTTACTACACCTGTTGCACCATTTACACTGTCAACATTTGCAGTGATACTGACCAAATAATCATCCATTGCACTGTTGGCTCTTGCAGTTGTAAAGTATAAGTTTGCACTGCCTTCTGTTAGATTGTCAGTGGTGTTGTTGCCAATTGCTATGTTGGCTTGTGCTTGTATTTCTGAATTTGTTACTTCAATGTCATCAGCATTTACTGTGATACCATATCCTGCACCAACAGCCAATGTGCCACTGCTTGTGATAGGACCACCTGTTAAACCTGCTCCACTATCTACACTTGTAACTGTGCCTGTTGTTGAACTGATATTGTTGTATGTTGTGCCATCATTGGTAAACTGCCAACTGTTTGTGGCTTCATTCCATTTAATAGCAACATTTGTACCACCACCTGTACCACTTCTGTCTACATAAACAAATGCATCTCTGGCTGTGGCATTACCATAGTTAAGTGTTATGCTTTGATCTTGTACTAATAAATCTTCAACATTCACATAGTTCAAATTACCTGCAACTTCTACATTACCATTAACATTTAAGTTGCCTTCCATTGTGAATGGGAAGTTTGAACTGTCTCCAAAGTATGATACTATGGCTGTGTTTGCATGTGCATTTGAGAAGTATAAATTTGTTGTACCTTCAGGTAAATCATCTGTTGTTTGAGGTACATCTGCTGGTGTAAATGTAAAATATCCAGTTGTGCTGTTGTAAGCAAGACTACCATTACCACTTGGTGTTATACTGTTACTGGCATTTACACTTTCTCTAGCTCTTGTTGTTGTGAAATAAGCATTGCCTACATTACCTGTTGCACCAGCCTCTTCTGGCAAATCACCAGTGTCAGCCGCAAAATCCACATAGGTATTACCATCATTGGTGAACTGCCATTTATCTATGGTTTCATTCCATTTGATGTAAACATTTGGTTGTTGTGTAGGATTACCCTGCAATGCTCTTGGCACTTGAATATTCCAACTGGTTGTGGCATTACTATAATCTTCATTGTCCTGCAATGAAGCACCTAACACAATGTTACCACCACTTAATAAACTGTTTGCAATTAGACTGTTGTTTTTATCAGGATTCATCACAAATGGCAAGCCACTGATATCCATATCACCAACAAAGTTTTCTATTGCAGTGTTGGCTCTGTCAGTGGTGTAATATAAATTTACATTGCCTTCTGTTAAATCATCTGTGGTTTTTGTTGTAAATGGATCTTCATCTACAAAATCCATCATACTGGCTGTGTAAGTTGGGTAGTTTCCACTGGTATCTGCATTGTAGAACACTGTCATCACACTGTTACTGGCAACTGCTGGATCTATTGTGCTGTTGTCATCAATAAATTGCCATCCTGTCCAGTTACTGGCATGTGTGGTCAAGTCTAACCCAAATCCACCCACAGAACCATCTTGTCTAAACACAAATGTAGCACTACCACCATTTGAAATATTGCTAAGTGTTAATCCTGTGATATTGCCATTCAATACCATTTGATGCACAGTGCCATCTGCTATATCTACTGTGACATTACCACTTTGTGGCCCTTGATCTACAATGGTTTCTTGATATTTTTTAAGTGTAAGATCATCTAAATTGGCATCAAAACCAATTTCACCTGTGGCATTGTTGTATGTAATTGGCAGTGTGTTTGATAATAAACCTCTGATATCTGAATTTGCAGTTTCAATAACACCTGTGACATTTGAATAAGTTATACCATAACCACCACTGACTGCTAATCTATAATCAGCATCATCTGGACCTACATATTGTATTGTACCTGCAGAATTTTGGTAGTTTAGATAACCATCACCACTGATGTTTTGTACACTGAAACTGTCTCTGATTTCTTGTTGACTGATACCAGTGTATTGTATTTCACCATTGCCTTGATTGTATACCACATTACCATAACCACTGATTTTGGTACTGCTTATTGTGCCTCTGACATCACTTTCACTTGTGCCAGTGTATTGAATTACACCATTTGAACTTGTGGTATTGTCATATGATAAGTTGCCAAAGCCACTTACATTTTCAACTGATATTTTTGTTCTAACAGCCGCATTTGAAACAATGGCTGTTTGACTGACATTTACATTGGTTTCTGTTGAACTGACTGTGACATTTGCAATAGCAGTAGCAACATTTGTTACAACAATGTTACTGCTGTCATCTGTAACTGAAATATTACTGGCAGTTGATGTTACATTTACACCTAGATCTGTGGTTGTTACTACTACATTAGCCATAGGTTATCTCCTTATGCTACAGCAGTCACAGTTACAGTTATATCTGCTCCACCACCTGCACCCATGTTATTGTCAAGTATTTTGATTGTATCTCCCACTGCAAAACCTGTGCCTCTAGCAAGTATATCTACTGTGGTACCACCTGAAGCATCTACTACAACTAGGAAACTGTGACCAGCACCCTCTGAAGTTGCATCTGGTAAACCACTAACTGTATAAGTGCCTTCTGTTCTACTTGCATCTGTGCCTGCATCACTTGTAAATGAACTGATAGCACCTACACCAATAGCAACAAACACATTGCTTACTGCTGGATCACCCACTGTTACACCTGGCTCCCATGTTTCTAATACAGCCCATCTGTGACTTTCTTTTTGTGCTGGAGTATCATCAGTTTCCCATTCAAAACTCACAACTGTCATTACAGGATTTTGTCTAGCATTTGGTAGCAATGGTCCTGTGTATCTAT
>Ga0075462_10000849_pt1 | contig 9643 bp, 8 predicted proteins | sample DEB08_DNA_4_FD_71487 | JGI IMG/M metagenome (GOLD analysis project Ga0075462, IMG submission 71487) | Aqueous microbial communities from the Delaware River and Bay under freshwater to marine salinity gradient to study organic matter... | ecosystem: Environmental > Aquatic > Marine > Coastal ...
CAGGGTCTGCGGTCAGAGACCCGCGACTACTGGATGAACCACTCGTTCCTTCACGGATACCAGTGGCTGTACTTCTCTGAGAGCGCCGGTACGCTTGACGAGATCCCGTCAGATCCGGAACGTGTTCAGGCCACCGTAAACCGGATGTGGCCGAACACTCGAACGATTATTTCTACGCTGATGCAGCGTGAACTTCAGTTCGAGGTGCCTCCGTCGGCGGCCGACGACTCGCATGTGCGAGGCGCCCGTCTAGCGGAAACGATTGCCCGTACCGTCTGCCACGATCACGACTGGGAGTCGTTGCGGGAGCATATGTACTATGCCGTCATGAAGGGCGGCACCGCTGCGATGTGTGTCGATTGGGATCCGGATCTTGAACCGACCCTGGCAGACGACATGCAAGGGTCTCCTGACATCAAGGGAGACACGTACGAGGAACACCTGAACATCACCCAGTTTGTGGTGGAGCCCGGCGCTCGTTACCCGGAGAAGGCACGGTACTGGATCAAGGCCGTTGCGTTGCCGCCGGAGCAGGTGAAAGAAATGTTTGATCTGGAGGAGCTGCCGCCTGCGGACGCTACCGCCGGTCTTGCCCCGTTCCACCGCAAGTTGATGTCGTTTGATCGTGGCGGCGACGCTGAGCTGACCGACCTTACGGCCGTGTTGACGTACTACGAACGCCCGACGAAAGACAACGAGGACGGGCGGGTATGCGTCGTTGTTGACGACAAGGTCGTGTTTGATGACGTGTGGCCGTTCCCGTTCAAGGACCGCCTGAACCTCGTTATTGTTCGTGAGACCCTGCGAGAGAACCGGTGGACGGGCGACACGGTGCTGACGGCTGCTCGGCCGCTTCAGACGTTGATGAACGTGTCGTGGTCAAGCATCGCTGAGCACATGAAGCTCGCAGGTAACGCCCGTCTGATGGTGCCGTACTCCAGCATCGAGATGATGGATCAGCTCACCGACCTTGCCGGTGAGGTCGTGCCGTACAACGATTCGTTGCCTGTCAAGCCGGACTATTTGACTCCGCCGCAGATGCCTGCCTGGTGGATTCAGCAACCGAACCGGCTGGCGGACGAGATGGACGACATTATGGGCGTCCACGACATTTCTCGAGGATCAGCCCCGGCCAACATCGAGTCTGGGTTTGGTTTGACGATCTTGGCTGAGAAAGACTCGACCCCGATCGGGCGTCTCACGAAAGAAGCTGCCGGTGCGTTCGGCCGTTTGATGTCGATGGTGCTTGCCATCTACGAAGATAAGACGAAGGACTTGAAGCAGTCTCGTCGGGCTACCGTCCGCATCCCGGGCAACGCTCCGATCGACGTGCAGTGGAACGGCAAAGATCTGCGTGGGCAGACCACGGCGATCGTGCCGAAGGAAGCTATTCTGCCTCGGTCTCGTGCAGCGTCGATGGAGTTCGCTAAAGACATGCTTCAGACGTACGGCCCGCAAGAGATCACTCCGGCTACGTTCATTGCGCTCGCTGAACTTCCGAACGGCCGAGATCTGCTGGCGGTCACTTCGCCGGACGTTGACCGTGCTCGCCGTGAGAACGCCCACTTCGGGTTGGGTCGACAGTCGGTGCCGTTTGCGTGGGACAACCACGAGATTCACATTGCGGAGCACAACAAGTTCCGTAAGACGGTCGACTACGAGATGCTGTCCAACGAAGACAAGGACATGATTGCCGAGCATATTCAGGCGCACGCCACGCTGGCGGCTGAAGAGATTGGTGATGCCCGTAACCGCACGAACCTTGACCCGGCGTTGGGTATGGCCCCGACCCCGGCCGAAGGTCCTCGGGTTGAGCCGTTGCCGCCGATGGGCGGTCCGCCGCCCGCACCGATGACGCCGCTAGGCCCGCCTGACACTGCTCCGGGCCCGGTCGGGCTTCCGACCGTAGCGGCTGATGCGTTGGAGGGAATGGGTCAGGCAGGCCCGACCCCGGAGGCTGCTGCGTCGGACATTATGGAGTTGATGCGTCAGCTCGGTGGCTGATCTGCTACAATCTTCGATAGCCCCCTACCAGTGACCAGGAGTCCTGATGTCAGATGAAGCAACCCCCGAATCTTCTGCGACCCCGCCGTCGCCGGAGGCAGTGAGTGCGGCCGCCGAGGCGGCGGCCGTTCCGAAGGCTCCCGAGCCTCCTGCGCCTGATCCTGAGATCGAAGAGATCCCGGAAGGCGACACGTTTGATCGTGCCTACGTGGAGCGTTTGCGTAACGAGGCAGCTAAGCACCGTACCGCTAAGCAAGACATGCTTCGTCACTTTGACGGGTACAGCGACGCTGAACGCACGAGGTTTCTTGAGCTTGCTGCTAAACTGCAATCATCCCCAGAAGAAGCCCTGGAGGAGTTCCGGGGTGTCACTAACCGCCTTGCTGCCCAGCTTGGCAAGGAGCCTTTCATGAACGAAGCCCCCACCCCTGATCCGATGCCGGTGTCGGAGCCCGAACCGGTTGATGCTGGGTCGGCGTTGACCGCTAGCGACGTTGAACGTCTCGTGACCGAACGTCTCGAAGCTGAGCGTGCTGCTGCGGCGCAGCAAGAAGAGATCAAGTCGACGTTTGCTGAAGCTGAGGCGTTGGACGATTCGTACAAGGACCCGACGGTCAAGTCGTATTTGTTTGCTGTCGCTCAGCACAACGGTACGGATCTTGCTGGCGCTCACGAGATCATTCAGGCGCAGCGGCAGGCTGCCGAGGACGAGGCCGTTGAACGGTACCGGCAGTCGCTGCGTGAGGGCGGCACCCCAGGCCACCCACCTCGCCTCCCCGCAGGCGACCCGGCTACCGCCACCAAGAACCAGGGCCCCCCGAAGACCCTGGAAGAGGCCCGTGCCCGTGCAGAAGAGCGCTTCCGAGCCACGTACGGCAACTAACAGCAGCCCTGCATAGCACGACGAAAGGCCGCCCTACGGGGCGGTCTTTCTGTTTGTGCTACGATAGACGTCATAGGCGCAGCGGCTGGCCCAACGCTCCTAGTGCAGCAGACGGGACTGGATCCTTGAAGCTCCCCAACCCAAACCAAACCTACGCCCTACGAGGGCAGAAAGAGGAAAGACCATCATGGCTCTTGACTTTTCCGCAGCCTCGGCTGCACTCAAGGAAGATTACCAGCCCGCTATTCGTGAACAGCTGAACCAGAACATCATGCTTCTGGCGCAGGTGGAGACGAACACTGCGGACGTTGAAGGTGAAGAGGCGGTCCTGTCGCTTCACACCGGACGTAACTCGGGCGTTGGCGCTCGCGCCGAGTCCGGCACTCTCCCCACCGCTGGTCAGCAGGCTTACACCAAGGCTCGCATCCCGGTGAAGTTCAACTACGGTCGCATTCAGGTGACCGGCCCGATCATCGAAGGCATGAAGTCGGACCGCGGTTCGTTCACCCGTGCCATCGACTCGGAGTCGAAGGGGATCGTTGCCGACCTCAAGCGTGACGTCAACCGTCAGTGCTACACCCCGTCGACCGGCATCATCGGTACCGCTGTTACCGTCGTGACCGGCGCTTCGGGCACCATCGTGTTCGGCACCGAGGCTGAGGCCCGTCGTCTTGAGGTCGGCATGCTTGTCGACATCTACGACGGCGACTACGCTTCGGACGACACCGGCGTTGAGGTTACCGGCGTGAACGTCAGCACCAAGACTGTCACCTTCGACAACCTTGATGCTGCGGTCGACGCTGGCGACTGGATCGTGCGTGCGGGTGTTGTTCCGGTTGCCATCAGCTCAAAGGCTACCGAGGACTCCGCCAACGAGATCCACGGTCTGGAAGACATCATCAACGATGGCTCCAGCACCGCCGGTCACTCGGGCGGCATTGCCAGCCCGTGGCTCCACGGCATCGATGGCAGCTCGACCACGATCTGGTCTTCGTATCAGAACGCCGTCGGCGCTGCTCCGACCGACTCGGTCTTTGAGGAAGCGATGGACGAGGTTTACCTCGACAGCGGTCAAGACGTTGACCTCATCGTCACCTCTCACAAGGCCAGCCGGGCGTTCGCTGCGACGCAGAAGTCGCAGAAGCGTTACATGAACAACCTGGATCTCCAGGGCGGCTTCAAGGCGCTTAGCGTCCAGACCGGCCGTGGCGAGGTTGCGCTCTACCCCGAGCGTGACTGCCTTGACGACGTGGCGTTCCTGCTCAGCACCGAGAACGTCATTCAGTGGGTCATGAGCGACTGGTCGTTCATGGACCGTGACGGTTCGGTGCTCAGCCGTGTGGCGAACACCGATGCCTACGAGGCCACGCTGTACAAGTACCACGAGCTTGGTACCGACAAGCGTAACGCCCACGGCAAGCTGACCGGCCTGACCGTCTGATCCTGATTCGTGGCGGGGGCTTCGGCCCCCGCCCGGGTCCCGACCCCGAAAGGAGGGCCGCATGGCTCTCACAATCACCAAGTCAGCAGCAGGCGTTATGGGCGACAAGCGGTACTTCATCGGTACCGTGGCGTTCGACTCCTCGTACCCCACGGGTGGTGAGGCTATTGCGGTCTCCGACCTTGAAGGGTTCGAGGTCCAGATTGACGCACTAATCATCAACGCTCAGTCGTCGCTCGTGCCGACGAAGGTTGTCTCGTACGACCCGTCGACCAGCAAGCTGGTTATCAACGTCGAAGACGGCACCTCGGGCATCAGCGCTGAAGCGGCTAACGCTTCGGACCAGTCCGGCGTTGTCGACGTGCAGTTCCTCGCTTTCGGCGAGTGATCTGACAGCTACCTGTCACTAAGAAGGCCCGGGCTTCGGCCCGGGCCTTCTGCCGTTGTGGTAGCATGAACGCCATGCCCCTGAAGCCTGTATTTGACCCCCGCCAGCAGATCGCTGACCGTCTCATCCGGCCGTTGCGTGAAGGCAAACCGGAGCTGGGATGGCAGGGTGATCCGTCGCTGGTTCTCGTGTTTGAGCGCATCTCGAACCGGTGGGAGTTGTGGCGGCACGAGCCGCTGCAAGGCGAACCGGATCGTCACATTATGGTCGCTAAGGGCCCGGTGGGGCAGGACTTGAACGAGGATGCGGTCAACTTGTTGATTATGCGGCTGCGGGATGCGGACACGCACCGGGGCGGTAACAGTGCCGAGTCGATCGTTGAGAACGCTATTGCGCACAACGACCGGTTGACGAAGAACGCTAACGCTAAGGCAGCGGACGCCATTGCTGAGCCTTTGGCTAAGTTCTATCACGAGGCAGGCAAGGCTCTAGGCGTTACGCAGACTACGTTCGGGTTCTAGGTGCTAGACTCGTAGCATGGCTACGCAGCTCTCCGAAATCCGCACCGAGATCCTTGAAACGGCCGGGCTGGCGTCCGACGACTCCCGCTTCCCGGACGCTACTATGAACCGCATCGTCAACCGGGCGCTGCGGGCAATCAACGCTGAACGTGATTGGCCGTGGAACCAGCGGCAAACGAACCTAACGACCACCGCTAACGTCCAGTACACCAACTTTCCTACCCAGCTGTCTAAGGTGCTGCGGCTGGAAATCGAAGGCCGTAACTTGCAGCAGGTGACCCCGCAGGAAGGCGGCACCTACTCGCAGTTGACCGGCGAGCCGCACGTTTACTGGGTTGAGCACGACAAGATCCACTGGGGCCCGGTCCCCGACGGTGCGTACACGGTGTACTGCGCCTACCACGGCTACGAAGACGCCCTGTCTGCCGACGGCGACACCCCGAACCTTCCCGACCGGTACATTGACTGGCTTGTTCAGACCGCTCTGGTCCAAATTTCTCAACGTATCCGAGACACCGACCTGTACTCGATGGCTGACCGTGAACGTCGTGCCTGGTCCCGTAAAGCCGCCGACGACGCCCGCAGGTCCGCTGCATCATCAAAGGTGAAGTCACGAGACGATTGGTGGATCTGACATGAAACGCTCCGTGCGCACGTACTCGGAGTGGCGTCAGGGTTCATCGGCTTCGGCCGATCCAGGCAGCTCCGAATACAACAGCGAGAACGCTCAGGTTTACGAGAACGGCAGTCTTGGGCCTCGACCGGGTTGGAAAGCTATTTCTGACTCGGCGGGGACCCGTGTCTTTGACCCGGCAACCGACTCGCTGCTGGGCCTGAGCTGGTATCAAGAAACGGACGCCGCCGAATATCTGGCGGTCGTGTTCGACGATGCCGGTACCGCCAAGTTTGACACGCTGCCGTTAGCGTCCCCGACGTGGGCTGCCGGTCAAACCCTGACCGACCTGGCAACCGGCGCAGACAACCTGTACCCGCCAAACTACGACGACACCGCCAAGGTTCTGACCTCGTTCGACGGGTCGATCCTGTCCGCCCTCGGCCCTCATCTGCTGTTCGCCACGGCCAGCTCGATCGGCACCGTCGCAGCGATCACTACCGCCGACGGTGACGCCCGATCGGTGACCGTCAACCGAGAACGAGCCTACTACTGGGGCATCAACGCCCGCCCCGGACGTATCTACTACTCCAACGCCGCCGACTTCTCGACGGTAGAAGCAACGTCGTCGTTTGACACGAACGCCGACGTTGACTCCTATGCCGGTGCTCCGACGGGTGCGTGGTCCGTAAAGAACGCTCTGCTGATCGCCTGCAAAGACAACCGGTGGCTTGTCCTGACCGGCGCCTCGCCCGATACCGGCTCGCTCAAAGAGCTAGGGCAAGACGTTGCCCCTATCCACGGCACCGCTACGATCGTAGACAACCAGCTGTGGTTCCTGTCCCCGACGGGCCACGGTCTCGTGGTCGCCACCCCAAGCTTTGTTGAGTCAGAAACGCTGCGGCATATGTCGCCGTTGGCGTACCCGGGATCGAGTCTTGCCCGCCCGAACAACTCGTTCATGCCGCAGTCGGCGGTGGGTGACGACATCAACGGCAACCTGATGCTGCCGGGCCGGTTGACTGGAGATAACGACGAGATCGTTGCGGTCGAGCGAGTCAACGAAGTGTTCAACCTGTCTCGCTGGGACACCGACACTGCCCCGCAAGACATCGTGTTCTCGGGCGGGCGACCCAACGAAATGTACGCTGCTGCGGACCTTGGCACGTCGTGGGCGTTCTACAGCCGAGATCACACCCTGAACCGTCCAGCTAACTCCGGCGACAGCAAGTCGGTGTCGTTGGCAAACGAAGCCAACACTGCTTCCGGCACGGACGTGGTCGTTGATCTCGGTGAGGTGTCTGCCCCGGGCGGCAAAATCGTTCGACCGATCAAGGTCGTGCTCGACATCGACTACTGGAAGGGCGGCAACTACTCTGCACCGGAGTTGGCTGTAGACGCAACGGTGCTTGGCACGGAATCCACCACCCCGGAGGATTCGATTGTTCAGCAAACGGTCACGACGACCGGTTGGGCTGACACGTCCGGCGACTCCCCGTACAAACGTCGAGTTCCCGTGGCGTTGCCAAACACACAGTTCGGCACCAAGTTCCGGATCCGGCTCACGTACGACAACATTGCCCTAGACAGTGTGCAGGTGTACTACGACGAGCAGGATGACCCCAGATGAGCGGGCGCACATTCACGTATCAGGGCAACTACGACGACTTCGTCCGCTACCTGCTTCCTGACGTTGAAATGTCAGATCGGCGTAAGTCGGTCGGCATTGGCGACAGCATGCTTCGTGAGGTCGAAGAGTTCTTGAACCGGTTCGTGGTGACCGCCGTCAACGACGCTGGTGACATCATCTTTGACGCCGCAGGTTCGTACACGTTCCAGGGCGACGTGATTATCGGTGGCGAGCTTCAGTCCAGCAACTGGGTTGATGACACGGTCGGGTGGCAGTTGCGGTCCGACGGCACGTTCGAGTTCAACAGTTCCGGCGATGTCCGGGGCGATTTGGGCGTGCACGGCGACATGACGATGTTTACCGGCGGCGCTATGAAGACGAACGCTTCTGGTTTGCGTGCGGAGATTTCGGAAGCTACGACCTCGACGTCGATCGTTGGTGGTTCTGCGGACTTTGCCGGTGTTGACTTGTTTACGGGTGACGCTGGGGAGCTAGAGCCCGGCTTGTTGGGCGTGTCGAACAGTGCTGCCGGGTACTCTACGGTGGTGCTTGCTGGTGCTGATCTGGCTGGCGCTGCTCAGCGGTCTTACGTGTACTTTAGTTCTACTACTGCTGGTAATACTGAGACTCGGTTGAGCGATCCGTCCCGGACGTATTTGACGGCCGGTAGTTCTTCGGTTGACATCAACCAGACCGGCATAAACGTCAATGTTGCTGACGGAGATTTGGACCTCGCTGTAAAGAACCTTCCTTCCGGCAGTTATCAGGACAAGATCAACTTGGCGGAGGATCTGTTCAAGGTCACGTTGAGCAATGCTGAGCGGATGCGGTTGGACACTACTGGGCTTGGTATCGGCACGAACGCTCCCGCTGTTCCTTTGCATGTTGCTAGTTCCGACCCGGAAATGCTTCGGCTGCAACTAAACGACACGTCGGTTGCTGGCGGCTACATCGGGTTCCATCACAACAGCGGACGCATCGGGTACATCGGGTTTCCCGACAACGATGATCTTCACATCAAGAATGAAGACTCGGATGGCCTGATCTACTTCAGCACGAACAACACGACTCGGATGGCGATCGAAGCTGGCGGTCAGGTCGGTATCGGCACGTCCACACCGAGCGCCCAGCTGCACGTCAACGCAGGCACCGTGAACAACGTAGCTTCGTTTGAGTCGACCGATGCCGGTGCGATCATCAGCGTCATGGACAACTCAACGACGGGCAGTTCCTACGTCGGCATCCGTGCCGACGGCAACGATCTTAGTCTTCGTGCGGGTAACTCTAACCGAGTAAGGATTGTCTCTAGCGGTCAAACAAGATTCACCGATGGCAGCATCTCAGATCTTGGAACTTCGTTCGCCAGCGACACCGACACGGGCACGTATCTACACTCCACAAATATGTTCGGCGTGGCTGCTGGAGGAAACCCAACGATCGTCGGCACCTCGACTGGCGTGGCAATCAACAACTCGACAGCCTCAACTTCGGGCACCCGATGCAACCTCGTTAGCGCTTCGGTCGGCGGCGTCTCCATGCTCGCCCTTCGGAAGCACACGTCGCTGCGCCAGCACAAGTCAGACATCGTGGACTTCGATCTGACCGACGAGCAGTTCATGGCGATCCAGCCTCGGTCGTTTATCTGGAACGGCCAATACATCGGACCGAACGGCGAGTTTGGAACGACGACCGGCGACGACGTCGACAACATCATTCCAGAAGGATCGCACCTCATGCGCCGTAGCGGGTTCATCGTGGAAGAACTTGCCGAGGTTGACCTGCATCTCGTCGGAGACGACGCCGTCGACTTTGATGGGGTCACTGCGGCCCTCGTAGCGCAAGTACAAAAGCTACAGCGCCGCATTGACAGTCTTGAGTCAGCTCATACGTGATAAGCTGTGCGCATGAATGAATCAGCCCCCTTGACCTTTACCGACGAACAACTAGTCGCCGCTCTTCGAGTGGGCCCAGAGTCACTTATGGCTCAGGTTTCGATTATCGCAATGCAAATGGAGCTGGCGCAGCGTCGAGCTGCCGACAACAACGAGGAAGACTGACCAATGGCCCAGATGGCGACCCGAGGTGACCTCGCCTCAGCACTGTTCAACGCACTCGGCATCGAACCCACATCCAGTGGGCGCTTTGGCGATGCCGGAGAGCTAG
>Ga0075462_10000852_pt1 | contig 9635 bp, 9 predicted proteins | sample DEB08_DNA_4_FD_71487 | JGI IMG/M metagenome (GOLD analysis project Ga0075462, IMG submission 71487) | Aqueous microbial communities from the Delaware River and Bay under freshwater to marine salinity gradient to study organic matter... | ecosystem: Environmental > Aquatic > Marine > Coastal ...
GGAATGGTGGTGGGTCATCAGATGGGCCGGGTCCCGGCACAGGTGGTCCCTTTCCGGGCTTCGGTTTCTTGAAGGGGTTCATACGTGGCATAGGTCTTCCGGGTTTTGGGGTGTTACCGCCTCCACCGCCACCCTCTGGGGTTTCATCCGTAGTGTCCTCATCAGTTTTCTTGGCTTCCAACCACATTGTTCGGTCAGGCCAATCACTTATTGGAGATGGTTTGTAAGATACATTGATAATAGGGAAACTTCCGTCGGCCATCAAATACTGATACCGAGACAAAACCTCGTAAAACAATGCTTTTTGAGCCACATCTAAAGTTACACCGTTCATGGTAACCATGCCCATGCTTTTGGTGTTATCAATTCTAATCATAGCAAAATTGCTGTCAATCCAAAGGTAAAAACTTTCTAAAGTGTTCTCTCGAACACCACCTCTGGGCATTTTAATTCGACATACAGGCACCCATGAAGATTCTCCTTCACGATACAAATCGTCAGCACCCCATTTGGTTTCTCCTGTGTCCACGTTTAGCCATCGAACCGTTGCCATGTTAATCCGTATCTGCCCAGACTACTTAAAGGTTCGCTCCAGTTCATAGAAAAGTCTTTAAGTATCAGAAGCAACCATGACTAATCAGGTGTTATCTTGAGCGAATGGCAAAAAGAGTTCAATATGTTTTCTACGGAAGCCTTAGAGGACATGAAAACTTATTCAGATAACACGCACGAAGAACGAGAGTGGATGTGCTACGTTTATGCAAAGGATGGACAGTATCATCTCGGTGAACCCAGTTTTGGTAGTGAATCTCGTATCGAAGTCAATCCAACCACTAAAGCGGCTCAAGATGCTGTCAAAAATGGTTTAACTGACCGAAAGTGGACTATTCACAGTCACCCACTCAAAGACGGCAAGATTTACACAGGTCGTCAATACTTTTCATCCACCGACATTTGTGGCGAGTTTATCAACTGCCGAGACAACGATGAACGAGTGGTGCAATTTTTGGTTTATCCTCATCAACAGTTAGACACCAAAACAGGTCGCAAAGTTATCCACAATCGAGTTAGAACTTTGGTTTTCCCTGACCGACAAGGATTGATTGAAGCCATGTCTCGAAGTAACCCCGGTGTGGATGTTATGGCAATTACTCGTGAAACTGGTCAAAACACCAATGCTGCTGACGGAAGTTTAGTCAATCAAGCAGGTGTAGATTGGTTTGCCTTACAAGATGCACTCGGAGACATGGGTTACATGGGCATCGTAGATTTAGAAGGACCCTCATCTGGAGCCGTTGCTTTCAAGTCTGAAAACTTACTATTCCGTAATTTGGCAAGTGCTGGTTTGATTACGGCAGGATTAGTTGGGTTAGTGTGGTGGAACAGCCAACGCTCAGAAGGAACTTTCGGTGCAGAAGTAGAAGTAATTGATGACCGAGATAAGTTCTGGAAGTATTAAACATGAGATTCGGTAGGCTCATCGGTGCAGGTCAAGCAGGTTTTGTTTTTCAAAACATGGACAATCCGAAACATTACTACAAGTTAGTGGCTTTACCTCGTTACCCTTTGTCAAAATATCCTGTTAGAAGTCTTGACCGAAAGTTATACGCTGTCAATTTAATGCAAGCCGAATTGTTTGAACGATTGGCCGCATCAGGAAACCAACCTTCATCGTTACCAAAAGTTTATTCATTTGTTAAAGGAAAAACAGACCCCAGCCTACGCCGACAGTTGATTTCCAGTTCCGAAGATTTCGATTGGGATGATGAAATAGATGACTTACTGCGTGATTTCCGAACCGGACAACCGTATGCAATCTGGGAGATGGAAGCCATTCCTTGCACCGATGCCAACGATTACTGTCAAAAATACGATTCCACAGTTTCGCCTTTAAACAACTCTGATTATCAAGATTTACTTAGATACTTGCTGTCACAAGGTTTCGTGGTTCGAGACATTCGCAATCCTGAAAACTTTGGTTTCCGTGTTGATGGTTCTCAAGTTTTCTTCGACCCAGTTGTGGCTCCGTGGCCTTTAGACAATTCTAATCAACAACTTTTAGACGCATTTACTGGAACTTTCGGCAACGACCTTGTAACCGTAGAACGTGCCATAGAATCAGGAGATTATTTCAATTGGTATCACGGACAAGCCATTATGCAATCCGAAGAAGAATCTGCACCGCATCCTCAAATCACAACTTTCGCAGAACTTCAAAAGTTTTGGAACGACCATAATTTGTATCCGGGCTCCGACGGAAACCTTGAACAGATGGTTGAATGGGAAGAATCACCCATAAATGTTATCAAATATCCTCAACACGTTACGGCTCTTAATTGGATAGAAAACCGAGAAGAACTTGCTTTGGAAATGAGAGTTGAGTCTTCAAAGGTTCTAAGTCAAGTTTGGAAAAACTTTGTAGATTTTTGGGACTACGAGTTTAGTGAACTCTGGTATGGTCAAAGAAACACACCGACACTTTCCTACAACTCCGAGCCACTCTCTCCGATTTTTGAACTTATCGAAAAGGATTTCACATTACAAGAAGTTGTAACTCCTGCAACTACTACTTTGTTCCGGATAGTTAATGACCCAGCGGCTTTTAAAGAACTCACGGAAAACGACCTTGCCGACGAAATGATTGATGAGGTTTATAACGAACAAGTCATGGTTAGAGAACTTATGTTGAACGCAGGTCGAGGCAACCATCAGATTACTGCTGAAGCCTTTTACAACTGGGTCCGCAAATATACTACTTTGAACAGAATGGTTCTCAAGGATAAACCGTATAAAGTTCATGCGAGGACCAAAAGACCTTATCTTCCATCTTTCAGCCCACCCACAGGTTTGATACATTATCCATCTCTTTATGATGGCCGAGGCAGCGAAGAAGTTGATATTATCCTTAGAGAATACGACCTTGATGATTTCCACATGACTTGGAGCATTTACTTGGATTAAACTCACTCGTAATCTCGAACAGCGACTCCCACAGGGAATCGTGGAATACCGTTCTTTGATTTGCCTTGAAACTTAACTGTCAAATCTTTGCCCAAATAATTCTTTCGATTGTTCCACATTTTTCTACGAGATTCCAAAGTTCCCATTGGACGTGCATTGAAAGTTTGACCATCTTTAGTTTCACAAATCCAAACTGGAGTGCCAGCATCTTTCTTAGTTGCTTCTTCCCAGCCTACAATTTTGAACTCCTCATCCTCAAAACTTTTGAGTTTGTAAAGACTACTTCCTGAACGACCTGCCATGTAAGGCAAACGCAAATTACGAAGCATGATTCCTTCAAATCCTTCATCTTCTGCATACTCCAAAGCCGCTTCCAAAGTATCCACTACACCGCTTCCACGAGGAAGTTTCAATTTACTGGCTGCTACGGGTTGAACCACTCGAAACAATTGACGGTCTTTAGGACTCATGCGACTTTGATGCTTCAGAATCCGTTGCATACGTTCCGCATAAGACAAATTGGGTTCGTCTGGAAAGTAAGCATCAAAAATGACATAGTAAAGCAACGGCGCACGAGAGTCATACGAAGATTCTCGACGACAAACACCACTCAGTTCATTAAAATCTTCAAACGGTTGCCCGGGACCCACCGCATCTGAATACACTTCACCGTCTAAAACAACATTTCGAGGAAACTTGTCTCCCGCCGAACCTCTGAAATCAACAATGTGTTTAATGTTCGGAGAACCCAAGACGTTGTTTTTACGACTGACCATCACATACCTTGTTCCTGACCGGTTTAATCCCAAGACACCACGAAGGCCATCATACTTCATTTGAATCACGAAATCATCTGGTTTCTTAAACACAAGTGGAGGCTTGCCTGAATACAAACCACCTTTCTGTAAGTCTGGTTTCGCAAGGTCAGGTTCAGGAAACGGGAAGTTCTTGAGTTCGTTCATGGTATATGTGATACCGTTAGACTATTTAAAGGCTCGCTAAACTTTGCATAAGTGCCTCGATGCCCGCATCCCCTGATAACTCATAATGAATCCATTCAGAAGGAATCTCCGAAACTTCGGTTTCAGAGGGGTCGTTTCGATTATTCCAATGTTGTTCCCAATCACGGGGATATGTTTTTTGCAGACGAATCTTTTGAACATCTTCTTCAATGTTGAGCCTTACCAACAACCAACCGTTGTCTTTGAACCATCTGGCTTCATTAACAAATCTGCAATCATCTACAACTACGCAAGTTCTCTTAGTAGCCTCTCTGTCAAGATACTCAATCCAAACATCGGGTCGGATTTCTCGCATCTTCATTCCAATTTGTTGCAGCAAAGGTCTATCCTTTTCCACCATGCCGAACAAATCTTTGCCGACTTCTTTGACTTTGCCTCCCAACGACAAAATGTCACCATCCAAATGTTGAGCCAATGCTTTTGCCAACGTCGTTTTTCCTGAAGCCATTCTTCCTGCAATCGCTATCTTCATGTGGTTCACCCGTATTGTATTCTCAGACTACTTCAAACTTCTGTTGCATACCCAACGGGGTTTTGCCTTCATGCTTTTCAATGCTTTCACACAAATGATTCGGTAAGTAATTCTTCAAAGCCCTGCCGATACCCTTTTCGTATTGAAACCAGAAACTTGGGTCCAAAATGTAAGTATCGCCACGGTCGGTTCGAGAACGAACTGCTCGACCACACATTTGAGCCAACTCAATTCCTGTTTGTTGCACATACCATTCAGGATTGGCTTTCATTTTCTTAGCGGTTCGCACATCTCCCAAACTTAGATACGGAAGTTTCACCACGATACAGAAAGCCGCTTCTTTACCATCGAAACCTTGATTCAGATAAGTGGACATAATAACACCACCTCGACTGGTTCGCCATTCATCAATAGCCGCATCCCTGCCGTGTGCCGATTTGTCGTGTTGAATCACTCGTTGCATTTGTTTAGAGTTAAGTTCACTTAATCGTTGCGAAAGTTCTCGCTCGATTCTATCAGTATAAGGTAAAATAATGCCTTGTTGATTGGGATACCGTTCCATGATTTCTGCAATTTGTTGCACCGTTTTGTTCCAATCGGATTCACTTTGTCCTTTGCGAGTCAGCAATCCGCCAGTTTCTCTGGTATAAACGGGTCGGTTTTTCAACGGGAAACTACTGTAAGCCACTCTCACAAAAGCAGTTTTCTCAGGCTTCAATCCTAATTCTTCGGCAAACATTTTGGGATTACCGATTGTAGCACTCATAAAGATTCGACGACGGCCAATGTTCAACAACAATTCTTCAGCAAAGTCTTTGATTTCTACGCACTTGAAACTTACGAAAGTTTTCTCTGGACTTACTTGCCAAATCCAGTTGTCACAATCATTTCTGAGTCCTTCCACAATAGTTTCAATTCGATGTGCCACTCGCATAGCCAGTTTCAAATCTTTAGTTTCCTCATACTCGTTGTGCTTCAATTTACCTTGTAGCAATCCATATAGTTCTTCCAAATAAGCAATCCAAACTGCTGCACACTTGCCCACAATATCTTCGCTCATATCCATTGTCATGGTCGGCACACCGGGCAATCCGAAACTTCCATTCTTAGGTCTCCAACCAGCCATTTTGAGATTACGTCGTTCCATCTCAACGGTTTGTTCAACTCCTTTGAGTTCCAAAATCTGAGGCATACTCATCACACCCAACAATCGTTCCAACATACGCTCGCTCAAATCTAATGAAAACGCACCCACCAAAACATCCGGCAGATTGTGTGCCTCATCTACAACCAAAAACTCTCGTTGTGGCATCATTGGTGTCCAACCTAATGCGGCTGCGTAAGCCATGTTTGCTACGAAATAATCTGAGTTCTGGGCTTCCGTGAGTCCAGCATAATAATCACACAAACTTTCAGGGGCTACCGACCAATCCAAACCATCGCCTACTCTTTTTTGAGGATTCTTATACGGACACTTGAAATCTTTGATAGTCACGCACGGTGCTACATCGGCGGTGCAGCCTTTAGATTTTACAGAGATACCTGCTCGAACTTGTTGCAGAGCCGCTTCCACTACTTCTGCATCTCTTTCACCTGCTTCCACAGGCAACTTACAGCCGTAGTTTCCACGACCCATAACCGATTTCATAAACGGCATCTCGGAAAGATATTGCGCTTGCAGACCTTTCAAGTGAGTTAGCAAATAAGAATTAGGTCCTTCTTCTGCTGGTTTCTTAGAATCTCGAAACATTTTCGGAATAGTCATCGCCAAAGCCGATTTACCTGCTCCAGTCGGCATTTCCAAAATGATGTTCTCGTAACCTTGTCTCAAAAGTTTGGCTACGGTAGGAACTACTTGTTGTTGTTCAGGTCGGGGTTCTTCAAACAACGTGCCGTCAAACCATCGTTGATAACCACCAAAAGCAACTTCCGAATCGGCTTCCAAAATTACTTCAGTCCATTGTGTCTCTGACTTGCCCACAGGAGGCAAAACTTCTCGACCGGTTTCTCCCAGTTCTGAAACTTTTTTCTGAGTGGGCTTGATTTCTACACGATAATTGTCTGGGTCATCGTCATCATCTTCAGTTTTAGCCGTTTGATACCGTGTTCCAGCCACCCAAACTTCCAACTTAAATCGCTCACAAAACTTAACCAGATTTTTGAGCCTCCGTTCTGACAATTCCATTTCGCCAGCATAACAACTTTGGTCGGTATTCCATCGAAGGTCGTAAGTATTACGAAGCACGTCTCTATACCTGCGTGTGCTGCCACGAACTTGAACGGAAACCATGACTCTTCTATGTGAAACCACCCTCTTAAACAAGGCGTAAAATTAAGTATCAGAAGCAACTATGATTATTTATGTTCTGGATATGTGCCGATGGTTTCCAGACTGGTTACTCACTCAACAAAGTGCAAAAAGAAGCCATGCCGATGGAAAAATATGAGCCGTATTTTGAAATGGCTTCCGCACGTTACAAGGGTTACCCTGACTATAAACTTTCACCAGAAGACTTGATGAATAAAAACATCTGGGTATGTGACACGAATGATGAAGTAATTTTACCGACTCGAACAATTGCAGACAGTTCTTTTGAAAAAAGGATAACATCACACCCGATGCTTACCGTGCTTCCAAGATTATTCGTGCTGGCAAGACCAGCGTATTCAGAAGCCACCCAAGATTTGGAACTGGTTTTAGAACAAAAATACGAACTAAAAGTTTTGGATACTACTTCTCAAAAAGTCTGGAACTTACAAGTAACTTGTGAACAACTTGTCATCGCTGACCAACTGCGTAGAAAGTTCGTTGAGGGAAAGTATGAAAACTTCCATGATGCTGAATACGGAACATTAGAATCAATGAAAAACAAGTGGTATCGTTGTCGAATTAACAAGGCTACTCAAGACTCAGATTGGGCATTTTCAGATGTTCCAGAGAGAATTGCACAGATGTTAATACAAAGGCTGACTACTCAATGGGAGTCCGTCGGCAAATCATATCCTGAATGGGCTGTCAGATACCAAAATACAGACTATGCGAATGTGACTGGGAGCGTTGGCTTGCACCCAGCCTTCTTAATTCAGCCCACGGACTTTAGTTTCTACACTCAGATTCTCAACTGGTCTCAACCAGATTCCGAAACTTTGCTTGAAGGAGGTCGCTTGTAATGGGAGCGTATCTTACAATGGGTGTTGCTAACCGACCCCGTGATGACAAAGTTTCAGATGGTGGAGACGATGCTTGGTTTCTAACTAATTCGGTTTTCAATGCTGTGGGTGTAGCCGATGGTGTCGGAGCATGGCGTTCAAAAGGAATCAACGCTGGTGAATGCGCTCGTGAACTAATGAATCTTTGTCGAGATTATTATTCCGACACTTATTTAGAATATCCACAAACTTGTTTAGAAACTGTTATCCCTTTGTTGCGTGCCGAAGGCAGCACTACTGTTTTGGTAGCCAAACTTTCAGAGGATACTGACACACCCGTTTTGGAAGTGGCTCAAATCGGAGACTCAGACCTTGTAGTGTATCGTCAAAACTACGTCGTGTTTCAAACGTTGCCCCAACAGCACCGTCACAATCAACCCTTTCAAGTAGGACCTCGTGAATCAGATACTGCGGGTGATGCTCAAAATTACAGCGTTGGTGTGCAACCTGCCGATTACATCGTGCTTGGCACAGACGGTCTCTGGGACAATCTTTATGCTTCTCAAGTAGCCCAAATCCTTGCTGATGCTCCCGAAGATGTTAGCCCCAACACTTTAGCCAACCTTATTGCTTCGGCTGCTTACGTCGCCTCACAGGACCCTGATATTTGGTCACCATTTGCTCAACGAGCCTATGAACAAGGAGAAATCCGTCGTCAAAACTTTGAAGAACATTTAGGCGGTAAGCCCGATGACATTACTGTGGTAGTGTGCCGTGTTTCGCAATAATCTTAAACTTGTTTCGCAGGGGAATGGTGTGAATGGTCATGTCCCACAAAATAAACAGCCAACAAAAAGATGCAAGCGTGAAAACTGGTCAAAGTAAATGTCATCCACGCTTGTTCTCGATAAGCCGAAATCACTTCTAAACCGTGTAAAATACCATCCAATCCCAAAAAGAATTGAACTATTCTGGTCATATAGCCTCTAATGTTTGATGTTTTACTCATTGGTTATCCCATTCCTCTATCGCAGCATTGTCTTGTGTTTCTTGTTCCGTCACGATTCCTCGTAAGTGCTGTTCAAATGTTTCTTGAAGTCTGGCTTGCACTTCTTCGTATTCTTCATGGTCAGGACATACATGAAACTCAATGTGCCTTACATGGTTGTGAATCCATCGGCTTTCCAGAATGTTCCGAAAGTTCAATAGAAAGTTCAACAAAGCCATAATCAGTAAAATCTGAGTCCAGAACCCCAGAGACTCCATTAGTTTCACGCACCGAATCCAGAGATGCCCAACATACTCATAGCCTTTTCAGGTGTGAGTTCGCCGTCTTCAACTGCACCAGTATGAATACCGTAAGGATAACAAGTGTCTCCCCAATCACAATACCGACAATTCCAATCACCGACTTCCATGTTAGGTTTCTTTTCCCAATTGGCGATGGCTGTTTTGCTCAGTTCACCACGTTCCATCTTGAGTTCAAAAGTTTCAGCATCATATCGAAGTTGGAAATCACGAGGAGGTGGATTCTCCGTGTCTTTCAGATGGTCCAAAACTTTGTAATAACGGTCTTTGATGTTGTCCATCGTCAAACCAGAAATCTTTTTCATCGGCACACCTGCTTCCAAACTTGCCAACGCATCGGGTTCTAATTCATTACCGAAGCGGTCTTTGATAATAATTTCACCGTCGTAGTCATCTGAAAGGCTGATGTCAAACCAAGTGGTGTGTCCATCATCCACTTGACAATAAACAATACGGAATGATTCGATTCGCACACCGTAGTATTCCTCCAAAGGCTTCCTCATGTGCAAGTAAATTGCAGTTTGCATAACGTGTTCAATCTTTGGACTTCCATTGACATAGATTTTGTTGCCAAAACCGTAGATTTCTTTCTTGGAAAAATAGCCTCGATTGGTTTTCATTTCAACACCGATTCCGAGGTCTGTGTGAATCTCTGTAATCTGGCCGTCTTCATCAAGGTCGAAATCTCTCAGCAAAACATCCACTTCACCAGACATGATAAG
>Ga0075462_10000861_pt1 | contig 9585 bp, 5 predicted proteins | sample DEB08_DNA_4_FD_71487 | JGI IMG/M metagenome (GOLD analysis project Ga0075462, IMG submission 71487) | Aqueous microbial communities from the Delaware River and Bay under freshwater to marine salinity gradient to study organic matter... | ecosystem: Environmental > Aquatic > Marine > Coastal ...
AGATTGATCTGTATTATATTTGTAATTGAATGAAGCACCACCAAATCCACCATCTTGTCCTGATGACCCAGATGTTCCTACTGTTCCAGAACTTCCTGATGAGCCTGATGATCCGTCTTGACCAGATGAGCCTGATGTACCATCAACTCCAGAAGATCCTGACGATCCAGAAGAGCCTGCCGAGCCAGACGATCCGCTTGAACCTGATGTTCCTGAGGATCCAGAAGACCCACTGGTCCCAGACGATCCAGAAGACCCACTTGATCCTGATGTTCCAGATGTGCCTGAAGATCCTGACGTACCGCTTGTTCCAGATGAGCCAGACGTTCCAGAGGTACCTGAAGATCCTGACGTACCGCTTGTTCCACTTGATCCTGAAGTTCCCGAAGATGCAGTATCAGTACCAGAAGTACCTGCTGAACCAGATGTTCCTGACGAACCAGAAGTACCTGAACTTCCAGATGATCCTGACGATCCACTTGAGCCTGATGTGCCTGGATCACCTTGAGGACCAGTAGTCCCAGATGATCCACTCGTACCTGATGATCCTGATGTCCCTGAAGATCCAGAAGTACCTGATGACCCAGAAGTACCTGAACTGCCAGATGATCCAGACGAACCGCTTGATCCTGAAGTTCCGCTTGATCCATCAACCCCTTTATCGCCTGTTCTAGCAAATGTTACTACACAATTGACACCATCAGGAGTTAAAGGACTTGCACCACTTTGACCAACAGGAGTTATACTTACATCAAAATGACTGGCGTTTGCAGTTGAACTATTAATTACAAAGAATAAAAATTCTGTATTATCACTATCTAAAGATATTCTTAGATGACCTTTAATAGGGTTTGTAGAATCGTCAATTGTAGTAAGAAATTGAGAAAGATCATCACCATCTTGATCAGTACCATTGATTACAAAAAGTGAAGAATTATTTTGTGTAGCAGAATCTAAACTAAAAAAACCTGACGAAGGAGCATCATGAGTTGTATTAGCATCAAATCTATAATTAAATGATGCACCACCAAAAGAACCATCTACACCAGAAGAACCTGCCGAGCCAGAAGTGCCTGATGACCCGCTTGATCCTGATGACCCAGACGATCCTGAAGATCCAGAACTGCCACTTGATCCTGATGACCCAGACGATCCTGAAGATCCAGAACTGCCACTTGATCCAGAAGAACCTGATTGACCAGTCGCACCATCTAAATTAATTTCCCAAGAAGTATAAGTTCCACTGCCTGTTGGTGTTGTAACAGTAAAACTTAAAGAACCTGTTCCCGAATTATATGAAGTTATTGTTCCTTGAAGTAAATTAGAAGTATTGTGTGAAACAATAACTTTTTGGCCAGTTGTATATGCTAATCCTGCTTCAACTGTAATAGTTTTAGCATTACTATCGATTGTAATACTACTAGATGAAGAAGTGGCATATCTATCGCCAGCCGCACCAGATGATCCTGATGTTCCTGAAGATCCAGCACTTCCGCTTGTGCCTGAGGATGTGTCTCCGCCTCCACCTCCACCATCGCCACCCCAACCAGTATGACCAATTGTACCAACTTTATGTGCGGTTTGAGTTGCTTTTTTGCTGACGGTTTTTAAAATTTCTTTTACATTTTCAAATTCAACTTCTAATCGTGTAACATCAGCATCATCACCTGGATCACCCTTATCGCCCTTAGGTCCTATCGGACCTGTATCTCCTAAATCTCCTTTAGGTCCTTGTACACCTTGAGGTCCGATTCGACCTGCTTCACCAGGATCTCCTCTTTCTCCTTTATCTCCTCGCTCCCCTTTTTCGCCTCTATCACCTTTAGGACCTTTAGTGCCCTTAATCTCAAGAACTTTAACTTTTTCACCAGTCACAGGATCTAAAATTTCTTTTACATCCTCGACTAATTCTTCTTTAGTTTTTTTAAGTTCTTTTTTAGTGTAAGCAAGGGAGGTGGCTAGTACCTTACCTAAATCTAAATCTTTTTGATCGTCTTTCATGGACCATTTCTACGAAATCAATCAACGTATGTATCGTCTTCATCCAGAACAGAACTTAGGATATCATTAACTTTGTTTTTGATATCATTTTCTTTCTGGGCAAATTCGAATTTCTCTTCAATCTTTTTATCGATATCTTCAGTTATATGTTGTTTGTTTTCCGAATCTACTTCTACAGAGTTGAATTGCATTTCTTCTTCACCTGAGAATCTTGGGTCATCAATTTCACTCTTCATTTGCTCATCATTTGTTTTGATTTCCTCATCTGTCATGTGTAGAACATGCTTTCTTATATATTCATGTGAATAATACTTACCAGCATAATCTTGTAAGTCTCTCAAAATATTTAATCTATCTTGTAATAATTCATTCTGCTTGACTTCAGCAAAATGACTATCATTTTCAAACTCATAAAAAATTTCATTCTTTACAGTTTTCCAATCTTCTCTTGACATAATACCTTTAAGAGATAATTGTCTTTCCATAATTTCATCAAACATTAGACTAAATCTGCTTTGAAGTTTATTTACAAAACGTGTAAATTTTACTTCATCTCTTGAAATTTCTGTGGCTCTACCAATTGTATAGTTCGCCTCAGACTCTAATCTAGAAATAGGTACACCAAGTGATTTAAATAATTTCTTTTGAAAATATAGTACATCTTCAATGTCTCCAAGATTTTGACCACCAGGAAGTGTAGAAATTTCTGTACCTCTACCACCTTCTCTTCTTGGCATCCAATAATCTTCTAACATTGACATATGCTTTCTATCATCTCTAACTTCACCTGTATTAGCATCATAGACAAGTTTATTTTTATATCTTGTCATCAAATCTCTCATGTACTGTTCTGCTTTGAGTTTAGGTAAATTACCTACGTCAACATAAAAAATTCTTCGTTCAGGTGCCCTTGAAATTCTGTAAATAACAAGAGAATCTTCGATCATTCTTAATTGATTGAGGGGTTTGATTGCTTTGTGTAGATATGACAAGACTAATGATCTTGTACTATTCATCAGTCCTGAATGGGTGTAAACAATAGAATCAGGAGCAATTTTTAAACCGCTTGCGGCATTTGTAAAAGATGTTCCTATTGTTTGACCTTGAGATTGATAAATTCCTTTATTGTTATAAACATAAAATTCATTTACCGTAGTTTTTACCGTACCGTTTGGTTGTCTATCTTTTCTTTTTTCTCTTACTTTTTTTATTTTTCTTGGATCAAGTAATCTTAATTCGTAAATACCATTTTTAGGTTTCTTTTCGTCAATGATAACATGATAATAAATTCTGCCATCTGTATACCATCTTCTGAATAAATCATGTCCTAAATTTTGTAGGTCGAGTAATCTGCTAACAGATTTAAATTCTGCTCTGATTTTGTCTTTTATACTATCAGAAACATTTAAATTATCGACATTTACTCTTACGACTGGTTTTTCTTTTGTGGTTACAATCGCCTCATTGACAATATCATCAATAGCATTTTCAACTTCTGCTTGCAATGCCATATCACGATAACGATTTATTAATTCGCTTTCGCTTTTTATAGCACCTTCAGTATCGACATATGTTCCATATGCACCACCAGATGCTACGGTCAATGCTCCATCTTCATACTCTGCATCAGCAAAAGTTTGAACTTTTATATTCTTATTTTCTTTTCTTCCGATTGTAAAACCAAATAAATCAATAGGCATGTAATTCCCTGGATGCGAGTGAACAATATAATACTAATTTATATTTATTCACTCGCCAAACCAGAAAATTATGAATTATTGAGCAATTGCTGAGAACGATTCCCCAAAACTACCTGTTTGTGATGAGGCAGATCTTGTCCAGAAATCATAAGCAAATGTACATGTAAATTCTTCTACAGTATCATTATCGCCCCAATCAAGAGTGATTTCAGATATATCTGTAGGAAAGATATTTTTAAATTCATATTTTGAAGTTACAGTAGTGCCATCTTTTGCAAATTGTGAAACAGTTGCATCAGTTACATATGATGTAGAACCTGCACCTGAGGTTCTAACATTTGTTTCGTGTGAATTTATAGCATTCATCCAATTCTCCATTTGACCTCTTATGGCAAATGTTTCATCGTTAATGATTGTCAAAGTCCACTCTGCAAATGTTCTATTTCCTGCGAATTTAACTTCTCTACCAAAATAAGGCACTACAACTTGTCCTATTGTTGCACCAGGTATTGAAGTTGCTTTTGCAAAAAAACTTAAATCTTTTCCTTGGAAAAAATTACCTACATTTGTAATCGTAACTTCAAATAAATTAGGTCGTTGACCATCATATTGCATGGCCGCACGAAAGTCTGTGATATTAAAAGCCATTTACATACTCCTTATACTGCATTAACAACTTCAGAGAATTCAACTCCTGATGCTACTGCAACAAAGTTTAGTCCAATGAAATTGATTGACTTGGTAGGTTTAATAAAAATATCACCTCTGAATTCATTTCGATTAATGACCGCTGGAGTATTGTTAGTTCCGTCACAAATGACTCTGAAGTCCTCAATACCTCTTCTCGCCTGTACATCTCTCAAGAAAGGTTCTATGATTGATACGAAATTTAATCTTGTGAAATCGTCATTGAATTCAAAGAGTAAATTTTCAGCGGCGTTTGCGATTGCTTTTTCAAGAATGATAAACAATCTTCTTACATTGATTCTATCGAATGAAGAAGGTCTTGCTAACATTGTTTTGTCACCAAATAAGACTTTACCCTTACCTGGAAATGAAGCAACTGGATTGATACCATTCAAATACAAATCATCTCTTTCTGCTTGATTTGGAACATATGCTAATTGAATTGCATTAATGTTTCCTCTTGTAAATCCTGCAGGTGAGATGAAAGGATTAGTATTATCAGATCTTGCACAAATTCCAGCAATATCACCATTTAATGGAACATATCTATAAACAGAATTATATCTGTCAAAGATGTACTTATAATTTCCATCCATTATCGCATAACTTGAACTTGGTAAAGCATTTCTTCTTCCAATAGCGTTTGTAACTTCGTCACCTTCTTTATTGACTACATCTGCTTCTTCTGGGGAAATGAATACTACACAATCTTTTCTAAATTCTGCAATCTCATTGACAAGATAAGTTGCCAAAGTATTTGATGATTCTCCCGACATGAGTAATGAAACATCAATTTTTGCAGGATCCTTGAAATAACTGTATGCTCCGATTTCATCAGAATCGTTGTCACTAAAACCATCTACACCGCCAGAGAAACTTGCAGTTAGTATTCCATTTGCACTTGAAGCACTAAATGAACCTTGAAATTTTGCAGAAGTATTTCCTTGGTCAAGAGTGTTTCCCCAAGCATAAGTTATTGAGGTGGCACCACCATCTTGATGTGCATCACCCATTGTATCATGATCTGTCCATCTGATCCAATTTGAACTATCGTTAATCACCTCTTTGTAATAAAGGGTTTGACCTGTGCTACCAACTGCACCATTTGCAACTGATAGATTATCGTATGATTCAATCACTTGTTTGTTTTGTACAAGTAAATCGCCTCTTTTATCTTTACCACCGGTAACATCTCCATCTTCATCTACTAAAATAACATGAATTTCATCACCCACATCCTTTGAAGTTGTTTTATCATAAGCATAAACACTTGTCAATGGAGGACCTGCAAAATCAGATTTATATTCCCACTCTCTACTAAAAGACGTTCCAGAAGAAACTGCTCTTGCAAAATCTGTTGCTACTGTCAATGAAGTAGTATTAGTAACTGCGGTTACTTTTTTTCTAATTGTTATACTTGTAGAATCAGGACATTCTATAATATCACCTACATGTATTTGTCTTGAAAAATTTGTACCAGTTCCTGTCACCGTATTAGAACCCGCCACTGCTTCAATTGTTCCTAACATATTTGCGAGTGGTTCAATAAAAGCAGATCGTTTCTTTCTGACTAAAGTAGCACTTGACATTGAAGAACCGCCACCTAAGCCAACTATTTCATCTGAATCAGTTGCTACAGTAAATGATGTATTCGATGTAATTGAAGTTACAACACCTGTATTAGATCCATGTACGATAACGTCACCTACTCTTAGTTCCCCATCTGCAAGAGATGCGGTTCCAGTAATGGCAGTTGTGCTATTTGAATTAGCAAATGTTCCTGTCAAAGCAATATCAGTATTTGAATCATTTGATACTGTACCATCTGCTGATACTTTTGTATTAGATCTATCTGCCATACAAATAGAAATTTTAAGCGAATTGCCTAAAGTTCCAGGATGCTTTGCGGTAAAACTTGTTCCAGAAGTGGTTGTTGATTCGTAAGTGTTTTGATATTCTTTATTATTTCTAATCAAAATTGCAGTACCACCCGTAACTGCATTTTTAGCACTTGATGTATTAGCGGCTCTTACAATTCTAAGTTTATTAGAATAAGTCAAAAAACTAGCCGCGGTAAAAAATGTTTTATAAGTGTTTCCATTAGGTTTACCAAAAACTGATACTAATTCATCTTCATTAGTTACAAGTTTAGGTTCTTCTAAAGGACCCCAAGTTAAATTTCCAGCAAGGGCACCATCAGAAATAGAAGGAATTGGGACCCTAGTGGTCAAATCTATTTCTGCAACGGCTACACCTGGACTTACTTGAAAAGCCATATTCTCTCTCCCAAAAATTATCGGTGTAAAATATTTACTGTAATATTTATAAATTTGGCTGTTTTTGAGAGTTTAAATATTTATTGAAATATAAATAAAATTATGAAGAAGGCGATTGAAAGATTTGAAAAGAAAATTATAAGAACTAATGATTGTTGGTTTTGGACTGCGAGTAAAACAAAGCAGGGTTATGGTATGTTTTCATATGATGGAAAATCTATACCTGCTCATCGTTTTTCTTATATGGCTTATATTGGTGAAATAGAACATTCTAAGATTGTACATCAATCGTGCAACAATACTTACTGTGTTAATCCAGAACATTTGTATCTTACTACAAAGAGTGAAACAAGAAATAAATTCTATGAACTTAGAATTAATCCTGAAATGATATTCAACGAATCAATAAGATACTTAGAAAAATTAAAGAAACTAAGACCTGATTTAAAAAATGATATCTGTTCTCTCATTGAAGAAATTAAAGATCCGAAAAATGTTCATCTAATTAATGCAGATAATCATTAGAATATTTTTCATCAACTATCCAAGTTTCACCACCCATTTGAACTGTCTCTACTTCAAATGAATTTCTACCATCATCAATAAAACCAAATGGTAGCATTTGTGCTTCTGCTTCGGCTAGTTGCTCTTTAAACATCTTTTCACGTAAATCAAGATCTGTAATTTCAGTAAAATATTTTTGATTTACCAACCAACCAAAAAGAACTATAGTTGTCACTAAATCATCATGATATCCTTCATCTGCTTCAAAACTCTGACCTTTTGCGACATACGTTGTCAATTCATTGATAGTATCTAAATCCCATATTAAAAGTTTATCACCCTCGATTAGATCTTTTGTATTTGAACAACCTTTTCTTTTTACTTCTTTTGTTGTTCTAATACCAAGTTGGGCACCTTTTCCAAATCCACCACCAAGAGTTTGTCCTGAACGACCTAGTACACTCGTTTGAAATATATTAGGATATTCTAGATCATGGTGCAATATATCTGCAACTTGTCCGCCAATATCATTTATCTCGACCAAGATGTACGCTTGATTGTAATACCTCGCAACATTCTCAATAATGTTTGGAAACATCAATGGCGAAATATTTGGATCTCTATATTTTGCGACTTGTTGATATGGAAATTCTGAAACATCAAAAATAGAAAAAGCAGAAAAGTCTTGACCTCGACCTCTAGCAGTATCAACCGTACACACATAAGAACGTGCTGGATCTACTTCTACATAAACATCTACACCATTTGCTTTTCTTACTGGTGGTTTGTACGGCATATTTCTTAGTTTATGTGCAGAAATAAGTGTATTTTGTGAACCGATAAATTCACATTCGTATTCTTGAGTGAACTGAATTTCACTCGTATTTTTTATAGTCTCTTCTTTCCACTTCTCATCTCTACCAGGCACTTGAGACCAATGCACTTCAATCGGAACATAATTACTTCTTCCTTCTTCAGCATCAACCCACATCTTATAAAACATATTCAATCCTTTCGGAGTTGATACTATGAAAACTTTTGTCGATGTACCAGAAGAGATTGTAGGATATACAGAAGTAAAAAATTCTTCTGCAAGACTTGGAGGATCAATATGAGCAAACTCGTCCATGAAAATGATATTGAATGAACTACCACGAACCGCAGATGATGATGTTGAAGCGGCTATGACTTTACTACCATTTTCTAATTCAATGTTTCCTCTGTTCCATACAACTACCCCTTGTTGTAACCATTTTGGTAAATGTTCATATGCAGTTTTAAGTCTTTGTAGAATATCTCTTGCAGTTGAACCTTTGTTAGCAAGAATTGCAATATTTGTTTGATCGTTAAAAAGAGCATAGTGCAAAAGATAAGATACAATTGTGGTAGATTTTCCTGTCTGTCTTGGCATCTTACAAATCACAAAACGACTATCATGAAACGTGTTAACCATTTCTTCTTGATAATCGTATAAGTCAAACGGCACTAACCCTCTATCCACATGTACAATTTGTACATATTTTCTAGCAAAATGTACAGGATCTTCTGCACATCTCATAAATTCTTTTAGCGTGTCTTCATCATATTCGACATTTACATATGCCGCTTTCAATAAGGGATTTCCTAGATATGTTTTCATTTTAACTCGTAATTGATCATTCCATGTTTTGTCGTATAATCGACCGCACTCGACATTGAACCGAGTATTTTGAGTTTTGCACTTTTAGGATACACCATCTTAATTAGTATCTCGCCTTTTCTCCAGAGAGACTTGTCTAAATTTGCTTGATAAAAACTTTTACCGCCGATTATATTTTCTACATATGTTTTTGATTTAGAATCGTTTTCTAAATGATGTGAAACTGTATAATTAAAAAATGTTGGTATTGAAACAGGATAATTATCTCTAATTGTTGTTATAACAGAAGATCCACCACTAAACCCTTTTCTTTTTTCAAAATACTCTTCAACCGCACCTATAACCTCATCTAACTCTTGATTTTCTTTTGGCGTAACATCTTTACCAGTAGCAATTTTTTTGATTGAATGATATACTGAATGATTAGTATTTTTTACAGTTGATGTTTTTATTCCCAAGATATCTCTTATACCTACTTCCATCATAATATTTTTAGACTTTGCAAATCTATCACCACCTACTTGTTCGGAAGTAAACCCCATACCAGTAGCGGTCTTACACATTTTTTTAAAAAAACAATCATCATAAGTTTTATAATACTTCATACCATATGGTAATACATTTGTCATAAATGATGCGGCGGCACCTGCACCATATTTACTAGACACACTTACAGTAGTATTGTCTTTGTACATCAAAACACTATCGACCAATTTAAATGCTGGATCAGTCGGAATAGCAAACATTCTTAAATCGGTACTCAACATATCACTCGGAG
>Ga0075462_10000862_pt1 | contig 9580 bp, 4 predicted proteins | sample DEB08_DNA_4_FD_71487 | JGI IMG/M metagenome (GOLD analysis project Ga0075462, IMG submission 71487) | Aqueous microbial communities from the Delaware River and Bay under freshwater to marine salinity gradient to study organic matter... | ecosystem: Environmental > Aquatic > Marine > Coastal ...
ACCTTCAGGTGGCTCAGAAAATAGAAATGAAGCAATTTTTCGTGAAGGACCATTTAAATCTGCTAATCTATAGTGCCATTGACCTAAAATATTATAGCAATATTCATCATTTGGTAATAGCTCAATAACAGACAACGCTATTTTTTCAATATTTTTTGATTCTTCTATTTGTTTGCGAATACTTTTTTTCTCAACTGTTTTTCCTAATGCAATAATGTACCATTTTAAAACTTTAGGATTTTTAGGGTCAATAGCATATGCATCATTTATATATTCCAATGCTTTATTAGCATTTTTTTGTTCACTAAATTTATTCTCTGCAGATTCGGAAAGAAAATGGTGTACAATAGATAGCCTGGTAAGTATCTCAATGTTGTGCTTATTATTCTCAAATTTTTCTAATTTAAATTTCGCTTCCTGAAAATTAAAATTGATAATTTCTTGATCTATATCGTTAAAATCTTGTGCAAAAATTATGCTGGATATGAATATTTTGTAAAAAAAATATTTACCTAAATTTTTCAAGGATAAAATCTATATATAACTGGCTGATGATCTGATATTGTATTTGAAACATTTGTTCCTATTAATCCAGTTTCACTTGGAGTTGATATAACAGAAATAGTTGAATTTGTATCAAATTGAAACATTGGTTGGTTTATTATAATGTGATCAAGATGTGCTGGAGAATATGAGCTTGTCCATCCTTGCCAAGAATATCCTCCTGCTGGACCTTCTAAAATACTTAAATCTGTCAATCTAAATGATGCGGCAGAGCTAAAATTATTTTTATCAGTAAAAGGGCTTAATGTTGGATTAATTATTGATTGACTACCTACATTATTAAAATCTCCAACTAATATAACATTATCATTAGACCTACTAGAAATAATGTAATCAGTCAATAATAGACTAGAATGATGCCTTCTTGTAGTCTCATCCTTTGTATTATTAACATTGTAAACGCCATCACCACAGCACTTATAATGTACTCCAATTAAATAGAAGTCTAATGTTTTTGTTCCATTACTCCACGTTAGATAGTTTTCCATTGGCGGTCTATCAGCAAATTGATAAGATGCATTATTATTATAATCAGCATCTCCATCATCTGAATTTGGAGTATCTGACCATAATTCATTTTTTGAATTAAAGGTAATGAATTCATTCTTATATACTAATGCAAATCCTAAATTTCCTGATTCATCATCGACAACATAAGAATAATCAGACATAGAATTAACCATGGCAATTAAACTAGATTCTGAATTTATCTCCTGAAGTAGATAAACATCAGCATTCCATTTTTCAAGTAAGGATTTAACATAATCAGAAGAGTTTTCTCCTTCATCAGGAGATGGGAATAGCTTAACATTCCAGGTAACAACCTCTATTTGATCATTATTATTATAATTTTTAGCATTTACAATATTAAATAAGCTTGAGTTTTCTGATTCATTATCTTGACTTTCAGATGGACTAGATCCCCCACCAGAGCAACCTATCAAAAAGAATAGCATTAAAATATTATAAAGTTTTACCATATATATAATTTAATAATAAAGTTCCAACTTGTCCTAAACTTTGAGCAGAACAATTTTCAGGAGTATCGTTTTGTGTATGCCAATGGTTATAAAATGAATTGGGATAATCAAAATCAATTATATCAATTGTAGGAATGTTAGCATTTTCCCATAATGGAACATGGTCGTCATATATTTCATATCCAATTTCTTTTATAAATGCATGTAAATTAAGCTCACTTGCTAAGTCCCATATATCTATTACTCGTTTTTTATCTATATTGTATGAAAATCTTTCAATTAAAATATTTAAATTTTTATCTCCCACCATATCTACTATAATACCAAAATCTGATTTTTGAATTGGTAAATTTTTTGAAAAATATTTAGACCCCATAGCATATGTTCTTGGCTGTCCAGATAATCCAACATCTTCAGCATCAAAAAAAACCATATCAATACCAATAGGGGGTTTATTTGTTTTAAAAATTAAAGCGAGCTCCATTAAAATAGCAGTTCCACTTGCTCCATCATTTGCTCCAATTATTGGCAAATTATACTTCTCAGGATTATTGTCTTGATCTGCCACAGCTCTTGTATCCCAATGAGCTCCGATTAACATTCTTTTTTTTGCATCTTTATTAAATTGTATTATAAAATTTTTTCCATTCCTATTCTCGCCAGTTATATGCTCAAGATAATTAAAATTTTGGATTATGATTGTATCATCTATTTCCTTCAAAAAATTTTCAAGATAACTGGAAAAAGATTGATATCCTACTGAACCAGGATTTCGAGGACCAAATTCGCATTGCTTTATTAAAAAATCAAAAGATCTATTTTGATTAAAATCAGGTACTTTATTTTTAGTACACGAAATAATAAATAATAAAAGTATATATAAAAAAAATTTCATTGTTTATCCTCTAATTGAAATATTTAAGCTTATACCAAAGTCTCTATCAATTCTTTGGCCAGTCAACCTTGTCTTGTTTGTTCTGTATTCATAAAATAAACCTGCAGTTAAATCATCGGTTAAAACGTATGAAAATCTTAAAACTCCTTTTCTAGTTTTTGTAAAATTTTGCTCAACAAAATTAATTTTGTCTTTTGAGCCTTTTTCATTACTATTATTAAAATCAAAATTAAAAGTGATATTAAAATTATTTCTTAAATAAACATTTCTATCTGAAAATGGAAGAGGTACTCTTAGTCCTCTTGAAAAATTATAAGTAATATTCCCTAATAAACTATTTCTTGAAATTAGAGTTAAACCATAAGGAACTTCTTCTAATGTTAATATGTTATTTGTTCTAATATTTGTTGAAATACCATTTTTATAAGTGGTGGTAATACCAATCAACGGTGAAAATGAGCTAACGGTTTTTGAAAACTGTAATGATTCTTCGAATGTATCTTGAAAATCAGAAACACTTAACAAGCTAATACTTTTTATATTTGCATCGTTAAATTTCCATGATAAACTTTTTTCGCCTGAAAATGAGTGCTCTAAAGACATTGCATCAACATAAGCCGATAAAATAGGTATCTTTTCTAAACCACTAACCCTTAATGACCAATTCATAAAAGGCAATCCTTTTGAAAGATTTTTACCATAAGCTAAAAAATCAGTTGACGTTGAACGAGTATCTATATTAAATCCATTTATATTTGAATTAATATTTTGATTGAAAGTTAAATTTAAAGAGGTTCTTGGAGCAAACCTTATACCCGTTCTTATTAATAATGATTTTTTATTATCATTATAGCCTGTATCAAACCCAATCTCTGATACTGGATTAATTCCTAAATCTTCTTTTAAACCAAATTTATATGCAATTGGTATATCTCCAACAATTCCATTATTAATAATATTATTTCTATTAGTATAAACAATACTAATAGGATCAATTTTTTTAGCTTGATTATATATTTTTTCTCCAAAAGTGACTTCAGAACTTTCATTAAGATCATTCATATTATTCACTGTTTTAGATCTTGTTCTGGGCTTTTTATCTGATTCGTCTTTAGGCTTATACAATATAGAAACTAACTCAGTAGGGACTATTGAAAAACTTAATGAGGTCTCCTTTAAAAGATTAATATTAGCTGCATCAATAACGCTAGCTAATGGTTTATTCCATGCAAAATTTGTATCATAAGAAAATTTAGGATTCAATATTTTAATCCAGTCTGGATTAAAATTATACGAAAACGATTCAAGTGAGCGAGTTTTTAATCCTGTAGAAAATTCTTTCAAATTTCCTTTAGGTTTACCGCTTAGTATACTTTTGTTGTACGAAAATTGAGTATTATCAAATAAGTTATAATTAATATTAAAATTTCTTTCAATATTTAATTTGTTTTCTTTAATAATTTCTGTACCGGCTCTAGAATTTCTTTCAGAAGAAATTTTATCAATCTTAAATCTAGAAGAAAAAATTTCAGGGGAGTAGAATAATTTTTTATTACTAATACTTTTACCAATAATTGGAAAATTTTCCATCCATTTAAATGCTTTTACATAGTTATCCCTCTGAAATCGAAGATTATAGTCAAGGTTGGTATTAAAAGTATTAAAATTTACAGCTTCCATAATTACATCAGATCTATTTTGATTTGACATATTGAATCCAGCGCTCATATTATCTATTGTATATTTTGCTAAATTATTTTCAGATTTTAATTTTTTTGATATTTTACCAGATAAATTAATTGTTGATGTTTTAACTAGGATTGAATCCGGAACAGTTTCTTTAGATTTAATATCAGTTCCGGGAAAAAACTTAGGTGTATTTTTTTTAGTATTATAACTAAAATTTACTGGGAATGAAATACCAAAACGTGTGGGGAAAAATGCTCCAAGCTTCAAACTATTTGTATACGAAAAACTTTCAATTTTATTATTTGATCCTGCTCTTTCTTGTAAAATATGGAAATCTGCATCTTTTCTACTATAGTTAATTTTACTCGAGCTAAAATCTGATAAGTTGAATTCTGATTTTAATCTAAGTGCTGTTCCATTCTCTTTTTTAACACCACTTAATCGTAATTCATCTACCCATACTTCACCATCAATTGCTTGATTACCAATATTTTCAATACCTATAATAAAATATTTCAGTCTTGACAATGAAGGATTGCCAACTATCTCTATATCTTTTGATAAATTATTAGCCTCCGATATATATTCATACTTAATATATTCTGTTGATTTTACGAATGTATCATTAGGATTTATCAATTCTATCGATTCTTCATTTTGTAATTTTAAACTGGTTAGCCAATCTAAATCTAAGTCAATTGCATTTCTCTGCAAATCTTCATCCCATCCGTCATAAACAGGTTTAGATATTTTATAATATTCATCGCCATTACCAAATTGAATAAAAATTTTGATGTCTGTTTCATTTTCGTTTGCAAATACACTATTACCATATACAAACATTTTCATTTTATCATACATCATAAAACTTTGTCCAGCTTTATTATTGAAAGAAAGAATTTTTTTTGCTGCGCCCTTGAAGTTGGTCTGTAAATTGTCGAACCTTAAAACAAGAGACTGCTCTTTAGATTGTATTTGATTGATCTTATCAAACTCCCCAACAACTCCTTGTGGAGGGATATAGTCTGGATTATCTTCATCATTTACAACAGAGACAACGAAAGTACTATCTTGAATAACATAATTTTCTTCAAAAGACAAAGATGTTCCAAGTTCTTGCCAGTTATTTCCAACTAATTCTATTTTAGCTATTTCTAATGTTGTAGGATCATCAACTCCTGATACAACTAACCTAACAGCTTTAATTTCACTTAAAGATATATCATTAATTTTATTAAAATGACTTATAGGAATTCTTAATAATTTCCACCCTGTTGAAATACCATCAATTTCGGTTGATCCTGCTACATATGTGCTATCGCTAAGCGAAATTTTCTTAGAAAAGTAATTATTTGACAGATCTAAAAATCCTGAATTGTCAAGATCTTCTGTATCAGGATATTTACCGCCAGTTTGTATTAGGCTTCCCGTACCATTTCCCTCTGTACCATTTACTTTACTATAATCATTTGAACCTTCGGTATAATCCCAATTATCTGCATTTGGATCATTTGAATTAACATCCTGCTCCGCATTAATTAAAACTGTTTCACCTTGATTAAGATATTCTAAATATGTCGGACCATTATTGTCTAAACACTCTCCATATCCATTTTCATAATTATCAAAACAACCATCAAGGCCAGTATCTTCATTGTCTTCCAAAAAACCATTACCAAGAGCTAGCCCAGCCTCTGGTACATCTTCAGTATTTAATAATCCATCACCATTATAATCTTCACTAATTTTCCCTAAATCAATTGTTAAATTTCCAGACTCTCCTCTTACCCATATCTCAAAAAATCTACTTCTTGTCTGATCATAATCACCAATAAACATAGGAGTTGTAATTCCAGCCCATAAAGAGTCTGGATCAATATTCGCTTGAAAATCCTGTGGATTATATTTTAACACTAAAATATCTGTTGTTATATTTTGAGCCCTTTGCGATGTAGAAATATTAGGCCAAATACTATTGGTTAATACCTGTGAATATGGATTATACCAATACATTTTCATTCTATTGGTTTGAGCATAATCTGAAAAGTCGTTTGAATTAATCGGTGCTGATGAAACATTCCAAAATCTTCTTAAAACAGAAGGATTAGTAATTCTTTTTGAACCTTCAAAATCATCTATAAATGCAACGCCATTATTATCCCCAGTTTTTGAGTTAGAAATTGAGTTAGGATTTGGAAGAACCTGTGCTACCTCGCCTTCAATTGAAAAATTAGAAATTTTATCTGATTTTATAAAAGGAAGCATATTTATATTATTCGATAAAAGATTTAAATCTTTTTCAAATCTTCCATTGATATCCCAAATGAAATTCTGTATTGGCTCATTACCTACTTCAACTTTTTTATTTACAATTGATTGATCATAATAAAGTGCAGTCATGCCTAAAAAAGATTTTTCATTAAAATCAACTTGAGCACGTGATCCTAGCATTATTTTTCTATCAAATGTTACTAAATCATGTTTATCGTATGATATTTTTAATTCATCGTTAGGATTAATATTTTCAGATAATGTTATAGTTCCAGAAAAATAATCTATTTGATAATCTCTTCCTCTTTGCAACTTATTACCATTCGACAAAATTTCCTCACTCCCTTCTACTAAAGTAAATCCTAAATTAATAGATGATTTTGGACTTGCATAATTTACCATCAATGAGAACCTTGTGTCTCCAGTATATTCATTCGAATTGGTTGATGTATACATCAACCCTTGTTGCAATAAAGGTTTAATTGTTTCATTGTCATTTCCTCCAAATATTCTTTCTTTATCGACAAAAGGGAGTAATGTTGGAAATAATATTTCTCCTGCTTGGACATTTAAAATGTTTGGATTATTATAATCAATTAATTCGTCTGATATTTCTTCTCCGTTTTGATTCAACCTATCTAAACCAAATAATTTTAAAAATGTTTCACCGTTATCATTTCTATCACTCTTTGGAGTTGAAAAGTTATCTACAACTTTAACTTCTAAGCTTCCAACATCAATATTTGTTGATCTAATAGAATAAACATTTTTGAACATTAAATCCCATGTAGGATGATTTGGATGCGAAGATTGTGCTTTAATCATTTTAAGCTCTAATGAATTTTGATTTGGTCCAATACTTTTACCAACTTGCAAAATCACTTCTCCTGTTTGTCGATTAATAATTTCAAAATGTGTGGCAATAATTTCATTTTGGAGAGTTTTTTTCATTCTTATAAAACCTAAATCTTCATTTATAGTATAATCTGATCCTCTATTAAGTTTGATAAAGTTTCCTTGTTTTGCCTCATCAGCAAAATCATTTTTATCTTCCGGGTTTATGAATGCAATACCAGGATCTGCTTGAGGATTATTTGAAGAATCAATTTTATATAATTCAAAATTTTTAATTGATACATTACCAATAGAGTGTAATCCATTTACCAAAGGATAAAACGAGGGTATATCTAATTGAAATCCGCTATCTTCAATGACATCTTGTGAGCCATTTCTAAACCACTCATGTATAAAGAAATATAAATTCTTTTTATAATCGTAGTCACGTATTTCTAATGATTGTATTTCTGAGCTACCTTTATATTGCTGAGATTGTTTTTCAGTTTTTTCAATTGAAGCAATTGATGTTATATTCACTGGACCAAGTTGAGTTAGCGCTTTAACTCCAAATAATCCATTATTTGACCCTGAAAAAGTAACAAATTCTGTTGAGGGTAAAGATAAAGATATATTTCCAACTTCAAGTCTTTTTAAAATATCGTCTTCTTCGCCCTGGTAATCAATTCTTATTGTATTTTCCCATTCAAAATCTCTTTCAGAATTTTGATCTAACGATATTGTTATGCGATCACCAATTTTCCCTTGAACATTTAATTGCTGTTTTTGATCAAATTTAAAATTAGTTTTTTCTTGTTCTCTATAAGAAGATCTAACTAGTTCCTGATCTTGATTAACTAACTTTGCAGATAAGTTTACATTACCAGCGACCTTCAATGAAGCTCTCCCAAGAATGCCAAGATCAATACTTGCAAGCTGTAAATAAGATTCTTTTTTTGAAGATGACAGAGAATCTGGTTGAGAATTGAATGTATTTGTAATATTAAATTTTTGATTTTTAGCAAACAATTGATTTATATAATTATCAAATGGAGCATTATATGAAAAACTATAAATCTTATTTGATGGATCATTTTTTATAGTGACAAATTTGAAATTACTATCTATTATAAAATTTTCTTTAGATAGCTCTCTTTTCAAGTCAAATATACCAATTGGATAATTAGATATATCATTTAGAGAAAAATTAATCTTCTCTTTGTTTTGAAAGGGGTTTAATAAATTTTTATTTGACAATTCTGATGCAAATATAAAATTAAACCACATCAAAAAAACGATGATAATTCTTGTCAAAACAACTCTCTTATTTTATGAGTAAATTTTCTAATTGCTTTACCCCTATGGCTAATTTTATTTTTTTCAGAACTACTAATCTGAGCTAATGAAAGATTATAATCATTTATACAAAAAATTGGGTCATACCCAAATCCTTTTTCACCTATTTTATTTTTTAAAATCTTGCCTTCAAGAATACCTTCAACATAAAAATCATTCTTCCCATCCACATAAGAAATCACTGTTCTAAATCTAGCAGTTCTCATTTTCATTTCAATATCATTTAAGTTTTTTAGCAACTTATCCATATTTTGTTCATAAGTAGCATACTCCCCTGCATATCTAGCAGTAAATAGTCCTGGATCTCCATTTAGATAGTCTACCTCTAAAATTGTATCATCTGCAACAGAAGCTAGACCTGTATGATTAAATGAAGTTCTTGATTTTATAAATGAATTTTCTACAATTGTATCCCCATCCTCTATAATCTCTTCTATTTCAGGAAAATCGCTAAAAGATAATACAGTATCAAAAAATGGCTGAATATTTATCGATATTTCAGATACTTTATGTTTATTGGAAGAAGCAATAACAATTTTTTTCATCTCTTAAGCTAATAAATATTTATGTGTTTTTTAAATAACTAATATTGTGTAGTTTTTTACGCATTTTTAATGGCTCTGTAGCTCAGTTGGTAGAGCAGAGGACTGAAAATCCTTGTGTCGGCGGTTCAATTCCGTCCAGAGCCACTTCTTATTATGAAATTTGATAAAAAAAATATGGTTCTACTTATAGTTCTAATTCTATTAATTACTTTTTTAGGTTCATTTTTAAGACAGCCTAAAATTTATTCTTTTTCAAAAGAACAATTTGTTCCAAGTGATATGGAAACTGTCTTTGAATTTTTTTCAAGACCTGAAAACTTAGAAAAAATTACCCCTGCTGCAATGGGTTTTAATATTATTACTCCAAAACCTGTTGAAATGAAAGATGGTGCTATAATTGACTATACTGTAAAAATTTTAGGAGTTCCAGTTCGCTGGAGAACAAT